>ERZ791923.2236-NODE-2236-length-17977-cov-5.875628_pt1 | contig 17977 bp, 18 predicted proteins | sample MGYA00510133_ERZ791923 | MGnify/ENA primary metagenome ERZ791923 (study PRJEB30046, sample SAMN00792106) | human gut metagenome | study: EMG produced TPA metagenomics assembly of the A metagenome-wide association study of gut microbiota in type 2... | reverse complement strand
CAGGCTCAGGAGTCCATCCGTGACGAGGCTACCCGCTGCGGCATGCACTATGTCAACGCTCGTTGGCTGGGCGGCATGATGACCAACTTCCGCACCATCCGTAAGCGCATCGACCGTATGGAGCAGCTGAAGACCATGCAGGAAGACGGCACTTTCGACCTGCTGCCGAAGAAGGAAGTTGTTAAGCTGGAGCTGGAGATGGCTAAGCTGGACAAGTACCTGGGCGGCGTTAAGAACATGAAGACCCTGCCGAAGGCTATGTTCATTGTTGACCCGCACAAGGAGCGCATCGCTGTTTCCGAAGCCCGCAAGCTGAACATCCCCATTGTTGCTATCGTTGATACCAACTGCGATCCCGATGAGATCGATTACGTCATCCCCGGCAACGACGACGCTATCCGCGCTGTCAAGCTGATCTCCGGCGCTATGGCTGATGCTGTGCTGGAAGGCAAGCAGGGTAAGCAGGATGCTCCCGCTGCCGAAGAGGCCGCCAAGGCTGAATAAGCCCGATCCCGCCCGAAACTGTTTGTACACCTAAATTCAGAAAGGACGAATGAACATGGCTGTTTCTGCAAAGGACGTTATGGAACTGCGCCGCCAGACTGACTGCGGCATGATGGAATGCAAGAAGGCTCTGGTTAAGGCTGACGGCGACATCAACAAGGCTATTGAGATCCTGCGTGAAGAGGGTCTGGCTACTGCCGCTAAGAAGGCTGGCCGTATTGCTGCTGAAGGCATGGTTTACGCTGTTGCCACCTCTAACGGTGCTGTTGTTGTTGAAGTTAACGCTGAGACCGACTTTGTTGCCAAGAACGATAAGTTCGTTGAGTTCACCAAAGATCTGGCCAATGTTGTTGCTGAGCAGAAGCCCGCTGATGTTGAGGCTCTGATGGGCTGCAAGATGGGCGAAGGCACTGTTGACGAAGCTCTGAAGGCTTTGATTCTGGTCATCAAGGAGAACATCAAGGTTCGCCGTTTTGCTTCCTATGAGGGCCATTGCGCCGCTTACGTTCACGGCGGCGGCACCCACGGCGTTATCGTTAAGTTCGATACCACCGATGAAGTTGCTGCTAAGCCGGAGTTCGTTGAGTTTGGCAAGGATATTGCAATGCAGATCGCTGCTGCAAACCCGAGCTACCTGAACCGTGAGGCTGTGCCTGCTGAGGCTATCGAGAACGAGAAGAAGATTATCATCGCTCAGATGGCTAACGATCCGAAGGCCGCCAACAAGCCCGACGCTATCAAAGAGAAGATGGCTACCGGCCGTCTGGGCAAGTTCTACAAGGAGAACTGCCTGGTCGACCAGGCTTTCATCAAGGATGGCAACATGGACGTGAACGCCTATGTGAACGCTACCGCTAAGAAGCTGGGCGGCGATATCAAGATCGTCGAGTACACCCACTTCATCAAGGGCGAAGGCCTGGAAAAGCGCGTTGACGACTTCGCTGCTGAAGTTGCCGCCGCTGTTAAGGGTTAATTAGCTGATTGCTTTCTGAAAGAGCACTTTGAGAGTTTACCTCTTAGGGTGCTCTTTTTTGTTTGCTTTTGAGTGGTAAAATTTGGAACGCTATCCCCAGAAAAGCCACCTGCCTTTGTTCAGCTAATCCGATTTTTGTGTCTCTTTCACGAATGTGATTATCCTCAATTTCTGCCAGTATCCTATCCGAAACTCTACCATGACCAATGGCATCATCCTTGATCCGTTCCTTGGCAGCGGCTCTACGCTGATTGCCGGCAGCTCTGAACGCCTTTGGCACCTGTTCCAGTTCGGCCACCATCCCCCTCAGCAAGCAGTGCATGGAGGACGAGATGGGCGTATCCGATAAAATCACCAGTATCGCTATCCCTCTGGGCGCAACGGTCAACATGGATGCTGTTTCCATCGTGTTGTCGTTCATGATCGTGTTTTTCGCCAACGCCTGCGGCGTTGAGGTCAGTACCTCCATGATGATTGTGATCCTGCTGGCAAATGTGATCTTGTCCGTGGGCACCCCCGGCATCCCCGGTGGTGCAATCGCTTCGTTCGCCGCGCTGGCTACCATGGCGGGTCTCCCGGCTGGCGTGATGGGCGTTTATATCAGCATCAATACCCTATGCGATATGGGAGCTACCTGCGTGAACGTTATTGGCGATATGGCAGGCTGCGTGGTGCTGAAAGAGAAAATTAAGCTGGATGACTGACACAGTTCCCACAAAACAAAATAACAAGTTACATTTGGGCGGGCAGCGACGAAAAACAACTGCCCGCCTTTTTGCTGCCTGCTTTGCTTTCAGCGGAAAAAGATGCTAAAATAAAGCAGTTGAAAAATCACACCGGAAGGGGAGCGCACAAAAACGCAAGATGGACGATAAAATAAAGAATACCTCAAAGCCCGGCGTGGCATATTATCATCTGCCGGGGTTGTTTGAATTTTATGGGCTGTACCGCATGTTCCTGCCGCTGTTCTATCATCACAGAGAATATTTTTACAACTGGTGCGCCATCGGCTCCATTTATGGGGCCCTGGGCGATTGCATCTGGGGTGGCGGCCGCACAAGTTTTGGCGTGCAGGACCCCGAAGATGTTATGGATCTGATGCGCGAATATGGGATATCCGCCCGGCTGACATTCAGTAACTCACTGCTGCGTGAAGAACACCTGGCGGACATAAAGTGCAACGCCCTGTGTAAGCTGTTTGAAAATAGCGGCGGCGCACAAAACGGCGTTATTGTCCATTCGGACTTGCTGCTCAGATATCTGGAAAGCCGTTATCCGGGGCTTTACTTTGTTTCATCTACAACCAAGGTGCTCACGGAATTCCCGCAGTTACAGGCGGAATTGAATCGGGATGACTTTCGCTATGTTGTGCCGGATTTCCGGTTAAATAAAGAATTTGAACAGCTGAACAACCTGCCCCAGCCCCAGAAAGATAAAGTGGAATTCCTTTGCAATGAATGCTGCTGGTTTGGCTGCAAGGACAGAAAGCTCTGCTATGAAAATGTAAGCCGTAAAAACCTTGGCGAAACCTGCCCCGACCACCGCTGCGCAGCCCCTGGCGCACAGGAAGGGTATCGCTTTTCAAAAGCAATGGACAACCCCGGTTTTATTGGCATCCAGGATATTCAAAATATCTATCTGCCCATGGGCTTTTCCAACTTCAAGATTGAGGGCCGCGGGCTTGGCAGTGCCTTAATTTTGGAGTTTCTGCTTTACTATATGACAAAGCCGGAATACCAGCTGCGCGTCCGCGAAGAAATTTATCTCAATAATATGCTAGACCTGTTCTGAATGGGGAAACGGCGCAATCGCTTTATTCAATATTTAAGAGTTTAGCACAGAAAAATTCTGGAATCCTCTTGCTCTCATGCTACATGAGGGACGTATACGCAAAGTATCCCTTAAAAATAAAAATGCAAATCGAAAGTGAGGCATGATGATCGAATGAATGATTTTGTTTATAACAGCGGCGTACGGATTATTATGCGATTGCGGAAAACTTGAACCGAACAGAATCCGAAAACCTGAACGGAAACCACATTTTTGCAGGCGGGCTGGCACGATTTGTGATATAATAGACGGCATACAAATCGAAGAGAGGGGAATGTTTTGATGGACCTGCAAAAAGGCCGCCCGATGGATACTACGGGCAGATTGGCCAAAGAAACCCGTACCTATGATTTACTGGATAGTCTTGGGATCGAATATAACCGCATTGACCATGCCCCGGCCATGACGATGGAAGTCTGCCAGGAAATTGACAAAACGCTGCAGGCGGTCATCTGCAAAAATCTTTTTCTTTGTAACCGTCAGGAAACCGCGTTTTACCTGCTGATGATCCCGGATACCAAGGTGTTCCACACCAAGGATCTATCCGCCCAGATCCACTCCGCGCGCCTGTCCTTTGCCAAGCCGGAATATATGGAAAAGTTCCTTGATATCACTCCCGGCTCGGTCAGTGTGCTGGGCCTGATGAACGATACCGAAAACCATGTGCAGCTTTTGATCGATGAAGATGTGCTGAACAGTGAATATGTGGGCTGCCACCCCTGCATCAATACTTCCAGCCTGCGCCTGCGCACAAAAGACCTGGTGGAAACCATTCTGCCCGCCATCCACCATGAATTTGTCCGGGTTAAACTGTAATTCCGTGGGGGTAAAGCAGAATGATTTTGATTATGGCAAAATGATGTGATGGCTTCGCCGATTTCTTACACATAAACCACTTTACAATCCAGAGTTATACCATATAGTGGTGCAACCGGCCAGGGGAGCTTTGCTTTTTTGAGTGATTCAAAAAGTGAAGTGTCCCTGGCATTCTTTTTGTCTTTTTCCATGCCTGCAGCAGGCAAAACTTACCGTAATACCGCGGTTGGTACCAGGGGACACACGGCCAAATGCCACATGCAGCACGCTGCCCCGCGCCGGAATGCGGCGTAACGTTAGCAGCCAACGGCATGGATGCGGCGCGCACTTTAACCTTGTTACTGACCACACCTCGTTTTATGAGCGTTACGGCTGGCAGTTTTACTGCATGGTGCAGGGCGATGGCGAGGAAGAGCCCTCGCGGCTGTATATCCATACGATGTAAAGCGTGTTATTGTTCGCTGTGCCCCGCAAGATGTCTGTAAGGTGCGATGCCCTCATTGCGCCGAGGAAGAACCCGAACGATTTATCATCCTCCCCAATAAAAGCATAAACAAAAAGCGGCGTGAACCCAATCACGCCGCTTTTTTAATCGTTAATGCAGATGATAAATATCGGATCGTCCCAATTATACGAAACCAAGCAATTTCTCTTAATACTCCGTCTTGCGGAACTTCAGGCTGCCGTTATCGCCCATTTCGTCCACGATGGCCAGGCTGGCCAGTTTGTAACCCTCGCGGCGCAGCTCATCGCCGCCCGGCTGGAAGCCTTTTTCAATGCAGATGCCGATACCCGCCACACTGGCTCCGGCCTGCTGGCAGACATCCAACAGACCGCGCATGGCCTTGCCGTTTGCCAAAAAGTCATCCAGAATCAGCACACGGTCGTTGGGACCAAGGAACTTTTGGGCCAAGGTGATATTGTAATCTTTGCCGTAAGTATAAGAATGTACCGTGGAAGTATACACATCGCCATCAATGTTTTTGCTTTTGGCCTTTTTGGCAAACACCACGGGCACATCAAAATGGCGAGCCGTCATGCAGGCAATCGCAATGCCGGATGCCTCAATAGTCAGGATCTTGTTTACTCCGTCATCCTTGAAAATGCGGTAAAACTCCTCGCCGATTTTATCCAGCAGGTCAACATCCAGCTGGTGGTTCAAAAAGCAGTCAACTTTCAGCACATTGCCCGGGCGGACCTGCCCATCGCGCAGAATGCGGTCTTCCAAAAGCTTCATCTTAAGATACCCCTTTCATGTTTACCAACTATTATGCCTAATTCCGCCGCGTTTTTCAACCCTTAAAACCAGGTTTTTCATTTTTTTATTACAAACTTTGTCAATATGGTAGTTTGATAATATTTTGTAACCAAACTTTGTGCAAAACCGCCACAAAGGCTTTGGATTCCATCTGCAATTTATGCCGATATTCCGTATTGAAGATTTGCCAACTTGGCGGTATACTTTAACTTAAATTACAGCTATGGGCTGTGCAACCCGTTCCGGCAGGCGTTTGCCCGCTGGAGGCTGTAAATCATTAGGAGGGAATAACAATGAACAAAAAGGTCATCAGTGCAATGCTGGCTGCTTCCATGGCTGTCAGCCTGGCCGCCTGCGGTTCCACCGCTACTTCCGAAGCTACTTCCGCTGTCTCTTCCGAGACTTCCAGCACCGTCGCTTCCGGCGAGTCCGCTGCTTCCGGCTCCTACACCGGCACCCCCATCAAGGTTGGCGGCATTGGCCCCATCACCGGCGCTGCTGCAACTTACGGCAATGCTGTTAAGAACGCCGAAGAACTGGCTGTCAAAGAGATCAACGCCGCAAACGGCAGCGATGTTTTTGACTGGAAGTTCGAGGACGATGAGCACGATGCTGAAAAGAGCGTCAACGCTTACAACTCCCTGAAAGACTGGGGCATGCAGGTTCTGGCTGGCCCCGTTACTACCACCCCGACTCTGGCAGTTGCTGCTGAGAGCGTCAACGATAACATGTTCGTTCTGACCCCTTCTGCCTCTGCACAGACCGTTATCGAAACCGGCGACAATGTCTTCCAGATCTGCTTCACCGACCCCAACCAGGGTGTTGCATCCGCTGACTACATTGCTGAGAACGCTCTGGCTACCAAGATCGGCGTCATCTATGACTCTTCTGACGCTTACTCTTCCGGCATTTACGCCAAGTTCAAGACCGAAGCTGAGAGCAAGGGCCTTGAGATCGTCACTGCTGAAGCTTTCACCAGCGACAACAAGAGCGACCTGTCCACCCAGGTTGCCAAGTGCCAGGAAGCTGGCGCTGAGCTGGTGTTCCTGCCCATCTACTACACCGAGGCTTCTCAGATCCTGACCACCGCCAACAAGACCGGCTATGAGCCCATCTTCTTCGGCTGCGATGGCATGGATGGCATCCTGGATGTTGAGGGCTTTGATACCTCCCTGGCTGAGGGCCTGATGCTGCTGACTCCGTTCGCTGCTGACGCTCAGGATGAAAAGACCCAGGCATTTGTTTCCGCTTACGTTGCCGCTTACGGCGAAACCCCGAACCAGTTCGCTGCTGACGCATACGACGTTATCTACAGCATGTACCAGGCAGTTCTGGAAACCGGCATCACCGGCGATATGGATGCCAGCGAGATCTGCGAACAGCTGAAGACCGGTTACACCAGCATGACCTTTGACGGCTTGACTGGTACCGGCATGACCTGGGATGCTTCCGGCGCTGTTTCCAAGGATCCTAAGGCTGTTGTGATCAAGGACGGCGCTTACGCCGCTATGTAATCTCTGCACAAAAGCAGGGGACCGCGTGCTGAAAAGCATGCAAAATTGAGTTTTGGCCAATGGGGGCTGCTGATTTACCATGTCAGCAGCCCCCATTTTGTTACGCGCAGAGAAAAAAGTGACAGAAAGTGCCTGTTTTAGCCAAAAATACGTACCTTTTGCGCTTTAAGGCATTGTACTGTGCGGACAGATGTGTTAATATTATATACATATTTTGTTTTTCCGCTGTGCAATAATCAGGTGGTGTGCGCCGCCTTGGTGTGGAAGAACAAGGGAAAAAATAGAGTGAGGTGTTCTGCACAATGCAATTTCTATCCTATCTGATCAATGGCATCAGCTTGGGCAGTGTGTACGCGCTGATCGCATTGGGGTATACCATGGTTTATGGTATCGCTAAAATGCTGAACTTCGCCCATGGCGATGTCATCATGATTGGCAGCTATGTGATCTTTTTCGCATTCGGCTCGTTCGGGCTTAACCCCATTGTGTCGGTGCTGTTGTCCATGGTGGTGTGCACCATTCTGGGCATTACCATGGAGCGTGTGGCCTACCGCCCCCTGCGCGAAGCCCCGTCCCTGGCTGTTCTGATCACAGCCATCGGCGTTTCCTATCTGCTGCAGCAGGTGGCCCAGCTGCTGTGGACTTCCAACCCCAAGAACTTCAAGTCCGTTGTCAGCCTGCAGCCCATTAAATTGTTTGACGGCCAGCTGACCATCTCAGCCGAAACGCTGGTCACCATCCTGGCCTGCATCCTCATCATGGTTGTGCTCACCCTGTTCATCAACCACACTTCCGCCGGTCACGCTATGCTGGCTGTGTCCGAGGACCGCGGTGCTGCCCAGCTGATGGGCATTAACGTCAATTCCACGATTTCTCTGACTTTCGCCATTGGTTCTGCGCTGGCCGCAGTTGCCGGTGCCCTGATGTGTTCCTCTTACCCGACTTTGATGCCCACCACCGGCGCAATGCCCGGCATCAAGGCGTTCGTGGCAGCGGTTTTTGGCGGCATCGGCTCCATCCCCGGTGCTTTCCTGGGCGGTATCCTGCTGGGTATCATCGAAAACCTCAGCAAGGCTTACATCTCCACCCAGCTGTCCGATGCCATCGTGTTTGTTGTTCTGATCGTTGTGCTGATCGTCAAGCCTACCGGCCTGCTCGGCAAAAAGGTCAACGTGAAAGTGTAAGGTGAGGATCATGGCATTAACAAAATGGAACCAAGTGAAAAAAAGCACCAAAAGTAATTTTATCACCTTTAGCATCGTCATTGGGTTTTACATTGTCGTTCAGCTGCTGGCAGCCGCCGGTGTGCTGACCAACTCTTTCTCCGGCCAGCTGGTGCCCATCTGCGCTTATGTGGTCATGGCTGTTTCGCTGAACCTCGTTGTCGGCTTTTTGGGTGAGCTGAGCCTCGGTCATGCCGGTTTTATGAGCGTTGGCGCGTTTTCCGGCACGCTGGTCTGGGTCAGCCTGTATGATGTGGCCCCGCACTGGCTGGCGCTGATCCTGGCCTTTGTTGTGGGCGGCGCTATGGCCGGTATCTTCGGCGTCATCGTTGGTGTTCCCGTTCTGCGCCTGTCCGGCGACTATCTGGCCATCGTTACCCTGGCATTTGGCGAGATCATCAAAAACATTATGAACGCCGTTTACCTGGGCGTGGACGACAGCGGCCTGCATTTCTCCCTTAAAGATGCCGCTTCGATGAACATGGCCGAGGATGGCAAGATCCTGATCAACGGCGCCATGGGCATTACCGGCATCAAAAAGACTTCCACCTTTACCATGGGCATTATTCTGGTGCTTATCACGCTGGTGGTTGTGCTCAACCTGATCCGCTCCCGCGCTGGCCGCGCTATCTCCGCTATCCGCGATAATGAGATTGCTGCCAAGAGCATCGGCATCAATATCACCCGCTATAAGCTGATGGCTTTTGTACTGTCCTCCGTGTTTGCCGGCATGGCAGGCGTGCTGTACAGCTTGAACTATTCTTCTTTGGTTGCCAAAAAGTTTGATTACAACACCTCCATCAACATTCTGGTCTTCGTGGTTCTGGGCGGCATCGGCAGCATCCGCGGCTCCGTGATTGCAGCGGCCCTCCTGACCGTTCTGCCCGAAATGCTGCGCGGCCTGAACGATTACCGCATGCTGATCTATGCTATCGTTCTGATTGTCATGATGATCTTTACCCGCAGCCCCAAGCTGGTGGCATGGCGCAAAGAAGTGGCTGAAAAAATTACCGAGAAATTCCCGATTTTGAAGCTGAACAAATTCCTAAAGGATAAAAGCAAAAAGGAGGCGGCATAAATGGCACTGCTGGAAGTCAGTAACCTTGGCATTGCGTTCGGCGGCCTGCAAGCCGTTTCGCAGCTGGACCTTAAAATCGAAAAAGGCCATCTGTATGGCCTGATCGGCCCCAACGGCGCGGGCAAAACCACCGTGTTCAATATGCTGACCGGTGTGTATAAGCCCACCGAGGGCAACATTGTGCTGGATGGCAACGATATTACCGGTGCCACCCCGGAAGCCATCAGCAAGGCGGGCATTGCCCGCACGTTCCAGAACATCCGCCTGTTTAATGATATGACAGTTCTGGATAACGTCAAGGTCGGCCTGCACAACCAGGTTGTTTACGGCATGTGGACCGGTATCCTGCGCTTGCCGTCTTTCCGTGAGAAAGAGCACGAGATGGACCGCCGTGCTATGAAGCTGCTGAAAATTTTTGACCTGGATGCGGAGGCTAACTATAAAGCCAGCCAACTGCCCTACGGCAAACAGCGCAAGCTGGAAATTGCCCGCGCCCTGGCTACCAACCCGAAACTGCTGCTGCTGGACGAGCCCGCAGCCGGTATGAACCCCAACGAAACCGAAGAACTGATGAACACCATCCACAGCGTGCGTGACCAGTTCGGCGTTGCCATCCTGCTCATCGAGCATGATATGAACTTTGTTATGGGTATCTGCGAGGAGATCACCGTGCTGGACTATGGCCGTGTGATTGCCCGCGGCGACGGCAAAACCATCCGCAATAACCCCAAGGTCATTGCGGCCTATCTGGGAGGTGACGACTAATGGGTGAGCTGCTTTCGGTTAAAAATATCAATGTTTATTACGGTTCCATCCACGCCATCAAGGATGTTTCGTTCCATGTGGACGAAGGCGAGATCGTTACGCTGATCGGTGCAAACGGTGCTGGCAAAACCACCACCATGCACGCCATCTCCGGCCTGCTCAAGCTGGCCAGCGGCGAGATCACCTATGACGGTAACCTGATCAGCAAGATGGAAGCCCACAAAATCGTCCGCCTTGGTCTGGCCCAGGTGCCGGAGGGCCGTCGTGTATTCAGCGGCCTGACTGTGCAGCAGAATCTTTCCATGGGTGCTTATACCCGCCACGATGGTAAGGATGCCATTCAGAGCGATTACGACATGGTGTTTGACCTGCTGCCCCGCCTGAAAGAGCGCCGCAACCAGCCCGCCGGAACCCTTTCCGGCGGCGAACAGCAGATGCTGGCCGTGGGCCGCGCCCTGATGTGCAAGCCTAAGATCCTGCTGCTGGATGAACCCTCCATGGGTCTTTCTCCGCTGCTGGTCAAGGAAATCTTTAAGATTATCCGCGATATTAACCGCCAGGGCGTTACCGTACTGCTGGTGGAGCAGAACGCAAAGATGGCACTGGATATTGCCAACCGTGCCTATGTGCTGGAAACCGGCACCATCAAGATGGAGGGCGAAGCCACCGAGCTTGCCAATAACATCGAAGTGCGCAAGGCTTACCTTGGCTGCGAATAACCATAGGGCAACACCGCACAATTCCCGCCTTACGGCTTAAGCACCGCTTCGGCGGCTGCGGCACGGCATCTGCGTTGCCAAAATGCTCGATAAGACATCCAGTATTATCTGCGCTTTTGGCTTAGCAGCTGCCGCACCTCGCTCGCCGTATCGGCACTTAGAATTATGCGGTATTGCCATAGCATAAGATACGCCCCTGCAATGAACAGAAACTGACAAAACAGCCCCGGCTTTTTCCTGATTGCATTCAGGAAAAAGCCGGGGCTATTTTTTGTTTATCTGATGGTATGCAATGATGATAAGATGGTAACTTGGCTATCCGTACTGCCATTATCATATACGGCAGGGGAGTGCCGATATAATTTTACCGTACTCCCTCTGGCGGGCGCTGTTCATCGCTCAGCGGCTGGGTCAACAGATTCAGCACTTTGTTGTAAATTTCGCTCCCGCAGGCTACAAAATGGTCGCGTACCTGTTCAGCGGTCATGGCGTCCGGCATCGTCACCTGCAGGGTGAATGCGCCGTGCTGCTGGTTTTTATCCTGAATGGTGCAGGTTACGCGGTAACGGTCACCGTCTTTTTCAATGTCGGCATGGTTCTGGGCCGCCTTGTGCACCCAGCTCTGGATGCGGATAACTGCCAGAATCGCACTTTCCCGCACGCTGCGGGGCAAATCTTCCGAGAGAGTCTGAGCCACTGTGGTACCTTTTTCGGTAATGGTATAGCCGTTGGCTCCCTCAATGGCCAGCCCCTGGGCCACAAGGTCGTTCAGCGCGCCAACAAATTCAAAATAATTGACCAGCTCTTCCTGCAAAAGCGCAGCCTCCATGGCTTCACGGGTCACAGGCCCCACGCTTTTAATCAGGTAGCACAGCAAAATACGAATCTCGGTATCATTGGTCAAGCCGCCCATCTTTACACCGGCGGTAAATGCTTCTGCCATGGTCTCACTTCCTGAACAGGGGGCACAGGCAGCACCGTGCCCTCAAACTTTACTTTGTAATTATTATACAGGAGTTTCAAAAAACTTACAAGCGCAAAATTCTTGCCCGCTTAAGCCGGCTTCAAAACACCGTTTCGATCTGCTTGCGGCTTTGCGGGGTGGAGTAGATCCACCGGTCCAGCCGCCCACGGGTCACAAAATAGTGTGGCTCAAACCGCATTTTCTGGTTCAGGTTCTTGTTCACCACCACCAGCTTGATCTTCATTTTATCCGGCAGAATGCTTTTAATATACACGCTCACCGTCTGGCCGGGGTGCAGTGCCGTATCCGGCTCCGCCAGCCCGGCCAGGTTGGGGGCAATCTCAATGAACACACCGTAATCTTCCACACTGCGCACAATACCCACCACGGTCTCCCCGGCGGCAAAGCAGGCGGCGTTCTCACTCCAGGTTCCAAGCAGCTCCCGCAGGGTCAGCACAATGCGGTCCTGCTCATCCCGGTTCTTGATGGCGCACAGCAGCTGCTGGCCCACCGTTACACGGTCAGCCGGGGAAGCAATCCGCGAAACTGAAAGGCAGTCGATTGGCAGCAGTGCTGAAATGCCGCACCCGACATCGCAGAACGCGCCAAAGTTTTCAATGTGTGTTACCGTGCAGGGAATCACGCTGCCGTTTTCCAGCTGGTCCAGGTACTGCTCCCGGCAGGCCCGCTGCGCCGCCGCGCGGGAAAGCAGATAAACGGCCTCGCCGCTTTCATCCTGCGTCGTACCCTGGACCACAAAACAGGTCGGCCGCCCCACGCGGGTCAGCACAGCGATCTCTTTGACTGTCTCACCGGGGGCAGTGTCCAGACATTCTTCAAACGGCATATACGCATGGTGCCCGCACAGCTCAAAGCGCAGGCGGCGGTTGGTATCAAAGGCAAGGGCTGTGCTTTGCAGCACCTCCCCGGCGGCAATGCAATGATCCAGCTCTTCCCGCCGCAGGTGGGAAGCGTTGCGGCAAAGTCCTTCAGCACGGTATTCAAGCATTTGTTTTCCTCTTTTCTTATATATAAAATAAAAGAACAACGATCATAGCTGCCGCTACCGCCAAAAGTTCACAAAAGATTCTCCTGGCGGGGGCAGCTTTTCCCGGCAGGGCTATTTTCAAAACTGCCGGGATGGTATATAATAATATCTGTATCGCATTGTTCACAGGCACAGCCTGTAGCCCTGCGGACCAGATCAAAGAAAGGCGGTGGAAGAATGGACGTTCAGGTTGGTGATGTGATCATAACCAAAAAGCCGCATCCCTGTGGGGCCAACCGGTTTGACGTACTGCGCGTGGGCATGGATTTTAAGATCCGCTGCCAAAAATGCGGCCATGAGATTATGCTGCCGCGCGTAAAGATTGAAAAGAACATCAAAAAAATCCTGCGCAGCGGGGAAGAGTAGCGGCAAAAGCTCTTTAACCATCCGGCACAATTTTGTGCCCCTAATGTAAGGAGATTTGCCCCTATGTTTGACGATTTAAGCCAGGTAAAGCGCCGCTATGAGGAGCTTGCCTACCGCATGACCACCCCCGAAGCAATGAATGACCCCGCGGCCTATGCAGCCATGATGCGGGAGTATAAGGAACTGACCCCCCTGGTGGAAGCATACTGCAGCTATACCGCCCTGCAAAAAGAAGTGGACGAAGAAAAAGCGCTGCTGGATGCCCCCACGGAGGATGCTGCCTTTAACGATATGGTACAGCAGGAACTACGCGAAAACTGGCAAAAACTGGAAGACTTGGAACAAAAAATCCGCCTGCTGCTTTTGCCAAAAGATGCCAACGATGAAAAAAGCATCATCATGGAAATCCGTGCGGGTGCCGGCGGCGAGGAAGCCGCCCTGTTTGCCCACAGCCTGCACCGTATGTACACCATGTACGCCGCACGCCAGAACTGGGCCTGCTCCGTCATCAGCCTGAACGAGACCGAGCTGGGCGGTGTAAAGGAGATCACGTTCTCGATCGAAGGGCCCGGCGTTTACAGCCGCTTAAAGTTTGAAAGCGGCGTTCACCGCGTGCAGCGCGTGCCGGAAACCGAGACCCAGGGCCGCATCCACACTTCCACCGCCACCGTTGCCGTCATGCCGGAAGCCGAGGAAGTGGAGCTGGAACTGAACCCCAAGGACCTGCGCATTGATACCTTCCGCTCCTCCGGCGCAGGCGGCCAGCACATCAACAAAACGTCGTCCGCCATCCGGGTGACCCACCTGCCCACCGGTATGGTGGTGGAGTGCCAGGACCAGCGCAGCCAGCGCGAAAACAAAGAGCAGGCATTGAAAGTTCTGCGCAGCCGCCTGCTGCAGCAAAAGCAGGAAGCATACGACCAGGAATATAACGCCAAGCGCCAAAGCCAGGTGGGCAGCGGCGACCGCAGCGAGAAGATCCGCACCTATAACTTCCCACAGGACCGCGTGACCGACCACCGCATCGGCTTGACACTGCGCAATTTACAGGATATACTGGACGGCAACCTTGACCGGGTGATTGAGCCGTTGATTCTGGCCGATCAGGAAGAAAAGCTCAAAAATAACCCCATCCAGTAACCCCACATCGTAAAAGAAGGAATCAAGATCTATGAATACTCAGGTTTTGCCTGTTAATGAGGAAAGCATTGCCCTTGCCGCCAAACTGCTGCAGCAGGGGGAACTGGTAGCTCTGCCGACCGAAACGGTGTACGGCATTGCCGCCGATGCCCGCAACGGTGAGGCTGTCAAAAAAATTTTTGAAGCCAAAGGCCGCCCGCAGGATAACCCGCTGATCGTGCATATCTGCGGCATGGAAATGCTGCACGGCATTGTGTCTGAAGTGCCGGAACGCGCCAAAAAGCTGGCCGCCGCATTCTGGCCCGGCCCGCTCACCATGGTCATGCCCCGCGGACCGGAAGTGTCCGAAGTGACCTGTGCCGGGCTGGATACGGTCGGCGTGCGCATGCCGTCCCATCCGGTGGTGCAGGCGGTCATCAAAGCCAGCGGCGTGGCGTTTGCCGCCCCGTCTGCTAACCTTTCCGGCAAGCCCAGCCCCACCAACGCACAGGATACCTTTGTGGATATGGATGGCCGCCTGCCGCTGATTCTGGATGGCGGCGAAAGTGCTGTCGGCGTGGAATCCACCGTCGTGGCCGTGACAGGGGAACACCCGATGATCCTGCGCCCCGGCTATGTGACAAAAGAACAGATGGAAGCCGTTCTGGGCGAGAAAGTTCTTGTCAACCACGCCATTCTGGAAAAGTTGAAAGACGGCGAAGTTGCGCGTTCCCCCGGAATGAAGTATAAGCATTACGCCCCCAAGGCGGATGTGACCATCCTGAAAGGCAGCTTTGATGCCTACCGCGATTATATTGCCGCCCACGCTGGGGACGGCGTCTGGGCGCTCTGCTTTGACGGCGAGGAAGCCCAGCTCCCCGTTCCGGCCATCTCTTACGGCAAAGAGGGGGACGGCATCAGCGAAGCGCACAACCTGTTCACCGTGCTGCGGGAACTGGACCGCAAGGGTGCCAAAACCGTTTATGCCCGCTGCCCGCTCAGCGATGGCGTTTCCATGGCCGTGTATAACCGCCTGATCCGTGCCGCGGCGTTCCGCGTGGTGGAGGTCTGATATGCAGATCATTGGCATTACCGGGCGTTCCGGCTGCGGCAAATCCACCCTGACGGACAGCATCCGTGCCGCGGGGTTCCGCTGTGTGGATGCCGACCAGGTGGCGCGGGAAGTTCTGCTGCCGGGTTCGCCCTGCATTGTGCAGCTCCAGCAGGAATTCGGTGCCGATATTGTGGATGAAGCCGGTCAGGTGCGCCGCCGCCTGCTGGCGGACCGTGCCTTTGCCACACCGCAGGGTACCGCTCGGCTGACCGCCATCACCCAGCCGGAAATCTACCATCGGTTGGATCTTGCCATGGCGGAAGCCCGGCAGGCGGGGGAAAAGCTCTTCTTTGTGGACGGCGCGGTGATCGTAGGTACCCCGTTCCAAAAGCGGTGCAGCCATCTCGTTTTGGTTGCCGCGCCGTATGAAACCAGCGTGCAGCGCATCTGTGCGCGGGATGGCATTGCGCCGGAAATGGCGCGCCGCCGCCTGGACGCTCAGCCGCCCGAAAATGTCTTGCGTGCCGTCGCAGACTTTGTGATTGAAAACGATGGAACTTTGCAACAGATGCAGCAGCGTTGCAATGCGCTGTTGACTGCCCTGCGGAAGGAGGCTTATGGCGAAACGTCAGACGAAAAATAAGCGCAAACGCTCTGTGCTGGCACCATCCCCGCCGCAAATGGTTATTTTGCGGGTGTGTATGGTGCTGCTGGCCCTGCTGCTGGCGGCTATCACCCTGTTGAACCGCGGCAGCGATACCGTAATGAACACCGCATACCCCCGCAAATATGACGAGTATGTAACCTATTACGCGGGCAAATATCAAATTGACCCTTACATCCTGTATTCCATTATCCGCACCGAAAGCAATTTTAACCCGCAGGCTGAATCCAACGTTGGCGCACGCGGGCTGATGCAGATCACCGAGATAACATTCGACTGGATCAAAACCAAGATTGCGCCGGATGAACCCCTTACATTCGATGATCTCTATGACCCGGAGGTAAACATCCGCTTTGGCAGCTATTTTATCAGCTACTGCCTGCAGCGGTATGACGATGACCTGGCCACCGCCGCAGCCGCCTACCACAGCGGGCTTGGCACCGTGGATACCCTGCTGGCGGACAGCCAGTATTCGCAGGATGGCAAGGTACTGGATGCTTTCCCGTACCCGCAAATGCGCCGCTATGTGCAAAAAGTAACGGACGCATACGCGCAGTACAGTGAAATATACGGCACGGCGGACAGCTCCGGCTGATACCCCTGCCCGAATTTGTAAGAAGAAAGGATACCATCATGAAAACAACACAGGAACTGAAAGAACTGTTGTATAAAAACAAAACAGTCGCTGACCAGCAGCCTGATGCCATTGCAGAAGCCAATGCTTTCTGCGAAGGTTACAAGGCTTTCCTGAACGCTGCCAAAACCGAGCGCGAAGCCGCCGCTTATAGCGAGCAGCTGCTCAAGCAGGCTGGCTACAAGCCCTTTGTCCCCGGCATGGCACTGAACGCAGGGGATAAAGTCTACCTGATCAATCGCAGCAAGTGCGTGCTGGCAGCTACCATCGGCGAGCGCAGCATGGCCGAGGGCTTCCACCTGAACATTGCCCATATTGATTCCCCGCGCCTGGACCTGCGCCCGGTGCCGCTGTTTGAAAAGGATGGCCTGGCTTACTTCCGCACCCACTATTACGGCGGTATCCGCAAGTATCAGTGGCCTACCATCCCGCTGGCGCTGCATGGTGTTGTCTGCCGTGAGGACGGCACCACCGTAACCATTACCATCGGTGAAAACGACGAGGATCCCGTCTTTACCATCACTGACCTGCTGCCCCATCTGGGCCGCGAACAGAACCAGAAAAAGCTGCCCGATGCCATCACCGCCGAAAACCTGAATGTCGTGCTTGGCTCCCTGCCCATTGCGGACGCTGATGCCGAAAACCGCATCAAGCTGAGCATTCTCGGTCTGCTGAACGAGATGTACGGCATTACCGAGCGTGATTTTGTCACCGCTGAAATTGAGATTGTGCCCGCATTCAAGGCCCGCGATGTTGGCCTGGACCGCTCCATGATCGGCGCTTACGGCCATGATGACCGCGTGGACGCTTACCCGGCCCTGATGGCTGAAATTGAGGTACAGCACCCGGCCCACACCACGGTCTGCATCCTGACCGATAAAGAGGAGGTCGGCTCTGACGGCGTGACCGGCATGAATAGCATGTATGCCTACCACTTCCTGCAGCAGCTCTGTGCCGCCACCGGTGTGGATTCCATTGCTGCGTTCCAGGCATCCAAGTGCCTGTCTGCCGATGTTACCGCTGCTTATGATCCCAGCTTCTCCGAAGCATTCGAGCCGGATAACGGCACCTATGCGGGCCGCGGCGTTGCAATTTACAAATACACCGGTGCAGGCGGAAAGAGCTCTACCAGCGATGCCAACGCCGAACTGGTCAGCTACCTGACCCGCCTGATGAACAAGAACGGCGTGGTTTGGCAGATCGGCGAAATGGGCCGCCTGGACCTTGGCGGCGGCGGCACTATCGCCAAATATGTGGCCAACCGCGATATTGATACCATTGATATCGGTGTGCCCGTTCTGGCCATGCACTCTCCGTTCGAGGTCGTTTCCAAGGCCGATGTTTACATGGCTTACCGCACCTTCCGGGCTTTCTGTACGGATGCTGAGTAACACTTAAGGCAATACCGCATAATTCTAAGTGCCGATACGGCGAGCGAGGTGCGGCAG
>ERZ791923.2226-NODE-2226-length-18048-cov-3.502195_pt1 | contig 18048 bp, 17 predicted proteins | sample MGYA00510133_ERZ791923 | MGnify/ENA primary metagenome ERZ791923 (study PRJEB30046, sample SAMN00792106) | human gut metagenome | study: EMG produced TPA metagenomics assembly of the A metagenome-wide association study of gut microbiota in type 2... | reverse complement strand
ACCCCGAGATTACAAATCACGTGCTCTGGCCAACTGAGCTAAAGAGGCAGGTGGGCAAGCTTACTACATCGCACTTAGCTCAACCCGTACCCTTGCTTCGGTCAAGACCTGGGGGATTAGGGGAGCAGAGTCGCGTAGGACTTACCCGCTGCAAAGTTACAACCTTTTTCCGTCCCCACCAAATTTTCCCTCTCTTTTTTTCAAATTTTAATATTTCCGGCGTTGTCCGCGATGCCGAATCCCAAAGAGTTTGCGGCGCAAGTATTTGATTGACAATTTAATCGAATATACAATGAGGACGACAAGAATCTCCTCGATGAAGAAAAGAGGTATCTCCCAGATTTTCATTATACTGTCGTAAGGGTGAGTCAGTTCAGCGTGTCCATGATGCGACCGTCCCGAGCGTGTAAGGAATGTAATATCTGTGCCAGAAAGCATATCAAAATTTGTCAAAAAAATAAACAGGAGTGAGGCGGCAATTGCGGAGATTGTTACAATAAGAGACCATTTTATGTAAAATGGTGATAACAAGCATTTTTCTCTGAAATTGCGTTCTACGAGACAAATCGGGAATATAATCATTGAAGCGAATTGCGGGAATAGGAATAGCAAACCTGCAATCTCACTTAATGCGTATTCGATTATTCCGAGCGGTATTGCTAAAAGAAGTCCGGCAACAATGATTGCCTGCAATCTATTATGATGTACGAGATATGATGAAATTTTGCCTGCGGTTTTTCGTATTTTTGTTTTACAGACCAATGACAAGCCAAATAATACGCATAAAAACGTCAGGCCAAAAATGCCACAATAGTAATACGCCGGCAACATCCATTGCTCGTAGTCAGCCGCGCGGTCAGCAAAACCGGCAGCCGCATAAGCCGTCGCCGGCAACAGCAAAACCGCCAAAAATAAATACTTCATTCTTTAGTTATTGTTATATTTTATTCTTAAATATTGTAGTCGGTTAGGTGAATTATTCAGATTGCTTGACTTTTATGACCCTGCCGGTGTTGCACAGCTCGCGGGCGCCTGCGAGGTAGTGGTGAATCTTGCCTGCGTCTTCGATAATGAGAGCCGGCCGCAACGTGACGGGAAACTTACTGAAGATGGCCCGGTTGCTTGCATACCAGCGAACTTTGGTAACTTCCGGAATTTTGGGCATAAATTCCCAAAGCTGAAACATCTTGTTTCTTGCCACCACAGCGAGTCCCGTATTTTGCCGATACCAGGTTCTCCAACTATGCAGGTGAATTTTTTGTCAAGTAAATCATCTATAGAAAAATGGGTATCTTTATGGACATGCGAAAAGGTTCGATTGTGATTTTTAAGTAAATCATCAACCGTTGAATATTTTTTTATTTGTGGAGTAATGTATTCCATTCTGATTCTTGTTTTTCATTTATACACTTCTTTTTTATTCCAACACAATTCTAATCAAATGCTGTCATAAAGTTGGTATCTCAACCTAAATTCTATATTAATATATTTCAAGACTGTCATTAATTCTATTTTCATTTATTAGAAGAATTTATATTACGTTGTACATCAATCATTGTATATTAAATCCACCACTGTCCTATCTAAATATGTTTCAGCATATTCCATATTCAATAATTGATCAGACAATAAATAGTCGTATTTCTGAAATATTTTGAAATGCCTAGGAAGCTTTAATGCTAATTCTATTATATCGGGTTTATTTGACTGTCGTAACAACTCGATATCCTCCATGGTCAAATTTGAAACATAAAAACTTCCGTAATTGCACGATTTTTTAAGGCAATAATGTGCCCACAGCGCTAATGTCCTATTTGCTTTTGTCCCAGCCCAGTTGATATAGTAATTTTCATTTCCATAACTGAGATATGTATTTTCTCCAAGGTTATAGTGATGAAAGGTCTTGCGACATTCATTTAGATGGTCTTTAGTTCTTGTGCGATCATCTAGATATGGATATATGGAATCTGTTTGATATATTTCGCGCATCTTTTCAATAATAATTGGGTGTATATCGATCCTATCTCCACAAAATTGTGCATGTCCTCCATAATTGGTTTGAGACACATAGATTTTGGATGCTATTTCATCACACTCTTCAACTAACCAACGTCTGCCCGACAAAATAATAACCATTCCTTCTTGCGGAACATATTGAATCATTCCAATTTGCTTGGAGTTTAACTTGTCTATAACAATAAAATCAGTAGACGAGACAAATGCAACATAGAAATTAGGTGATTTCAATATCTTTTCTCCCATTTTACCAATTACAATTTGTCCTGTATTGAGTTGGGATAAGATATCCTTCCTGCCCAATGATTTTAAAAGTTCAAGGAATAGTTGGGGTGAAACGTTCCTAAATGCTCCATTTTGACATAATATTGTCCAGCCGTCTTTGGGATAAAATCCTCCAAACTGTGCCGTAATAGCCAAAATTTGTTGAATCAGAGTTGAAAAATGATACCTGTTTATAGAAGGTTTTTCATAACGATGTTCTCGCATCAACTCAATAACAGCAATATTTTGTACAAGACTGCTTCTCAAATCGTGTAGCAATCCATCATTATCGCCTTCAATGGAGAATACACGTAGAATAGAAGGCTCATTTCTTCTCCCCGACCTTCCGATTCGCTGCCGAAGTCCTGATACTGAATTTGCAGTGCCAATTTGTGCGATGGACTTTACCTTGCCAATGTCAACTCCTAATTCTAATGTAGAGGTACATAATGCCGTAATTGGAAGTTCTCCTTTCTGTAAATCGCGTTCTATAGACTCTCTTTCTATCTTGGAAATACTGCCATGATGTATTCTGAATTCATTAGGGACACCATTCTTTTCGCAAATGCTAGCTAACTGCACAGCATATTCTTCCGCAGTTTCTCGACTATTTGTGAAGACAAGATTGTTGCTACCTCGCAAATTATTAAATATTTCTTGTGCTACGGGAATAATATCCTCAGAGTCATTTGATACTTCATATTCTTTAACAAGAATCTTTATTTCATGGTTGCTATCCCCTTGTAGTGGTACAGTACATGGCATCGATGAGTCATTGCGAAGAAAACATTTTACTACAGCATAATCCGAGAATGTTGCACTCATAGCTATACGTGGTACATGACGGTGCGTAATTTGTTCTATTCGTGACAAAAGAGATTGTAATTGTTTTCCTCGCTCCGTACCAATAAAAGAATGCAATTCATCAATTACAATATATTGTAAAGATGAGAAAGCCTTCAGCACAAATTGGCTCTTGTTTATCAAAAAAGATTCAAGAGACTCTGGGGTGATTATAACTATTCCATTTGGATTTTTTATGGACCTTCTTTTTCTATCTTCACTTATATCTCCATGCCAAGGTATTACATTTATTTCCATTTCAGCTGTCATGTCAGAAAGCCTACGATACTGGTCATTGATAAGTGCTTTTAAAGGGCTTATATACAAGACTTGGTAACCATTTATTATCGTCTTATGTAATATAGATGTTAAAATTGGCAAAAACACAGCTTCTGTTTTTCCACCAGCTGTTGATGCACTTATAATCACATCGCTGTTACCGGCAAGTATAATAGGTATGGCATTTTCCTGAATATCTTTTAGGGCAGTCCACCCTTGTCTCCAAACCCATCGGCGAACACGCTCATCAAGCAAACCAAATGATGCGGAAGGCTTTGCCATAATAATTATAACTTGAATGTGGCAAAAGCATCTTCGTTAGATGCAGTTTGTGACTCTTTATGTCGTGTGATAAGTTCACCAACTTCTGTCGGTTCAATATCTCTGGTTATTTCAATTTGCTCAATCATATCTGACCATTTCAAGTTGGGGTATTGTTCTAGCAATGCCAACAGATCTAGAAATCCTTTAATCGTGTTACGCGGTGTGCGAAAATAACTATCCCCAATTTTATTTGCGCAATAGTTCAAGTATGCGAGCAATGCATCATCGGGAACCAAATATTTGCTTTCATCACCACAGGCAAAGACATTACGCAGGTTAATCAATAGCAAATACAATTCTTCTTTTGTAAGATTTGCCAACCGGAGAACAGTTGAATTATAATCCGTCAATCCAAGACTTTTGGAAAAACTATTTTCTGCTAATCTTGATCGCAACGCCTCGTAGCTATACAAACCTCTATTGCCGTCGGTCAAAAATTCTGGTGTTCCTGACATAATAAATCCAATATGGGATAACGATCCTTGAAGTGTATTATTCAAAATATTTAATATCTCTTCATAGTTGGCTTTACGGGAAACACTATTAGAGATTTTGTAAAGATTTACCATTTCATCTATACAAACCAATAAGCCGCTATAGCCTGCTTTTTGTACCAGCACAGAATACAATTTTATTATATTGAAATAAGCTGCATCATTGATGTATTCACGCACACCAAGGTCGCGTAAACTATCAGTTTTGGTAGTATATTCTGCTTTCAACCAGCGTAAAACATGTCCCTTTAACTCATCATCGCCTGATTCATATGCAATCCAATATTTGGACACTACTTGTGCAAACGTATATCCGCAAGGATATTCTGACAAATCGCTCAATTGCTCGGATATCACTGATGCGACCTCTTTGTTATCCCGGACTGCTTTTTCTCTTGCTTTGGATATAAATTTTTCAAGAATGTTCTGTAGTGCGTTTCCATCCTGTTTGGTACGTGTTGATAATGATGAAATCAATTCTGACAGTAATACTCGCGCTTGACCATCAGTTCCATGCAGTCGCTTGGTAGGCGATAAATCAGCATTCATTGTTACCAATCCTTTCTGCAAAGCAATACTTCTAACAAGCGATAAAAAGAATGTTTTGCCAGAACCATATTCTCCAATGACAAAACGAAACGTTGTGCCACCTTCCGAAATAGTGGTAACATCATTAACAAACGACTTTAATTCTTCGCTTCGACCTACTTGAATATGCTGCAATCCGAGTCGTGGTACAACTCCACTCCTCAAAGATTGAATAATGGTTTCTCGTTCTTTGATTTTTATCATATCAGTTGCTCTTTATAATCCAAAGTAACATATATATAATCTCCGTCATCCTCAATAACAGCGTCCTCAATTCTCTCGTATGCAAAGTCGTTGATTTGCTCCAATACTGCACCAAGCAACAGTCCGCGATCCTTACACATGTTTTCGACCTCCATACGAGTCCATATATCTTTAGCAAAAAGTGATTTCAAGATCCCCATGCACGCATTGGTTGAATTAGCCGATGGTGCATTTTTCGGTGTTGTTGACTCCTCCTCATTAAATATATTTGAAAGCAACTCTTGTGCTGTCTTTGTTTGCTGCTCAAAGATATGAAGCTTTTCTGGATTAATTTTTACATGTGTAGAGTCGGCAGATTTATGAGAAGTGGTGCCGTTTATAGTAAATTCCACTGCATCCGATTTCTTTTCCACAACAACAAAACCATCTTTATCTGTAAGCATTCTGTGAATCTGAGAATGTATATTCAGAGACTCCATTCCTAAGAATTGAAATATTCTTTCTAGGGCGTCCACTCTCTTGGGATGTATATATCCAGAACTACAAGCGATTTTTAACAATGATTGAGATATTAATTCTTTTTGTTCACCTGACAACTTCTCAACAATGAATTTCTTCATGGCTTTGTCTAATATCAGTTTTTTATTAGACAGTCTCCATCTAGCAACTGATTTTAGATGAAATATCGCGTTTTGGGGAATTCCCTTGTTATCTATATTTGCAGTATGTTGGGTGATGAAATCATCAATATATCCTAAATCATCAGGAATAAACTTATCCTCTAAAATCAGTTTTGTTGATAATCTAATGAAAACTTCAATGAATTTGTATGCATCTTTCCTTGAAAACTGATGCAGGAATAGATAATCTCTTTCGCTTGTACGCTCATTATATTTTCCTTCCCTTTTGTAAAGTGCACATAAATCACCATAAGAGAAATCTCGATTCTCTATTTCGCCATTCGGCACAATGCCGAATCCTAATCTGCGCAACAATTTTGTTATAACGACATTTAGTTTATGAATATTCTTTTCATCGGTAGGATAACAATTAAGTAGTTTCAATATCCAGTCAATGGGTTTAATTATAATTGGCGATTCTCGCATGTCTTCTGCGAGTTTAGAAACGAACTTATCCAAAATGGGAAGATTCTGCCAATTGTTTTTATATACGAAGTCAAACAACGCTCCTATTAATGTATCATTCTTATAAAACCTCATGATAGGATAGTTTGTAACCATCGCTTCTAAATTAATGCTGAGGGCTTCATAACTTTTGTTTATTTTGAAATCATTTTCAAAATCATACATCAAGATATATAAATAATTCACATTATCTCCTACATCTAAATAATGACCCTTAATAAATTCCGATTTCAATAGAGCATAAAATTGTTTTTGCTCTATGCTTGCAGAATCTAAGGATCGCAAAGAATACACATTCGTATCATTCCATACAGGAACAAGCATATCCATAATTGTCGTTATTATATCCTATATTACAGAGAATTACCATTTAAAAGGTACCGAGGATCCACATGAAGAATTTCTGCGATCTTCACGAGCATCTCGAGAGAGGGTTATAGTACTCCCCGTTTTTCGACAGGGGGTTAAACTTCAATAATTTTCAGAACAAAGAGAGAAGCGGCGGAGGCCGTCTCCTCCTCTTTGCCCTGACCTTGACATGTCAAGGGTTTTGTTTTTGTCCACCACAAAATTAGTGCTTTTTTCATTGCCGTCCAAACATTTATGCGATTAATCCGTAGCTTCGGGCCGGGAGAACCTCTTCGATGCTCTGATGGGGGCGTTCGTAGTTGTAGAACTCGATGTAGATTGGAATGTACGGCCGTTTACGGGTCGTTTGCTTGCTGATGGACAATGTGAGGATTCTTTGGTTTCATGAAGGCGGGTTATAAATGTTTTGGTTGAACCTGTTTAAGTGTCTGCAAAGTTACATAATCCTCGGGAATCGACCAAGAATTATAGCATAAATTTTATTCTTAGATGTTGACGCGCGTCCGGCAAGTTAGGCGTAACTTCTTATAAACTAAAGGTTTCGGAATAGTGAAGTTTTTGCGGTCGAATTTTTCGACTGCAAAAAAGAGTGGTTAGCGTTTCAGAGTGAGTAGGGGTGTGGAAATAGGAGGAGCCGCCTGTTGGTGCGGCTCCGGGTTATTATGGGGATGGGTATTTCGGGATTGAATCGTCAGGATTTTTTGGCGCGGGGGCGGCGGGGCTTGGCGGGGGCTTCGTCCTGCGCTTTCATTATGGCGCGGACTTCGTCGGCAGTCAGCGACTTGGGGTCGGTGCCTTTGGGGATTTTGTAGTTGACGGCTTTCTTGGCGCCTTCGGGCTTGTAGGCGATGTAGGGGCCGTAACGGCCGTTCAGCACTTCGGCTTCCGGGAAGTCCTCGAAGGTCTTGATGTGTTTCTGGCTCTCCTGTAGCTGTTTGGCTTCGATGAGCTGGCGTGCCTGGTCGAGGGTGATGGTCTGCGGCGCCATGTCCTTGGGGATGGAGACGAAGAGGGAGCCGTATTTCACGTATGGGCCGAAGCGGCCGATGGCGGCGGTGACGGGTTTGCCGTCGAGTTCGCCGACGGTGCGCGGCAGCTCGAAGAGTTTGAGCGCTTGTTCGAGCGTCAGCGTGCGCATACTCTGGCCCGGCAGCAGCGAGGCGAAGGCTGGTTTCTCGCTGTCGGTGGCTTCGCCTATCTGCACCACGGGCCCGAAGCGGCCGATTTTTACAGACACCGGTTTGCCGCTCTTGGGGTCGGTGCCGAGCACGCGTTCACCCACTTTGTGGTCGGAGCGGGTGGCGTTTACTTCGGCGATAAGGGGATGGAAGTCGCCGTAGAAGTCTTTTATCTCCTTTTGCCAGCCGAGTTTTCCTTCCGATATTTCGTCGAATTTCTCCTCCACGCGGGCGGTAAAGTTGTAGTCGAGGATGTCGGGGAATTTTTCGGTCAGGAAGTCGTTGACCACCATGCCTACGTCGGTGGGGACGAGTCGTCCCTTGTCGCTGCCGGCTTTTTCGGTGAGGGTGGTGGTGACGATGTCCTGCCCGGGCGAGAGCACGAGCTGCGAATATAGGCGTTGCTCACCCTCGTTTTCGCCGCGTTTCACGTAGTCGCGGCTCTGTATGGTTGAGATTGTGGGAGCGTATGTGGAGGGTCGGCCGATGCCGAGTTCTTCCATTTTCTTGACGAGCGAAGCCTCGGTGTATCGTGCGGGGGCGAGGGTTCGCCGTTCGGTGGCGGTTATCTGCACGAAGTCGAGCATATCCCCTTCGTGGAGGGCCGGCAGACGTGTGGAGTCGGCCGAATCGGCGGAGGCGTAGACTTTCAGGAAGCCGTCAAAGACGGGCACTTCGCCCGAGGCCTCGAAGTATTCTCCGGCGAGCGGGGCGTGGAGTTGGCCGGGCTCAATGTCGATGTGAACGGAAGTCTTTTCGATTTCGGCGTCTGCCATCTGGCAGGCCAGCGTGCGGCGGCGTATCAGCTCGTAGAGGCGTTTCTCCTGCGCGGTACCTTCGATGGTGGCGTGGCTTATGTAGGTGGGGCGTATGGCCTCGTGTGCCTCCTGTGCGCCTTTCGACTTGGTGTGCCACTGGCGGGTATGGAGATATTGCTTGCCGAAGTCGGCCGAGATGGTGTCGGCTATATCTTTCAGGGCGAGGTTGGAGAGGTTCAGCGAGTCGGTACGCATGTAAGTGATGTGTCCCTTCTCGTAAAGTTCCTGCGCCACCATCATGGTCTGGCTGACGGACATCCCGAGCCGGCGGGAGGCTTCCTGCTGCAGTGTGGAGGTAGTGAAGGGGGGCATGGGGGAGCGTTTCACCGGCTTTGTCTCCACCTTGGAAACGCGGAACGTGGCGCCGCTGCACTGCTCCATGAAGCGGCGGGCGGTTTCGGCGTCGGGGAGGCGCTTGTTGAGTTCGGCCTTCACGCGGTCCTTGGCGCCTTGGCCTGCGAAGACAGCCGCAAGGCGGTAATATTGTTCGCTTTGGAAGGCGGCGATTTCCTTTTCGCGTTCGCAGATGAGGCGCACGGCCACCGACTGCACGCGTCCTGCCGAAAGTGCGGGCTTGATTTTTCGCCAGAGTACGGGGCTGAGCTCGAAGCCCACCATACGGTCGAGCACGCGGCGCGCCTGCTGGGCGTTGACACGGTCGATGTCTATGCCTCGGGGATTGGCTATTGCTGCCAGGATGGCGGGTTTCGTGATTTCGTGGAAGACGATGCGGCGTGTGTTTTCAGGTTTGAGACCCAGCACCTCGTACAGGTGCCAGGCTATGGCTTCTCCCTCGCGGTCTTCATCGGAAGCGAGCCATACCATGTCGGCCTGCGACGCCTCTTTCTTCAGACGGCGCACCAGCTCCTTCTTGTCTTCCGGAATCTCGTAGACCGGGGTGAAATCGTTATCGACATCAATGCTGAAGTCTTTCTTCCGCAGGTCGCGGATGTGGCCGTACGATGAGGTCACCGTATAGTCTTTGCCAAGAAACTTCTCGATGGTTTTTGCTTTCGCGGGCGACTCTACAATTACTAAATTTTTCATTTCCAAACTCCTGCGGCTGGCCCTGTGTGGGACCCGCGGCTGCCGGAGCAAATTTTTTTAGTTAATACTGTTATTTCAGACGAAATGCGTATGCACCGTGGCATACCTGCTCTACAACTTGACGCTTACGGGAGGTGAAAAGTTCACGGTCCGAGGGCGCAATATAAAGAGGTACGGGTGTGAAATTCGGCGCAAAGTTAGTAACTTTTTCAGATTCCGCAAAAATTTTTTTCAGACTGAGACTTCCCCCTTGATTGCGGGCCATGGGTCGTAGCCCTCCAGGCGGAAGTCTTCGTAGCGGAACGAGAAGATGTCCTTCACGTCCGGGTTGATAATCATCTTGGGGAGTGGGCGCGGTTCGCGGGTGAGCTGGAGATGGACCTGCTCCAGGTGGTTGGTGTAGATGTGCAGGTCGCCGAAGGTGTGGATGAACTCGCCGGGTTCGAGGCCGGTCACCTGCGCCATCATCATGGTCAGTAGCGCGTATGAGGCTATGTTGAAGGGGACGCCGAGGAAGGAGTCGGCGCTGCGCTGGTAGAGTTGCAGCGAGAGGCGCCCGTCGTTGACGTAGAACTGGAAGAAGGCGTGGCAGGGGGGAAGGTTAATCTTGTCGAGGTCGCCGGCGTTCCAGGCGCTCACAATTATGCGGCGCGAGTCGGGGTTGTGGCGTATGTCGTGGACGGCCTGCGCTATCTGGTCCACGTGTCCGCCGTCGGTCGTGGGCCATGAGCGCCACTGGTAGCCGTAGATGTGGCCGAGGTCGCCGTCGGGGCCGGCCCATTCGTTCCAGATGCGCACGCCCCTCTCCTGGAGGTATCGCACGTTGGTGTCGCCGCGCAGGAACCACAGCAGTTCGTGGATGATGCTCTTCAGGTGCACCTTCTTGGTGGTGACCAGCGGGAACCCTTCGCCCAGGTCGAAGCGTGTCTGGTATCCGAAGGTGGAGATGGTTCCGGTTCCGGTGCGGTCGTTCTTGCGGTGGCCGTTTTCGAGGATATGTCTCAGCAGGTCGAGGTATTGTTTCATTATCGTGTGGATGCTTTTTGAAATGTCAGCGCCCGGCACGCCCTACGCGGCGCGAGAGCGGCGTGGCCGGACGGTTGCGGTTGGATTGGTATCTTATGGCGTCGTTGGGGCATGCCGCCAGGCAGTCGAAGCAGAGCACGCAGCGCGAGTTGTCCACATATCGGCTCAGCACCTTGATGCAGCCGGCGCGGCATGTCTCCTCGCATTTGCCGCAGTTTACGCACAGGTCGGGATCTATCTCTATGTGCATCAACTGGTAATTGTCCGGCAGCCCGAGTACCGTGCCGACGGGGCACACTGTGTTGCAGAAATCGCGGTCGGCGAACCATGCCCAGACGGCTATCGCGACGAGCGACACGATGCCGGCGGCCACTCCTGTGGCGGTCCCTGTTCCGAGCCGTATCCATGTGGCCTGCGTGGCGTCGGCGTTCACGGCCGAGGCTATGTTAAGGAACATGTTCCACGGTTCCAGCAGGTAGGGCACCGCCAGGAAGCCGGAAATCAGGCACACTATATATATTATGAGCAGGTGGTAGCGCACGTTGCGGTGCGGGCGGTAGCGGCGCGGGCGGCGGCGTGGCGAAATTTTGCGGCGCAGGAAAATCACGCCGTCCTGAATTGCGCCCACGGGGCAGAAGGCGGCGCAATATGCACGGCCGAGCAGGAAGGTAGCCGCCAGCCAGAAGAGGATGGCGCCTATCGAAACGGCAATCATCGAAGGCACTATCTGCGTGTATGGCATCAGCGCGGCGGCGGGGTGCGCCGGCTTCGGGAAGCACGCGTAGGCTATGGCCGCGGCAAGGAAGAGCAGCGTCAGGATGATTCTTATGGTCCGCAGGTTTTTCATCGGCGTGTGGCTCCGCGGGGCGAATGTACGCCGCGCCGAGACTTGTTTTCCTGTTTTTCTACTGTCTGCAAAATTAACGAACCTCGGCGGAATATGCAACTTTTCGGGGTTGAAAAATAAAAGTTCCGGCGTGGCGGGGGCTTTACGGTCTGACTGGGTCTCGGGGAGGTCGAAAAATCTTGTAATTTTTTTGGAGTTTAAATCGATGATTACCAATTGGTTGTAAGGAGGAAGTAAATTTTTTTGAAATTTTTCGGCGAAAAAATTTGGTGGGACCGGAAAAAGGTTGTAACTTTGCACTCGCAAACGGGAAGCAACGAGGTTGCAAACCAAGAAACCTCCCGGATGCAGACCCAGAAAGGTGCGGTAGTTCAGCCTGGTTAGAATACATGCCTGTCACGCATGGGGTCGCGGGTTCGAGTCCCGTCCGCACCGCCGAGGAGAGAGGAAAGAGCAATATGGTAAACTTCGGTTTCCTATTGCTCTTTTTTCGATTTATAAGCCTCCCGGCCGATGAGGCCATATATAACCCTTGTGATTATGAAAATTGTGATTATCAACGGCCCCAACCTCAAACTTACGGGACGCCGGAAACCGGAAATCTACGGTACCCGCTCCCTCGAAGAGGTAGCGTCGATGATTTCCGAAGAGGTGGAAGTGGAAAATCTCGTGGAGATTTGCACTAACTTCGAGGGGGACATCATCGAGGCCATCCACAAGCACGGCTTCGACCCGGAGACCGACGGCATCATCATAAACCCCGGCGCTCTGGCACATTACAGCTACGCAATAGCCGATGCCATAGAGGCCGTCCCCGCGCCGGTGGTGGAGGTGCACATTTCCAATATCGCCGCCCGCGAGCAGTTCCGCCGCACATCGGTCACCGCCGCGCAGTGTGTCGGCGTGATTTCCGGACTCGGCCTTTACGGCTACGTGGCGGCCGCTAAATTCATAGCACAACTGTGAGTGACCGCAACGACATAGAGCTGGAAAAAGAGCCGATGACCGAAGCGCTGGCGCGCTATGTGGAAGAGCACAGCGACCCGGAGCCGGAAGAACTCCACCGTCTGGGCCGCGAGGCTTGGCTGCATCTGCTCAATCCGCAGATGACGTCGGGCCACGTGCAGGGACGCCTACTGAAGATGCTGGTGCGCATGGCGAGGCCGCGCCGCGTGCTGGAACTCGGCACTTACGCCGCCTATTCCACCCTCGCCATGGCCGAAGGGCTCGACGACGGCGCCGAACTCCACACCATTGAAATCTCCGATGAGCTGGAAGACTTCATCCGCCGCCAGCTCAGCCTCTCTCCCCACGGCCATAAAGTGACGCCGCACTTCGGCGATGCCGCGGAAGTGCTTCCGCGACTCGGGTACGAGCCGTTCGACTTTGTCTTTATCGACGCCGACAAGCGCCAGTATGACGAATACTACCGGATGGTGTTGCCTATGGTGCGTCCCGGAGGCTTCATAGTGGCAGACAACACCTTGTGGTACGGCCATGTGGCCGACCCTGCGCGACGCGATGCGCAGACCGCCGGTGTGCGCCGTTTCAACGACCTTGTGGCCGCCGATTCCTCAGTGGAGAAAGTGATGCTCCCGCTGCGCGACGGCCTCACCCTCATTTATAAGAAAACTTAACCGCCTCCCGCGTGTTTTTATCTTAGATACATTATAAAAACAAAAAGACATGGAAGGAAAAAGACAAGCTAAAATAGCTCGCTATATTCAGAAAGAACTTAGTGAAATATTCCGCAAACAGACAGCCAAGCTCGGCGGTGTGCTCGTCACGGTCAGCGCCGTGCGCGTGACTCCCGACCTCAGTATCGCCAAGGCGTACCTGAGCATCTTCCCGCCCGAAAAGGCCGCCGAGATACTCGAGAACGTGCGCCGCCAGTCCAAGACGGTGCGCTACGACCTGGCGCAGGCCGTGCGCCAGACGCTGCGCAAATGCCCGGACCTTCAGTTCTATCCCGACGACTCGCTGGACTATATCGACAACATAGACCGGCTGCTGGCCGCCGACAAGAGCGCGCATCCCGCCGCACCCGCTGGGGATGCCCCCGAAGCTGAATGATGAAAACGCCACTTTCGGCCGTCATAGCGCGGAGATACCTCTTCGCGCCTAAATCGCACAGCGCCGTCACGGCTATCTCGGTAACCGCAACCGTAGGTATAGCCGTGGCGACGGCTGCAATCGTGTGTGTGCTCTCGGTATTCAACGGCTTCAAGTCGTTGCTCACCGAAAAACTCGACACCCTGGCTCCCGATGTCATCATCACTCCGGCTGCAGGGAAGACCTTCGCCGACACCGACTCATTGCTTGAGGTGGTGCGCGGTGTGAAAGGTGTGGCCATCGCCACGCCGACGGTCGCCGACAACGCGCTGCTCATCTGCGACGGCCGTGAAATGCCCGTGCTGCTGAAAGGTGTGGTCCCTGAGGATTACCGCCGCATCACCGCCATCGACACCATCACGCTCGAAGGGGGCCGCTTCGCCACGCGCGAGAAAGACACCGCCCCGAAGATGGTCTACGACTCCGACATAGGCGACTATGTAGAGCTTCCCGCCGCCCCCAAATATCTGGCAGACATAGCCATAGGCGTCTCCACGCGCCTTTATGCCTCGCCGCAGAACCCGAAGATGATTGTCTTCGCGCCACGCCGCCGAGGACACGTCAACACCGCGAACCCGTCGACCTCGTTCGTGCAGGATTCGCTGAAAGTGGCCGGCGTCTTCCAGGCCATGCAGAACGACTATGACGACAATTATGTAATCACCGACATAGAGCTGGCGCGCGACATCTTCCAGTACACCTCCGAGTGTACCGCCGTAGAGGTCAAGGGTGACGGCACCGTGCCGCTGGCCGCACTGGCTGCCTCGTTGCAGCAGAAACTCGGCGACGGCAACGCCCTGGTGCGCGACCGTTTCCGCCAGCAGGCGCTTAATTTCCGCATGATTTCCATTGAAAAGTGGGTGTCGTTCCTCCTCCTTGCCTTCATTCTGGTGGTGGCCTCCTTCAACATCATCTCGTCGCTTTCGATGCTCATCCTCGATAAACAGGGCTCGCTCGGGACGCTCCATGCCCTCGGTTTGTCGAAACGGCGGATAGGCGCCATCTTCGCCTGGCAGAGTTTCTACGTCACCCTCATCGGCGCTACGGGCGGCGTGCTGCTCGGCGTGGCGCTCTGCCTGCTGCAACAGCACTTCGGACTGATAAAACTGGCCGGCGACCCCTCGACGCTCGTCGTGAAATCCTATCCCGTGAAGGTAATATTCACCGACCTCCTGGCCGTCTACGTGCCCGTGCTGATAATCGGCGCGGCTACGGCTCTCATCTCCTCGCGTTTCGCTCGCTCGCGCGTATCTTCCGCCCGCCTCTGAACCACTGTCGCCCCCTTTCCGTTTTTATAGCAGAAAACTATAAAAACGCACTGATATGTTGGAAGAATTGAAACAGAAAGTCGAGGAGTTCATGAACAGCGGCAAGGTACAATCCGCCATAAACACGGCTAAGGAAAAAGCGGAGGAGCTGAAAAACAATGAGAAGGTCCAGGCTGCCGTGAACAAGGTTAAGGAGAAAGCCGACGAGATAAAAAACAACGAGAAAGTCCAATCCGCCATGGCCAAAGCCAAGGAGCGATGGAACATAGAGAAAGACAACCTCTACGTGCAGAAAGCGGAGGCCAAGTTGCGGATGGACGAAGCCAAAGGGAAAGCCGAAGACTACATCCGCGAGAAGACCGACGGCAAAGGCATCCTCGGCTTCGGCAAAACCTCATCGAATTCAATGGAATAACCCGCACCGAAATCGCCTCGTCGAATAGTAGGATGTATCATGGTGTATTTGTTAAAACATTGGTAATCAAAGATTTGGGCGAAATCAAGTAAATATATTTCGTCAGCGCCTCCGCCAAGGAGGCGGATTTATCGTAACCCCACACACCGCCGGGCGTGTGGGGTTCATAGCGCAGAAGTATACAGGCCTCCGGAAAGGAGGCCGATTTCCGCGCAGATAGCAAACCGCGCAGCCAAGTGGGGCGAAGGCCCGCTCTTAATTTGGCATCGGCCCGATTGACGCAGGCCGGGAGGCCTGCGCTTCATATATTTTCGCCCCAGCCGCTGTGTGTGGAGGACTCCGCTCACTAAGCCGCCGTGGCACGTTCTACATTTTGCTCAAACGGTGATTATTGGGCCGGAATTTGTGGATTAAGGAGATTTTGTATAAATTTGCGGCATGAAGACAAGTTTCTATTTCGTACTGTGGATTCTGGTGTATCCGCTGCTGGGTCTTTTCCACTCCCCGGTTATCGACCAAAACGCTTTCCTCATAGCGTTGCTGGCCATCTTCGGTCTGTCATACGTGTTGCGCCGCCCGCTGGCGCCGATGGTGATGTATGCCGTGCAGGAACGCGCCGTCATCCTCTCCGAGCACGTCTACCGGGGTGACAAGACGTGGCTGGTCGGCTACTTCCGCCGCCGTTTTATCGTCTCGCTCATCGGGATGCTCTACTTCTTGGTGGCCTTCATCGCCATCCTGCTCCCGGGATTTCATAACATCGACTGGATAGCGGCCGCCATCTTCGGACTGCTGCTCTTCTCCTACATACGCAACACCAGGACGTGCTCGGCGATGTTCGAAGCCGTGCGCAACGCCGGCGGCGAGGGAGACATCTCCCTGTCGCAGACCGTCTCGCAACTGCTCGGCCCGGGCTATGACTACGGCGCCTATGCCGAAGCGCGCGGCTACCATACCTTCGAGCAACTGCTGCCCGAGCGCCCGAGGCACTACACCGCTTACCTCGTGGCGGGGATAGTCTTCGCCGTGCTGAGCGCGCTGTTCGGCCTCGTGACGGTGGGTATCACGTTGCTCGTGGCCGGACGCGGCCTCTTTTTCCCCGGCGTGGAACTGCTCGCCAACGTCTCGGTCAGCATCCTCTACGCCTCGCTGGCATTCTATTACGGCGTCACCGACCTGATAGACTGCATCCGCTCGCTCCGTAATCATAACTGATACACTATAAACCAACCTATTATGAAACCTTTATTACGAATGACTTTAGTGGTGGCTGTCGCAATCCTCGCCACCGCGCCGTGGGTTGGAAACGGAGCCCAAGCCTCCACGCGTCAGCAACGCTTCAACTCCTTTATGGCCGGATGCAAGCGAATCCTCGATGCCAATCCCAACGAAGACTACCTGATGACCGATCTCAACGGCAATGGCTTTCCGGAGATGTGGATTTCCTACAATGTGGGTCGCCACGCCGACTACTGCTGGCACGTTTACCACAGCGTTGCCGGGCAGCCCAAGGAAGTATACAGTTGCCCGTTCGGTCCCATCGAGAGCTACGGGAGTTTCGTGCTCGTGGGCGACAATGACGGAGACGCGCTGCGCTTGACCTACGACGGCAACCGCATCTTCTCCTCGTGGCTCTACGGCCAGAATGTAAGCTACGACGCCATCACCACCCGAGATCGCTCCCAGTTCTACTACTTTTACTAATCCCCACTCCCCCCCTCACAAAGCGAATCGCGCAGTCCCGGCCGCGCGATTCCTGTCTTTTTTTGACGGGAAGAAGATTTTTAGAAAAATTTTGTCACAAATGGGGGGTGAACCGTCTATGATATATATTGCCCTTATTGCCTTATGAATGTGAATAGATTAATTTATAGAATCATTGCCCTTGAAGTATGATACGATAATCGGGCCGGAAGGAATGGGATGCAGCAAGGGACAACAACAGCGTCTGTTGATAGCACGTGCCGTATATAAAAACCCGCGGTTCCTGTTTCTTGACGAAGCCACAAATTCTCTCGACGCCACAAACGAACGCGAAATTGTGGAAAGCCTCCAGGGTTATTTCAAAGGGCGGACAGTAGTAGTAGTTGCCCACAGACTTTCCACTGTATGCAATGCCGACAATATTGTAGTGCTTGACCATGGCCGTATAGTGGAGACCGGCGACCATAAATCATTGTGCGCACGGAAGGGATATTATTATTCCTTGATAAAAAATCAACTCGAATTAGGACAATGACCGCAGACCGTAATGGATAACTCAAAACCCAGGCATTCGCCTAAAATAGAGAAACTTCTGAACGAACGTCCGAGAAAACTCCAGATTGTAGGGATAATAATGCTCTGTGTAGTACCGCTTGTCGTAATTGCAATATTGAGTATAACCGGCGGCTCGGGCAATCAGGATAAATCCTTGTTGTTTTCATTGCTGAGGCTTCTCTTTGATTAGGTAATCGCATTCGAAGTCAGTGTAGGAAGTGTCGGGTCAGGCGGGGTTGGCGAGCCATTGGGAGATCAGGTAGGCGGCGTCTTCGTTGCCCCGCTTTTCGGACTCGCGGAGGTAGCGGTCGGCGAGGTCTATGTCTTTCTCAACGCCTTTGCCCCAGCGGTATTGGTGGCTCAGTTTCAGGTAGGCGTCGCCGATTACGGCTTCCGGCACGTCATCGAAGTCCCCTTCCACCAGTTTGCGGAAGTAGACGGCCGAGAGTTCCTTGTTTTTCCCGGAGAAGAAGCCGGTGCCTTCGTAGGCGTCGGCGGCGAGGCGGTAGATGGCCTGTGGGACACCGGCGTCGGCGGCGCGGCGCAGCCACG
>ERZ791923.2198-NODE-2198-length-18329-cov-2.353289_pt1 | contig 18329 bp, 10 predicted proteins | sample MGYA00510133_ERZ791923 | MGnify/ENA primary metagenome ERZ791923 (study PRJEB30046, sample SAMN00792106) | human gut metagenome | study: EMG produced TPA metagenomics assembly of the A metagenome-wide association study of gut microbiota in type 2... | reverse complement strand
ACTGATCGAATATTACACGGCGCTGGCCGACGCACTGCCGCTGCCGCTCTTCCTCTACAACATGCCCTCGCATGTGAAGGTGTTCCTCGAGCCCGCGACCGTCAAGGCGCTGGCCGACCATCCGAACATCGTCGGCCTCAAGGACAGCTCGGCCAACATGACCTATTTCCAGACGCTGCTCTACCATCTGGGCGACCGCGAGGACTTCGCACTCTACGTCGGTCCCGAGGAGCTCACCGGAGAGAGCGTGGTGATGGGCGCCGACGGCGGCGTGAACGGCGGCGCCAACATCTTCCCGGAACTCTACGTCGAGATGTACGACGCGGCAGCAGCCCACGACATCGCCCGGGTCCGCCGGCTCCAGCACCGCATCATGCAGATCAGCACGTCGCTCTACACCGTCGGCAAATACGGATCGAGTTACCTGAAAGGCGTCAAATGCGCACTCTCGCTGCTGGGCATCTGCGACGACTACCTCTCCTATCCCTACCGGAAATTCCGCACCGAGGAACGCGACCGCATCCGTCAGGCCCTCGGAGCGCTGGGCATCAAATGCGGCGAATAGCACAACACACGACCAAACTACCTAACCCGATAAAAAATGGAGATAACCATACTCGATTACCTCGTCTTTTTCATCTTCGTCGGCGGCGTCGCCCTTTTCGGATGCTCGTTCTACTTCCGCAGCCGTAAAGGCGCCGCGGCATTCACCGCCGCCGAAGGATCGCTGCCCACATGGGTCGTGGGCATGTCGATCTTCGCCACGTTCGTCAGCAGCATCAGCTTTCTGGGACTTCCCGGCGACGCCTACAAAGGCAACTGGAATCCCTTCGTCTTCAGCCTCTCGATCCCCATCGCCACATGGCTCGCGGCCAAGGTCTTCATCCCGCTCTACCGCGGGATCAACAGCGTCTCGGCCTACCACTACCTCGAAATGCGTTTCGGATACTGGGCCCGCTGTTATGTGGCCGTCTGCTACCTGCTGACGCAGCTCGCCCGCGTGGGCTCGATCCTGCTGCTGCTGGCCCTGCCGCTGAACACGATGTTCGGCTGGGACATCCAGACCATCATCATCTGTACGGGCATCGCCACGCTGATCTACACCCTGCTGGGCGGTATCGCCGCCGTGGTCTGGACCGACGCCATTCAGGGCATCATCCTCATCGTCGGGGCCGTCGCCTGCGCCGCGATCCTCACCTTCACGATGCCCGAAGGCCCCGGACAGCTCTTCGCAATAGCCTCGGAGCACGGCAAGTTCAGCCTCGGCAGCTTCGGGGCGAGCCTTACCGAACCGACCTTCTGGGTGGTGCTCATCTACGGACTGTTCGTCAACATGCAGAACTACGGCATCGACCAGAACTATGTGCAGCGCTACATGACGACCCGCTCGACGGCCGAAGCCGTGAAGTCGACCCTCTTCGGCGGACTGCTCTACATCCCCGTGTCGCTCGTCTTCGTCTACATCGGCACCGCGCTCTTCTCCTACTACACGGCACAGCCCGAACTACTGCCCGCCGGAACGCCGTCGGACCAAGTGTTCCCGTGGTTCATCGTCCACGGACTGCCCACGGGCCTCACGGGTCTCGTGATCGCCTCGCTCTTCTCGGCCGGCATGTCGACCATCGCCACGAGCATCAACTCCTCGGCGACGATCGTGCTGACGGACTTCGCCAAACGGCTCTCGAAAAAGGAACTCTCCGAAAAGAAGAGCATGCGGGTACTCTACGCCACGTCGTTCGTCGTGGGTACGCTGGGCATCATCATGGGACTGATGATGATGCGCATCGACGGCGTGCTGGACGCATGGTGGAAGCTGGCGTCGATCTTCAGCGGCGGCATGCTGGGACTGTTCCTGCTGGGCGTCGTCTGCAAGACCGTGCGCCGGGCCCACGCCGTCATCGCGGTGATCCTCGGCCTGCTGACCATCGCATGGATGAGCCTCTCGCCGCTGATCAACGAAGGTTCGCCCTTCTACCGTTTCCACAGCCCGCTGCACACCTACCTGACGATCGTCTTCGGAACGACGGTCATCTTCCTCACGGGCTTCCTGCTCACGAAATTCACGAACCGCAAAGCCGAAAACGCATGAAAACCCGACTGAAAACCGGACTGCTGCTCTGCGGCGGTGTCTTGGGCGGCACTGCCGCCGTCGCAGCTCAGAAACAGCCTAATATCCTGCTGGTGCTGAGCGACGACCAGAGCGCCTTCGCCGTCGGCTGTTACGGCAACGCCGACATCCGGACGCCGAATCTCGACCGGTTCGCTTCGGAGGGCGTGCGCTTCAACCGCGCCTACGCCACCTCGCCGCAGAGCGTACCCTCGCGCGCCTCGATCATGACGGGGCGTTCGCCCGTGGCGGTAAACATGACCCGCTTCAACGTGACGCTCGCCCGCCGCTTCCGTGCCTTTCCCGAATACCTGCGCGAAAACGGGTACTACACGGGCGTCGCCGGACGCGGCTACCACCTCGACGGAGCCGTCAGCGGCCGGGTCGGAAAGATCAAAGAGGTCGAACTCTACTATGCGGAGCACGGCTACAAGACCTTCCCCGACCGGCTCGACACCTGCATGGTCGTCGCCGACGCCCGCAAAGGCGAGAGCCACTGGAAGATCAACGCGCAGTTCCGGACCTTCATGGAACGCCGCGACAAGGACAAGCCTTTTTTCCTGCAACTCTGCTATTCCGATCCCCACACGCCTTACGACGCCCCGAAGGTGCACGATCCCCGGTCGCTGACCCTCCCGCCGTTCTATCCCGACACGCAACTGGTCCGCGAATACACGGCAGCCTATTACGACGAGATACATCGGATGGACGCCGATTTCGGAGAGGTGCTTCGCTACCTCGACGAGCACGGACTGAGCGACGATACGATCGTCATTTTCATGGGCGACAACGGCGGAGCGCAGTTCATGGCCAAAGGCACGCTCTATGAAAACGGCATCCGGGTTCCGTTCATGATCCGCTGGCCCGGGCACATCGCTCCGGCCGTGACCGACGCCGTGGTCTCCAACGTGGACATCGCTTCGACCTGTCTGGCGGCCGCCGGACTGCCGGTCCCCGAAGAGATGGAGGGCGAAAACCTGCTGCCCCTCATGACGCAGGGCCAGACCCCGGCCGAAAGATGGGTCTATTCCGTACGGAGCTGCCACGCGACCAATTCGCTGCCGACCGACACTTCGGTCTTCGACCAGATGCGCTGCATCGTCGGCGAACGCTACAAACTCATCTACAACCTGCTGCCCGGACAGCCGTGGGTTCCCATCGATTTCGCCGGCACGGAGATGTTCGCCGAACTGAAGCGTATGCACGAAAGCGGCCGGCTCGATGCGCGTTCGAGCCGCCTCTACTTCCCGGCGACACGCCCGATGTTCGAACTCTACGACCTGCGGAACGACCCCTGCGAACAGCGCAACCTGATCGACGATCCGGCACTGAAGGAGGTCCGCAACGACCTGATTCTGAAACTGACCTACAAGATGATCGAGGACGAAGATTTCGTGACGCTCCCTCATCCGAAAATTTACGAATAAGAACCGAAAAAACATCCGACCTATGACAAACCATCCTAAAATCGGTATCCGTCCGATCATCGACGGCCGCCGCGGCGGTATCCGCGAATCCCTCGAAGAGATGACGATGGGCATGGCCCAAAGCGTCGCGAAGCTCTATGCCGAGAAACTGCGCTATGCCGACGGCACTCCCGTCGAGTGCGTCATCGCCGACCGCACCATCGGCGGCGTGAAAGAGGCCGCCATGGCCACGGAGAAATTCGCCGCCAACAACGTCGGGGCCGTCCTCTCGGTGACGCCCTGCTGGTGCTACGGCTCCGAAACCATCGACATGGACCCGCTAATGCCCAAGGCCATCTGGGGGTTCAACAAGACCCAGCGCCCGGGCGCCGTCTACCTCGCCTCGGCACTGGCCGGACACAACCAGAAGGGACTGCCCGCATTCGGCATCTACGGCTCGGAGGTGCAGGAACAGGACGACAACAGCATCACCCCCGACGTGGAGGAGAAACTGCTGCGCTTCGGACGCGCCGCCGTTGCCGTCATGCAGATGAAGGGTAAATCCTACCTCTCCATCGGTTCGGTATCGATGGGCATCGCCGGTTCGATGCCCGATCCCGATTTTTTCCAAGAGTATCTCGGCATGCGCAACGAGTATGTCGACTGCTCCGAGATCGCGCGCCGCATCGAACTCGGCATCTTCGACCAAGAGGAGTTCAAACGGGCGATGGCATGGACCGAGAAGTACTGCAAGACGCACGAAGGCGAGGACCTGAACCCCGAACATCTCCGCTATTCGCGCGAGAAGAAAGACGAGGTGTGGGAATACGTCGTCAAGATGACCATCATCTTCCGCGACCTGATGATCGGCAACCCCGTCCTTACCCAAATGGGCTTCGAGGAGGAGGCCATGGGCCACAACGCCATCGCAGGCGGATTCCAAGGACAGCGCCAGTGGACCGACTTCCGGCCCGACGGCGACTTCTCGGAGGCTGTCCTCAACACGTCGTTCGACTGGAACGGCATCCGCGAGGCCTTCACCTTCGCCACCGAAAACGACACGCTCAACGGCGTCTCGATGCTCTTCATGCACCTGCTGACCAACCAAGCGCAGCTCTTCTCCGACGTGCGCTCCTATTGGAGTCCCGAGGCCGTGGAACGCGCCACGGGCAAAAAGCTGACGGGCAAGGCCGCCAACGGCATCATCCACCTCATCAACTCGGGAAGCAGCGCACTGGACGCTTCGGGCGCGATGTCCGACGCCGCTGGCGAACCCGTGATGAAACCCTTCTGGGAGATCACCGAGCAGGATGCCGAGCAGTGTCTCGAAGCGACCACATGGCACCCGGCCGGACGCGAATACATGCGCGGCGGCGGTTTCTCGTCGAAGTTCTTCACGCGCGGCGACATGCCGGTCACGATGTGCCGCCTGAACCTGATAAAAGGACAGGGTCCGGTGCTGCAGATCGCCGAAGGATGGGCCGTGAACGTCGACCGTGCGATCTTCGAGCACATCGACAAACGCACCGACCCCTCGTGGCCCACGACCTATTTCGCCCCCCGGCTGACGGGCAAGGGCGCCTTCAGGAGCGTCTACAACGTGATGAACAACTGGGGCGCCAACCACGGAGCCATCACCTACGGCCACGTCGGGGCCGACCTCATCACGCTCGCCGCAATGCTCCGCATCCCGGTCTGCATGCACAACGTCGACGAGGACAAGATCTTCCGTCCTTCGGCCTGGGCCGCTTTCGGCTCCGATCCCGAAGGCTCCGACTACCGCGCCTGCAACAACTACGGGCCCGTCTACCGATAACGCAAATCTCCTAAACCACTACACAAATGAACAGAATTTTACAAACAGCGTTTTTCGGCGCCTTATGGCTGGCAGTCTGCCTGCTTTTACCGGAAAACATCCATGCGCAGGCCGCCGCTTCACCGACTGTCTCGGGTACGGTCGTCGATGCAAACAAACAGCCCCTCGTGGGTGTGACCGTTCTCGTGCAGAAGACCACTCGCGGAACCGTAACCGACAAAAACGGTAAATATACGATCCGCGCCGGCAAGAACGACATACTCGAATTCTCGCTGTTGGGATATACACCCCAGACCGTTAAAGTCGAAGCGCAGACCCGCATCGACATCACCTTGGCGGAAGACACCAAGCAAATCGACGCCGTCGTCGTCGAAGTCGGCTACGGATCGCAGCTCAAACGCGATGTCAGCGGATCGGTAGGCATCGTCAAGGTAGACGACATGGTCAAGGCCCCGGTAAGCTCTTTCGACCAGGCATTGCAGGGTCGCGTGGCAGGTGTCAACGTCACCTCGTCCGACGGCCAGCCGGGCACGGACTTCAACATCGTCATCCGCGGTGCGAACTCGCTCACGCAGGACAACTCCCCGCTCTATGTGATCGACGGTTTTCCGATCGAGAACTTCTCCAACTCCGCTCTCAATCCTGACGACATCGCGTCGCTGACCGTTCTTAAAGACGCTTCCGCAACGGCTATCTACGGCTCGCGCGGTGCCAACGGCGTCATCATCATCGAGACGAAAAAAGGCAAGGTCGGACGTCCTACGATTACCTATTCGGGCACATTCGGCGTGCAAAGCGTCACCAAGAAGATCGACATGATGAGCCCCTATGAATTTGTTACCTATCAAATCGAACGGGACCCGTCCAAGGAAGACACCTACCTCGCTAACGAGAACCGCACGTTGGAGGACTATCGTAACATGAAAGGCATCGACTGGCAGGATAAAATATTCCGTACGGCCTTCGTCCATATGCACAATTTCTCGGTACGCGGCGGCAACAACTCGACCAAGTACTCCGCCTCTGCCTCGCTGAACGATCAGGACGGAGTCATCCGCAATTCGGGATATAAGAAATATCAGGGGCGAATCACGCTGGACCAAAAACTGAGCAAATACGTCAGCTTCAATGCAAGCGTCAATTACACACAGGACAAAGTAAGCGGGCAGACCTCTTCCGCAGCGCTGTCGACGACCAACTCCTATGCCACATACCTCATGTACCGCACCTGGGCCTATCGGCCCCTTCTGCTCAAAAACCAGAACATCGCCGATATGTTCGACGACGATTCGGCTGCTACGGGCGTAATGAATCCCTACATCTCGACGATCAACGAAAACCGCCATGCCAAACGCACAACGATGATGGCCAATGCCAAACTGGACTTCAAACTGGCCAAGGCGCTGACTCTTACCATCCGGGGCGGATATACGAACTACAATTCGCTGACCACGGAGTTCAACAACTCCGAATCCTTCAAGGGTTATCCGCGTCCAAGCAACAGCAAAGGTGTCAACGCTTCTATTTCAGACTATACCCGCAATGACTGGATGAACGAAAACCTGTTGACTTACAAGCGTAAATACAACGATCGTCACAACTTCGACGCAATGATCGGTTTCACGATGCAGGGAACCACCTCCCAGACCTACGGATTCGAAACGACTCACATCCCCAACGAGGGGCTCGGACTGAGCGGCATGGACGACGGCCTGCCTTACAACACGACCGCCACGCTTTCGGACAACACCTTGATGTCGATGCTGATGCGTGTGAATTACAACTACCGTTCGCGTTATATGTTCACGGCTTCGTTCCGCGCCGACGGTTCTTCGAAATTCATGCCGGGACACCGCTGGGGTTACTTCCCCTCGGGTGCTTTCGCCTGGCGCTTCGGCGAAGAACCGTGGCTGCGCAATGCCGAATGGCTCGACGATGCGAAACTGCGCGCCAGCGTCGGCGTAACGGGCAACAACCGAATCGGCAATTTCTCGGCCTATCCCTCGATCACGCTCGGCGACTATTATTCGTTCGACAACGGCACACCGCTCGAAGGCTACATCCCTTCGTCACTGGGCAACCGCGACCTGACGTGGGAGAGCACGACACAGTATAACATCGGTCTCGACCTAGCGTTTTTGAAAAACCGGATCAACCTCACTTTCGACATCTACCGTAAAAATACGAAAGATTTGCTATTGAACTCCAACCTTCCATACAGTTCGGGATACACGACCGTATTCAAAAATATCGGAGCGGTCCGCAACGACGGTATCGAACTATCACTCAGCACTGTGAATGTCAAGGCCCGTTACTTCACCTGGACCTCCGATTTCAACATCAGCTTCAACCGCAGCCGCGTCATGGCGCTTTCCGAAGGCGAGGAGTTTCTGCTCTCGAAAGTCAGCTTCACCAACGATTATAACAACTCCTACCTCTACATCGCCCGTATCGGCGATCCGATGGCGCAGTTCTACGGATACGAATGGGACGGTGTATACGGCTACGAGGATTTCACATTCAACTCCGACGGCAGCTTCATGCTCAAGAAAAGCGTGCCGACCAACGGAGACGAACGCGACAAGATCAAGCCCGGCGACGTGAAGTACGTCGACCAAAACGGCGACGGCGTGGTCAACGCCAAGGACATGGTCGTCATCGGCCGGGGCGAGCCGATCCATACGGGAGGATTCAACAACAATTTCTCATGGAAAGGACTGAGTCTGAACATCTTCTTCCAATGGAGCTACGGCAACGACGTAATGAATGCCAACCGCATCATGTTCGAAGGCAATGCGCTCAACAAAAACATCAACCAATACCGTTCCTACGTCGACCGCTGGTCGCCCGAGAATCAAGAAAGCCGTAACTTCCGTATAGGCGGACAAGGTCCTTCAGGCATCTACACCTCGCGGACGATTGAAGACGGTTCGTTCCTGCGTCTGAAGACCCTTCAACTGAGCTACACGCTGCCGAAGACCTGGACGAACAAACTGCATCTGTCACGTCTCGAAATATTCGTGTCGGGACAGAATCTTTGGACCTGGACGAAATATTCGGGGCTCGATCCCGAGGTTTCGACCCGCAATTCGGCCCTGACGCCCGGATTCGACTATTCGGCCTATGCCCGCAATCGAATATTCACGGGCGGCATCAAATTAACTTTCTAATCCGCGAGTATCTATGAAAACGATAAAACGATATATTCTGATCGCTTTTTCAGCGTTGACGCTTCCCGCCTGCACACTGCTCGACACCGAACCGCAGGACTTTATCACGCCCGACAAATTCTACAATACGCAGGAAGAACTGGAAGCCGCGCTGCGAGGCGTCTACATGACCTTGGCGGACAACGGCCTTTACGGCATGAACATTCCCGCCCGGCTCGGCCTAAGCGCCGACATCGGTTACGAAACTTATGATTACGATTCGTCCAGCGTGGGATTCTACGACGTGTCGACCAACGACGCGATGGTACTCACCTATTGGCGCCTGTGCTATGCCGGCATCAACCGGGCGAATAAACTGCTGGAAAGCATCGACCGACCGGCCATTGACGAAACCGTCCGGGCCCGGATCGAGTCCGAAGCACGTTTCCTGCGTGCTTATTTCCACTTTATGCTGGTCAACCGCTTCCAGAATATTCCCGTCATGCTCCAATCTCCGAAAGATGGGTACAAAGAGAGCGTACAGATTGCCCAAAGCGCTCCGCGCGACACATACCGGATGATTATTTCCGAAATGGAGGCTTCCGTCGCCGGACTGCCCGATGCCGAAACGCTCTCGGGCGGAGGCCATCTGAGCAAATCGGCAGCCTACGGCATCCTAGCCCGCACAGCGCTCTATATGGCGGGACAGCCTCTCGAAGAAACAAGTATGTACGCCAAGGCCAAGGAGTATGCAGGCAAGGTGATCGAGTTGGATTTCCATCGGTTGAATCCTTCGTTCGAAGAGGTTTTCATCAACATGATCCAAGACAAGTACGACATCCGCGAAACCATTTTCGAGATCGAATTCTGGGGCAACAACCAGTCGACCTACACGGCAACCGCCGGGCAGATCGGCCGTATCAACGGTATTCAGGCCTACACGGCATTGACGAATATCGGTCCGAGTAACGGCGCATTGCGGGCTTCGAGTTATTTCTACACGCTCTACGAAGAGGGCGACCTGCGCCGCGACTGGACCATCGCTCCGTTCTATTACCAGAACTCCGAAAACGACAAGGGAATACCCCTCGACTACAAACACGACTGCGGCACCAACTACTGGCGGCGTTGTTGCGGCAAGTTCCGTCGGGAATACGAACTCTCCGATCCGAAGGATAACCAGTATACCCCGATCAATTTCCCGGTACTGCGCTATTCCGACGTACTGCTGATGTGGGCCGAAGCCGTGGCGGCCGATCCCGATTCATCGGCGCAGGAATTGAAGCAGGCTTACGAATACGTCAACATGGTGCGCCGCCGCGGTTTCGGAAAAGACCCGCTGGTCGCCGACGCCACGGTGGACCTCGAACAGGAGAACAAACAACAGCTCCTCGAAAACATCAAGGACGAACGTGCGCGCGAACTGGGTTTCGAAGCGCTGCGCAAAGACGACCTTGTGCGCTGGGGCGAACTTTACGACAGAATGGTGGCCGTCAAAGCCATGATTCCGCCCACCTACACCTCCAACTATTACGTCATGGGGCGCATCTACTACGGCAATGTATCGCGCCGCGACGTGGTATGGCCGATTCCTTCGTATGAACTGGGTGTCAATCGAAAACTGGTACAGAATACCGGATTCTAAACTTAAAAAAGTCAAACGATGAAAAACACAACGATACTGCTGCTCACGGCGCTGTTGTTCGCCGGTTGCGAGCGGGGCGAGGTCGAAACTCCGGAACTGGGAGTCACCGTCGCCTCGACGGTGGTCAAGGCTGGAGCGCCCGTCGATTTCTTCCTTTCGGGACAAAGCGACATGATCGCCTTCTATTCGGGCGAGGTCGGCAACGATTATGCACAGCGTTTCGACGACCGTGTGGTCGAAACCGCAATCGCCATCTCATACAGTACCATTCTGTCAAACGGAACGAATCCGGGCTACATGCCGCTTCGTTACTCCAACGACCTGCAATGCTCGGATCCGGGCGGCATCTACACGCAGGCAGACATCGAGGCTGCCACATGGCACGACATTTCGCATCTGTTTAAACAGCCGACTATTCCTCAGGCAAGCGTACACATTCCCGCCGGAGAGGTCGACATCACCGAATTCTTCGTCGACGGCGAAACACCCCTCTACCTGAGTTACTACTACCATGTCGATCCGTCGATGCCGGGCAGTTGGACCCGTTCATATGTCAATATCCAGAGTTTCCTCATTTCCGGCATAACACCTGTCGGGAAAGAGACTATCTACCGTTTCGCAGACTGCAACTGGCAGGCCGTCACCGACGAAGATAGCTACAGCGACTCGAAGAACTCGAAACCCGATGTCAATACTTCTCGCCTGCTGGGACGCTGTGCTAACGTCAAAACCGAAAAGAAAGCCTGGTTCGTGGGAGGACCCTTCTACAAACAGGCCAGCGTCAACATGGGCCCCGACATGTCGACGCCCATCAAAGCGAACTCCGACCCGATGCCCGCCTCCTATCAACATACGTTCAGCGAACCGGGCGACTATACGGTGACATTCGTAGGCATCAACGCAAGCGTATACGGCCGCAAAGAGACCGTCCGAAGCATCAAGCTCAAAGTCGTGGAAGAAGACACCGGTTCCATCGTACCGCCCTCCGGCGGGGAATGGAACGACTAAAACCGTTACAGCCATGAAACAGACAATCAAAATATGCATGTTATTGGCTGCCGCAGTATCGGCGGCATGTCAGACGGATGTTGCCGACGGCACACAGTCCGTAGCGGACGGTTACGTCCGTTTCTCGAGCGGAAAGATTACTCAAACCCGCACCGTCATCGGAAAAGAGGACGAGACCCTGACCGTGGCGTGGGATGCCGGCGATTTGGTCGGTATCTACGGATCGGCCGAATCCCGGAATCTGGGAGACAATTATCCTTACGAGGTTCAGGAAATCAGCGAAAAGGGCGAAGCCTGCATTTTCCGTTATCTGAATCCGGGACAAGCGTTCCAGAACCCTGCCCGGGACAACACCTACTATGCCTATTATCCTTATGACGAGGATGCCGGGACTTCGCCCGCGGCCGTCGCTCTTTCGCTTCCCGCAGAACAATACCAAAGTGCGGCAGGCAGTACAGAAAACCCAGCCAATCTGGGGTTCATGAAAGCCGTTCCGGCAACGGTCAAGGACCCCGCATCCGGTGTCAATTTCGAGTTCCACAACGTCTTCGCCATCGTCGAACTGAAACTCCGCCTGAACGCCACTTCGTCCATGAGCAGCGTACCCATCCGGAGTATCCGCATGAGTTCGTCATCGACCGACCTGGTCGCCCCGCAGGCAGAAATCGATCTCACGGCTCCCGTCGAAACAGGCTATTTCATCCTTCCCGTCACCGTCAAAGAGGGTGGCAGATCGGCGAACCTGACCTTCGACGAGACGGCCCAACTGACAAAAAAGGACGGCAGTTTTTATTTCGTCGTACTTCCCGGCAGCCATCCCGCCGGCGACATTACACTGGAAGTAACCGCCATCGACAATTCGGTCAACACGGTAACACTGCCGGGCGATGTGGAATTCCGCTCGAACCGTCACTATACGAAAAGCGTCGAACTGGCTCTCGACGGATTCAAACAGCAGGAGCAGTTCGACGTAACCCCTGCAAGCCAGACCGTCAAGACAGGCGAGACACTGCAATTCGACTTCTCGGGAAAAGCCGACGACATTGTATTCTGGTCGGGAGAAGAAGGCCACGATTACTCCAAATCCGACATCGGCGGCACGTTCGAAGCATCGGTATTTCTCAATTTCGGTTCGCTCTACATCAACGGCTGCCAGCGCAACTGCGGTTCGGTCAGATATTCGACCGACTTCAGCGGAATCTACGACGACGCAGCGGTAAAAGCCGCCACATGGACCGATGTCAGCGAACTGTTCACTCTGCCGCCCTATATCTCGGGATCGTCGGATAAGAACCCCGGCGAAGCCGAAGCCAACCTCTCCGGAAACCCCTACGACTCGGGAACAGTGGACATTACCTCGTGGTTCAAGGATTACGACACACCGGTCTACTTCGCCTTCTTCTACCATGTACACACGCCCGATCCGAACTTCGTGGATGAAAAAGGAAGCGGCAGGCCCAACAACCGGACCATGTGGGACCTCTACTACTGCGAGGTATCGGGAGCCTATCCCGGCGACAGCGCACCTTCGCGCATCCTCGGTTTCAACAGCGAGAATCAAAGCGCCATGACGCTGGTAACGCCCAATACATGGAGCACCAAAAACCCATGCAAAATGGGACAGTCTACGTCCGGCACGAAAGTCATCCGCATGACGGAAGACAACGCGCCGTCGGGCGACAAGGATGCCTACTGCATTACCCGTGCCATCTACCGGCCCGCCGCACAGATCATATCGTCAGACACGGGCGTAACAATCTCCGCAACGGGCGAAGGCTACGAGCATGTCTTCTCGACCCCCGGCGTCTACAACGTCGTCTTCGTGATCACCGTACCCACGCTCGCCGGCAACGAAGAAGTTGTCAAACGATTCGAGATCACGGTAACGGAATAACCATGAATCGGACATCGAAAATATTCGTATCGGCACTGCTGCTGCTCCTCATATGCGGAGGGGCGGCAGCACAGCCGATCCTGCGGCTACCGTCGGTCATCGGCGACCATATGGTATTGCAGGAAAATACGAACGCCCGGATCTGGGGGTGGGCCGAACCGGACAACGAGATTCGGATTATTCCTTCGTGGTCGCAGGACACCATCCGGACCAAATCGACCGGCGATACCAAATGGCTGGCAAGCATCCCGACTCCTCCGGCAAGCGACAAGGCGCATACGCTGACCATCGAGACCCGACACCGCACCACCGTCGTCAAAGACATACTCATAGGTCAGGTATGGTTGTGCGGCGGCCAGTCCAACATGAATTACAGCGCAGCCAAAGGTATTACCGATATGCAGGAAGAACTCGAAAAGCCCATGAATCCTTCAATCCGGCTCTTTACGGTCACGCGCAACAGTTCCCCGTGGTACCAAGAGGACTGCGAAGGAGAGTGGCAGGTATGCGATGCCAAAAGCGCGCTGTGGTTCAGTGCCGTAGGATATTTCTTCGGGAAGGCCGTCGCCGAGAAGTTGAACCAGCCCGTCGGACTGATCAACACCTCGTGGGGAGGTTCGCCGATCGAACCGTGGATTCCGAAAACGGAATTGGAGAAAAAGCCCGAACTCAAAAAATGCTGGTCCAAGCACCGCAAAAGCAAAGGTACATACCGCTATTCGCCGGGATCGATGTACAACGCCATGATCCATCCCATCACCGGTTTTCCGTTGGCCGGAGTCATCTGGTATCAGGGAGAAGCCAATATGGGACACACGAGTTATGCCGACGCATTTTCGCTGCTGATCGATTCGTGGCGTTCCGGATTCGGACGCGAACTGCCTTTCTATTTCGTACAGATCGCCCCTTATGCCAAATACAAAAATCCGGGCAGCGCCGCAGTTATCCGTGAACAACAGGCGCGGGTCGCAGTCCTAAAAGAAAAAACGGGCATGGTTGTAGTCTCCGATCTGGTCGACAATGTCAACAGCATCCATCCGCGCCGAAAACAGGAAGTGGGGTGCCGTCTGGCGAATTGGGCATTAGCCGAGACTTATGGCAAACCCCAGAGAAAATACCGGCATGCGAGTTTCGCTTCGATGAAGATCAAGGGCCAGAAAGCCGTAATCGAATTCAACGACGCCGAAGGCGGCATTCACAGCGACGGCGAAGTTGCCGAAGCTCTCGAAATATGCGATGCTTCCGGTGTTTTCCATCCGGCACGGGCCATCATCGACAAAAAAAACGGTTCGCTGATTGTCTGGAACGATACCGTTCGCAGACCGACTGCCGTGCGTTATATGTTCAGTAACGGCGGCATAGGAAACCTGAAAGACTCGTCAGGACTGCCCGTCGCACCATTCAGAACGAATTTCCCCTTCATCATTGCAGACAAGGCTGCGGCTGAACTCGCTCGGGAAAAATAATTAAGTACACAGACAATAATACGACTATGAAAATAAAATTGATTTTACTCGCATGCATCGTATGCAGTGCTTTTCAACCGGCTTTCGGCTGGGGTAAAACCGGCCACGATGCAATTGCCTATATCGCCGAATGCAACCTCACTCCCCGAGCAAAAAAGAAGATCGAAAAATACCTCGACGGACGATCGATCGTCTACTATGCCTCATGGATGGATCAGGTGCGTTTCACAAAACCCTACCGAAGCACTTCGAAATGGCACGGTTTCGCCACAGATGCCGAAGCCAAATACATCCCGAGCCCCGGAGAGGATGCCGTACTGGCTATCGAAGAGGCTGCGGCATCGCTTCGTGACTACCGCCACCAGAACGACTCCACGGTCTGCACGGCCATTCGTTATCTCGTGCATCTGGTGGGGGATATGCACTGTCCGGTGCATATCAGGTATCCGTGGTATGAAAAGTTCCTGTTCAAAATTTATGGCAGGGAATACCAGTTACACAGTTTTTGGGATGCCGTCCCGGATATCATCCACACCTGGGGATATGAGGATTACCGCTACCAACTCGACCGCTGCTCCAAAACGGAGCGTAAGGCGCTTGCCGCCGGAACACCCCGCGAATGGGCCGATGACAATGCCCGCACCTGCCGCGTGATTTACGACTGGATCAAATCCGGCGACAACCTTACAAAGGCACAGTCGCACGATTTCATGCTGAACGTACAGCCGTTGGCAGAGCGGCAAATACTGAAAGCGGGGTATCGCCTCGCACGCATACTGAACGACTTATTCGATTGACAGAACCTTACACACTCTGACGCGGATGAAAACGAAATTATTTCTTCTTGTATGCATCGCATACTATACCGTACAGTCGGCCTGCGCATGGAACCGTACGGGACACGAAGCGATCGCCTATATTGCCGAACGACATCTCACCTCTTCGGCGAAAACAGCCATCGAAAAGTATCTCGATGGTCGATCGATCGTCTATTACGCAGCCTGGATGGATCAGCAGCACGAACATATCCCCTATAAACATACGGTAATGGTAGATGCCGACAACGAACCCCTCCCGCCGTCGAAACGTCCGGAACTCGATGCCATGAACGCCATTATGAAGTCGATCGACCGTCTCGAAAACCGCTTTGCCCATCCGAAGGATACGGTGGCTCTCGACATCAAATTCATTGTCCATCTGATCGCCGACATCCATTGTCCGGTGCACATCGTTTACCCGGAGATAACCCGTTCCTTTCCGGTAACGCTCAACGGACGATCCCGGAGTTACCATTCGATATGGGACGCAATGCTCGACAACAACCATCTGTGGACCTATCGCGAATATCAGGAACAACTGGACCGTTTTTCGGAAGACCGAATGAATGAAATGGCAGCCGGAACACCGGCCGGCTGGGTTCGCGAAAATGCCGAACGATGCCGCGGCATCTACGATTGGGCAAAAGAGGGCGATACCCTCGGAAGACCATTCATCAACAAGGCTTATCCGCTGGCCGAAGAACAAATGCTACGGGCTTCATACCGCCTGGCGAAATTGCTGAACGAAATTTTCAGCGAATAGAATGTACTCCGGGCGGAAAAAAATTTCCGTCCGGAGTACATTCACATAACCGATATGCAAAACATAATTTACAACACCATGAAAGCAAATCTTTATATAAAAATGCTCCTCTGCTGCCCTCTGCTGTTTACAGAGGCTTGTTCAGACGATGACGACAAACCCCAAAAATCGACGAACGTCAGTGTCGTTTCATTCAATATCCGTGTTGACAATCCCGTTGACGGAGACAACGTCTGGGAAAACCGCAAGGCAGCAGCCGTGGCCATGATCGAATCCGAACAGCCGACTCTGCTGGGATTGCAGGAAGCACAGCCGCACCAGATTACCTATCTGGCAAAAAACTGTCCGGACTACGCTTGGTACGGTCTGGGACGCGACACGGGAGAATGCCCACCCGAAACCGATTCCTATGCCGCCGAGGAGTGCATGGCCATTTTCTACAGGACATCGGAGGTCGAACTGCTCGACAAAGGAACTTTCTGGCTTTCGACGACACCCGACGTACCATCGAAAGGTTGGGACGCCAATTACAACCGCTCCTGTACATGGGGATATTTCAAACACAAATCCTCAGGCCGCAACTTCTATTTCTTCAACACGCACCTCGATAATTCGGGCGAAATGGCCCGCAAGCAATCGTTGCTGCTGATCGCCGATAAGGTCAAGAAGATCAATCCGGAGGCCCATCCGATATTCCTGACCGCCGATTTCAATTCCGATACCGACGAAACCATTTTCTCCCCGTTATTCAAGGTGATGCACGACGCCCGCAAACTGGCTACGATCACCGATGACCGGGCAACTTTCAACGGCTATAAGGATACCGCAACCCGAAAATTGGATCATATTTTCTTCTCGAACTGCCTGGCCTACCGATTCAAAACATTGACGCAAAACTACGGAGCGCCCTATATCTCGGACCACTATCCGATAAAGGCTGTTTTCGTAATTCCCCGCACGGAATAAATGAAACGCAACGCTTTTATACTTCCGATCGTGCTACTGAGCGCCTGTTCGCCGGAATCCGACGAACAGGCGCCCGACAACCCGGTCTACAATCCGGAAGCCGTGCTATACGTCGAAGGTTCAATGATCGACATCCGAAAAGTACAGGAGGGTGAAATGGTATATCCTCAAAACGATGAATTCACGTTTTCCGCACAAAACACAACCGTACTCGGAACAGGGGCTCTATGCCACATCGCTCCGGGAATACCGGGGAGTAGAAAGGGTTCGCGCAGACTATCCGACGACCTTGCAGATCGCCCTGGTAATGGGAGCCGATCCCGGAACAGGGTGGACGGCCGAAAAGACGAGATTTCAGACAGGAAAGTTTCATTATCAGTTATATTCCCATCCCTACGACACTCCCGGGGAATGGGTGGAAATCCCGTCAGGAGGAATTGCCGCGACTTTGGTGTTCGGGAAGAAATTTTCCGTAATAGGAGTTCCCGATCCCCCGGGAACCATTATCGCCCGCGCCACGGAACTTCGCAAACGCAACATCAGCAATCCGAGCATCATGATTCTCGATGACGGCAGCTATTTCGCAGGCAGTTCCGGTCCGAACCCCAAAGGCAACACCTATTTCCGGTCGACGGACAAGGGCCGTACATGGGAAAGGATTTCGAATCCGGACTATATGAACTTCTGCAAGTGTTTCACACGTCCTTCCGACCGTCGTACACTCTACGAAGTAGGTGTTTCCGCAGCCAAACGCGGTAATATCGTCATCCGCAAGTCCGAAGACAGGGGGCGTTCGTGGTCTGCCCTTACAACGCTTTTCGAAGGAGATTATCACGGAGCCCCGACACCCTACGTCGAATATCGGGAACGTATCTGGCATGCCATGGGCACTTCACCCGAAACGGGAAAAATGGGCATTGCCGTTCTCTCCATCGCACAAGATGCCGATCCCATGCGAAAAGAGAACTGGACGTTGACCAACGTCCTCGGAGGCGGTCCAAACTCTTGGTTCGCAAGTTCAGGAATTACGCACGACACACAACGCAGTTTCAACCAATGGCAGGAAGGATGTATCGTCCCCGATCCGGAAGGCGGGCTGACGATTGTAACCCGCATCGATGAATCGAATTGGAGCGACGCGGCAGCCTTAATCCATGTCGCTGACGAATACACGATCACTTTCGATCCTGCCACGGATTTTATCGATATGCCGGGCGGAGGAAAAAAATTCACCATCCATTACGACAAGCAAAGCCGAAAATATTGGACTCTTGTCAATCCTTGTTATGAC
>ERZ791923.2191-NODE-2191-length-18375-cov-4.111736_pt1 | contig 18375 bp, 9 predicted proteins | sample MGYA00510133_ERZ791923 | MGnify/ENA primary metagenome ERZ791923 (study PRJEB30046, sample SAMN00792106) | human gut metagenome | study: EMG produced TPA metagenomics assembly of the A metagenome-wide association study of gut microbiota in type 2... | reverse complement strand
TCCTGCTCGGCAGAAGTGTAATTGCCGCTTAACAACTCTTGAAGGGCGGCTTCATAAGCTGCTGTTCTCTGCTTATTGCGGCTTGAGACGGAAATAGAGATACCCGCAATCACGGCTACTGCCAGAACCGCCGCAATGATCTTCCCCAACGGGAACAGCTTCTTTGGCGGCATAGGTTTCTTTTCATCTTTTTCTGAAGCAACAGGTTCGGTGACTTGAGGTTCTGCTTTCGGCTCTTCCGCCTTTGTTTCGGGCGCGAAAATCACGGGAACTTCTACTTTTTCAGCCTTTTTTCGCTGTTCTACGCGCTTCTGGGGCTTCGACGCAGCAACTTCAATGGTCGGCGTGACTGCTGCCGGGGTTTCTATCGTGCGGATGACGGTCTTTGTCTGCTCCGGAGGCCAAGGCGCGACCATGCGCGTACAGTCCATAACCGCTTTGACCTGACCTCTCCGCAGCACATCGTCTTTTCCAAACGGAAGCTCGACCCAATCTCCGACCTTGAGCGGCAAGCCGCCGGTCAGATACGCATACGGGCGGCGTGTTCCCTGCACCTGAACAGAGCAATAGTGATACACTGTGCCGTCATCAGACTTCGCGTCTGCAATGGTCTTGCTGGGATTAGATCGCGGCTTTGACCTTCCAGAAGACGGCGCTACGGTGAAAACTCGCTTGAGCCGCTTCTCCCAGTTTTCTTCAAGGGAGGGATTCTTCAACGCAAGTTCAAGGCAATGCTGTCCTAATATTTCTTGCCCGTAGTCACGACAAGCATTCAGAACATCAAGCTGTAATCTGCCAATGGATGCACTCTCGAAAAGCTGCGACGCGAACCGCTCATCATCCAGTGCGGTCAAAAGCAGCAGCACTTGATCATGGCTTGGAGAATCCAGCCAATCCCAGTCCGGGAGCAGTTTCTCGGCTGTTTTGGCATCGGTTTTCAGAGACGGTTCTGCGATGTCCAGAAGCCGCCGCCACATCTCCATGCCCTTTTCCGGGTCGTCTGCAAACACATCATCCAGAACACGTTCCCACGACAATTCATCGAAATCCTCGGCGGTTTCATGCGGGACTTCCTCCGGATATTCGACCAGCAAAATCTCGCGGCAAATGTCCTCGTAATCCGGAAACTTGCCCTGCGCCAAAAGGCGTTTTGCCCGTTCTGCATCCGGATGCAGCAATACCTTGTTCTGCCAATGGGTGTTATATGCTTCTTTCAGCGCATTTTGATAGTCCTGCGCCTCGCCCATTTCCTCATCCTTTTTCCCGCCGAAGTAGGCATAAGCAGAGGACAATTCGGAGAACAGCTCGAATAAGCCGTCCGGATCGACGCGGTTATAGTAATCTACCACGGGGCGCGTGGCAAGCAATCCCGTCCAGAACGTGCCGCAGTCCGTTTCGGAAAGAGCTGCTTCTTCACGGAACAGAACGCCGCGTTTTGCATCGCGCATGATCTCCTCTGCGCTTTCGCCCAGATTCAGGTCAAGAGTATTATGTAGAAATGTCCGCAGTTCCTCCGCCTTCTTCTCATCCGGCAAAGCTCTCGCGTTCTGGATTCCGGCTGAGATGTGATGCAGCAGCACTTTTCCGAGGAGCTGAGAGAGCAAGGTGTTTTTAGGTGCAAGCTGCCCCAGTGCCTTTTTAAGCCTCGTCCACGTTTCGGGTAGATCGACGTGGTAAACGAAGGAAAGCGTCAGCGTGATCTGTGCCGTATTCTGTGACTTTTTTGCCGGTGTTCTTTGCAGACTTCCAAAGTCTCCGCACCAGCCGCATTCCCAAGATGACCCGCGTATCATAACCGGACTTCCGCACCACGGACAGCGCATATTGTTCTCACCCCTTTTGATCGGAATTACTCAACGCCCAATGCCTTATATACCGCGTCTTCTGCGCTCTGATAGAACACAAGATTAAAGCAGCCAATCAAATCTGCTGGGACAAGTCCGAGATCAGCCGCCGATGTGATCGGCAGCAGCACCTTCTTTGCGCCACTGTCAAGGCAGACCTGAAGCGCGGTTGCAAGCTCGTCCACCTTGAGCATGGTTCCCGCGATGCTGATCTCACCCAGCACCGCCAGACTGCTAAGGGTCGGCTTTCCAAGCGCAATCGAACAGAGCGCGATCAGCGTGGGAAGTGCCAGCTTTTCGGTCATGTCGATGCCCTGCAAATCCTGATAGTTGATGATATAGTCCTTCGTTGTGGTGCTGATCGCACCACTGATGCGGTTGCTGTTTGCTTTCAGATAGTTGAAGGCAGTATTTGCCGCTTCCTTGCACTTACCATCAGAGTTTAGTCCCGTCCGCTCAAACTTTCCGCTGCCGGGAAGCATCTGTGATTCCAGACGGAAGACGCCAATCATGCCGCTCTTTCCTTGTGAAACCGTATAGACCTGACCGGGATTGCACATTCCTTCGGGGATCAGTTTTCCACCGCCCTGTTCGGGAACGGAAACAAAATGTTCCTCAAAGGTGTCGTTGTCAATGTACGAAAAATTGACATCGTAGAACTCCATGCCGCCCAGCTTTTTGAGCTGTTCCTTGACGCGGCGGCGCATTTCGAGCGCAAACTTGAGGATTTTCTCAAGCTGTCCCTTCGTGAACTCCCCGTCCGGATAGAGTAGCTTGATCATGCCTCCGACCATCTTGCGGACTGCAATGGTGTCACGCTGATTGAGGTTCTTGCCAAGGTGGAAATACTTGTCCAGTGCATCGCCGTACTGCTCCTTGCGAAGCTCACGGATGAACTCTGCCAGATAGTCGGTGATGAAGCCGTAGTCGTTGGTGAAATGCTCCGGACGGAACTTTGGTATCTCCCAGCCGGGAATATAGCAGTGCATACGGTCAAGGAACGCCGTATCCGTTCCCATCTCCGGAGGGAATGGATCAAAGAGGCTGGACGTTTTGAGGAGCACATCCACGCTCTGATTGATGTTGCCGACAAAGACCATTGATGCGGTCGCGGCTTTTTCTTCCTTTCCACGGGCAAAGGAGCCGGACGCCATATAGTCCTTCATGATCTGGATGCCGTCTTTGTCCTTGAAGTTGATACCGGCAACCTCGTCAAACGCCACGCAGTCCCACAAGCCGACCAAGCCGACCGTTTTTCTGCCCATGTTGTAAAACAAATTGGCAACGGTAGTCTGACCGCCGGAAACAAGGATGCTGTTCGGGGAGATTTCCTTGTAGATATGGGATTTGCCGGTGCTTCGCGGACCTAACTCACAGAGGTTGAAGTTGTTCTCAACAAGCGGCAGCATACGGGCAAGCAGCAGCCAGCGTTCGCGGTCATTCAGCTTATCCGGCTCATAACCGCAGGAGCGCAGCATGATCTCAAGCCACTCTTCTTCGGTGAAGTTCTTTCTGCCTTCCTTCAATTCCTCAATGTCCACATGGGGCATCTGGATCGGTGTCAGCTTGCGGATGTGGATGGGAGAGGCATTTTTCTCTTCTTCCAGAAACTCATATTCGAGCTGCACAATGCACCAGATACCGCCGCAGAGCAGCCGGTCAAACTTTGAGGGATAGTCCTCTGAAATAGGGATATTCTTGATACCAAGGTTGGAAAACTCCGCCTCATAGGTATCCTTTTTCATATTCAGATTGACAGTGATCTTGTCAATGACCGTGTGCATCCCGCGCTGACGCAGCATGGAGAGGATCTTCTGCGCCTCATCCGGACGGACATAGTTGTCCGCCAAGATGCGCTTGACATTCTCCACGCCGGTTTCAATGACCTCAGGATCATCTGAACTGCAATACTGACCAAGCAAAAACTCAAGGACATAGACCGGCACATTCGCGCCTTCCTTGATCTTCTTCGTCAGGTCTTTGCGGACAATCTTTCCATCAAAGAACTGCCGTAGCTTTTGGTCGATCACTACGTTTTTATCGCCGGTTTCTCCGGTCATTCTCTGCTCATCCATTCTTGCCACCTCACAGGTCAAAGCCAAAATCGTCCGCAAACGCGATGTCGATGTGGAACTCGATCTCTTCCACGTCAATCTCGTTTGCGAGCACCAGACGGTAGACTTTCTTCTTATCATACGTTCCGGCTTTCAGATTGAACCGGACACGGAACACGCGATCTGCCGCGTTATCGCTGGTTTTATCCGCGATGACCGTCTGCCGGTCGCTGATCACCACGCCCTCATCGTCCGTCATGTAGATGGAGTAGGTGCAGGGCTGAATCTTATCGCCCACGGGTTGACGCTGATGGAACTCCAACGAAAAGATCAGATTGGAAATCTTGCGGCTTTCGCTCAGGAGCTTCAGCTCTGCGTTCTTAACCTCAACATAATTCTTGTTGCTCGTGCGGAGGTTCTTGAAGACGATCACAGGAACGACAAGCTCCTGCAAGCTGATACCGCCGTGGACATAGTTCTCACCGCCGCCCTGAACCTTCATGCGGATGGTGTTCTGCGGGGCATAGCCCTTGATGGGCGTTCCGTCCAGCTCCCGTTCCAGATTGACGGAAAGCAGGAAATCAGCGGTTGTGTCAGGAGCGGTCAGCGCATAACGCCGTCCAAGCTCATACACGTTGCCAGAGAAGGCTTTCCGGTCAATCTTGTCGCTCTCACTCAGCGGTTTATAGGTATAGAGGAACCCGTGATCCGCTGTAATGAAAATGTTCGTTCCGCTCAGTTCGTTCACGATGATGCGCAGGATGCCGGAAAGCTCCTGAATTGCCGTCTCACAGGCGTCAAAGACTTTGGACTCCGTAGGGGCTTTGTCTCCGATGGCGTCGATGGAGTTGTGATAGATGTAGATCACATCTTTTCCGGCAACCAGCTCCCGCCGCTCATCCTTCTTCATGTTCAGAAGGTCATTGTATTGAATGGCAACGCTGGCTTTCGGCGTCGCGTTCAGGATCGTGTTTCGCTCCACGGTGGAACGGGTGGGATTTCCGTCAACGAGAACGTCCATACTGTCGTTCACAGAAATGCTCTTTGCCGGAAGAAGAGCCGCCATACCAAACTTCGTGATGGACGGGAAGATTGCTTGCATCGACTCCAATTCGGCAGTTCCCCTTGTGGTGCGGACAATGCGTTCGGAAAGCTCGGAGGCGACCTCATAGCGAAGCGCGTCCGAGATGATCACAAACGCACGGGTGTTCTTACTGCTTGCGGGAGCGACATATCTCTTATAGAAATCCCGCTGCTTCTCGATCTCTGAGATGTAGCCAAGCGTAGCAAGGTCATCTGCCGCTGCGTTTGTCCAGCAAGCGGTCAGTTCCCGGAGGAACCAGTTCTGATACAGTGCCTCGACAAACTCTGTCGAGTGCTTCAAGCCGTCTTCCAGAATGTCATTTGCGTTCTTGAGGGAGTTGCCGAAAGCATAATGGAAGTGGCGATAGTAGGCATCCATGCGGTAAAGGTCGCTTGTATAGAGGTTCCAGATTTTCTTCGGCTCAACGATATGGAATCCGCCGCCGTGTTCCTGATAGAAGGTCTGCATTTTTCCGATGAAGAAGAGGCAGTCAAAATAATTTGAAAACCGCTTGTACCATCCGGCTGTCCGTCTGTTTTCACAGACCTTCCTAATGAGATCGACTTTCACAACATGGTCGCTGATCTCGGCAAAGAGCTGTTTCAGGATGCTTTCGTTGATGCACGGGAAGACATCTCCTGTGATCAGCGTTTCGGGTTCAAACTTGTCAAAGCGCGTCGGGAGCTGCAATTCGTTCTCCACAGTGCGGCACAGTTCGTACAAGTCCTCGTTATCCTCGCGGGAATGCCATTCATGGACGATGCTGTAACAGTACGCCTTGTTGGTCTCGGACACAAAACGCTCCAAGCCTTTCAGAACGGAGGCGTTCATCGTCTGAGAAAGCGCGGTCAGCAGAACGTGCGCTGCAAAGTGGCCCAGAGGCTTGTCTTCTTCCTCAATGTAGCCGGTGTACTTCCGCGCAAGCTGCCAGAAGGCTTCGATGCTGCCAAACTTGCGGATGTTCTGCAAGACACTGTTTGTCTCCTTATCGAGACCCGCGGCAAGGACGGCGATGATGACATCCTGCGCGGAGCCTTCGCTCAGACCGGCGAGAACCGCCATAATGTCGATATGGAGCTGGAGAGGCGTCTGATAGTCCCGCCCGATCCTGCGTAGCTTTTGACGGCGTTCCTTGTTTTCAAGGAACTTGGCATAGAGCTTGACCGTCTTCCGCATAGCGGCAGACGGTGCGATATTCAGCTCGTCCATCTGCATCGAGATAAAATCCGCGCGGAAGGTCTCACTGTAATATTCAATGTCTTGCAGCCAGTTATCTTCATCGCCGGTATATGTAATCGGGCAATAGATAAGATAGTTGCTGTCCAAGTCATCGTGAAGCAGCAGCTTCTTGACGGCAAAATTGTTTGTGCCAGTCAGCTTGATAATCTTGACGCCTTCCAAATTCAGCTCGTCAACGTCCTTCTCAAACTCCCGATCCTCGTCCTTCCAGAAGACGATCCTGCGGCGATAGAACTCCGGCAAGGGGGCTGCAAAACGCTCTCTGAGTGTAAATTGGATGGATTCTGTGGACATAACGGTGTATTCCTTTCTTGGCTAAGAATATTATACATAGCCTATCTCAGAAACGCCTATCACGCCTCTGCGTAAAATGTGTATTTCTAACGTATCCGCTTCAAACTTTCTTCTGTTGAAGTTAAGTGGTGCGAAACCTTCTTTTTGAAATTGCTTTGGAAAGAACTTCTCATACTGGAAAACATCAATGCCTATGTATTCAAGCACGTCTTCGGGCAGCGTGTAATCCTGCTTCACAAGTCCAAACATCGTAAAGCCAGTATCAATGCAGAAACTCATAACTGCGCTATAACCACAGTTATAGGCGAATGATCCAATAGCAGAGCCGATAAAGCTGCCAATCATGAACCCCACGACTGGGATTCCAATGAAAGATTGAGCAACCGTTCCTCCTGCAAGTGCAGCAGAAGAAATCAAAAGTTCTTTGACCATCTCTTGTGCCAGATCGGTTCGTGTCATCTTGCCCGCAGCAACTTTGAAGGCATTCTTCATGGTGTCCATAGCAAGGACTGTTGCCATACCAACAATAGAGGGTGAAATACCTTTCAATGCTTCTCCAAGCATACCGGATTTGCAAGCAATAGTAATTGCAGCGGAAACGCTGCCTCGGACAAACCCTTCACTACCACCTTGGAGAGCGGCAAAGCCTATACGTTGAAACTGTTTCTCGTCCAATTCTCCGCTCTTGATAAGATGGTCGATTGCCTTGTAAATCTCCGGCACAACATTCAGAACAACAGAAATTGTTGCAGCGGTAAGTCCTGACTTGAATGCTTGCTTGGCAAGGTACTCGAAGTGAATCACTTCATCAGCAGAGACACCGAGAAGTTTCAATTTTTCGGCGGATATATCGCCTTCTTTAGCCAGTACAGCCAAAGCCTTTGCGTCTGCCTCGGTCAGAGGAATGGACTCTGTGCCTTGACCATCCCTCAGTCGGTCTGACAGCATTCTAAGTGTGTCTTGGTACCGGTCCATTTGCTCAGGACGAATTGTCGATTCAGTTGCAATCTTCTGTCTCAGCCAAGCACAAGCCTCTTTTAGCTGATCCGCTGGGATTACACGCACCTGACCGCAGTAAATTGGGTCATGGAGAACGGAATCATCGGTAAAGCCCCGCTTTTCAAGAAACACATTCAATGGGTCTTTGCCTCCGGCTGATTTGTACTCGTTGAAACGCTCGAAAACGCTTTTGGCTTGCTGTTTTGCGCTGTCAGCCCCGGTTTTATAGTATTTCAAGCCGAAGAGTTTTTCAAAGTTGCTGCTTATATCAGCAGAGACAAAGTCATGGCTTCTATCTACAAAAGCTCTGTTCGTAGTATCACGGGCGGTTGCATTGATGTTAAAGGTATTCGCGTGCCAGAACTCAGCAATATCTCCCTTGAGGGCATCCGGCTTTGTCTTGAAGCCTTCAAATGCGTTCAGGTCGCGGATGAGTTTGGCGATTTCTGCGTCAACCTGATCGACATAGACGCCGCCTTCATATCCGGCATACTGAACACCAGCTTGTTTTTCAAAAAAGGCATAGCCTTCCTCAAAGGCACTCATAAATTATCCCTCCACAAAGGATTTCAAGCCATCCTCATAGAAAACCTTGATGAGCGTTTTATACTGCTGCGCTTTGACTGCATTTACCGTCTTGCTACGGTCAATCAGCATCTTAGGCGCACCTACAACGACAGGCATGATCTTGTCTACGAAACCGCCGCTGAGCTTCTTTGCATATTCAGCCAGTGCATCAGGATGTGTCATGCCGCGATCCTTGCTGAACTGCCAGAACTCGGTGTAGTGCTTTTTGCTATCCTTGAGCTTCATCCAATCGCTCGTAGTATCATCTACATACAGTACAGCCCGCTTACCAAGCCAGCCATAGTGCATTCCCAGCTTATTGAACGCATCTGGAATTGTTTTGCTCTGTTCCTTGGCAACGCTTGTCTGCCCAATAAAAAGGATGTGCTGCGTGGATGGAATCTGCGGCAGATTGTCCTTGTAGTTTTTTACTGTGTAAATCGCAGCAGAAACACTGTCATCCTCAACGCCGACAATGCTGTCTCCGGCATCATCCTTTTGACCGATAAGCTGAATCAGATAGTTGGCATAGACCATATTCTTATCGTCGCAGACGATAATCAGAGGGAGACCGTTTTTCTGTGTTCCACTCCCAAACATTTTCCCACTACTCCTTTACTTGACTTTGATAATGCGTTCGCTCGATTGAGCAAATCATACAAGCTTTCCTCGTCATGCGGAGACGTAGAAAGTGCGCTGGAAAATTCATCAATGAAGGATTGCAGCATTTCTAATTCGCTCTTGACCATGCTCAACCGTCTTACTTTATCTTCGCCAACACATCAGCAAACAGTTCGTAGTTATGTTTCACGCCGTCATCAAGGTCGATCTCGATGTTCTGGTCGGCAAGGTGGTGAACCTTTTCCTCGTACTTTTGCAGCTCGGTCGCTTGATCTTGGAACTTCTTCTGCTGTTTGGTCAGCTTCACGCGCTCGGATGCGCTGGCGTGGTCGATGGCGTCACCGAGTTGGGCAAGCTGGGTGCGGTAACGCTCCTGCTGCTCATGCACATAGTCGGTGCGCAGACGGGCGAGAAGATCACGCTGATAGCGGTGCATATAGCACAGCGCCTTGAAACCGTTCTTTTTGCCGCTGTCAAAGAGCCAGTAGATCGGACGCTTCTGATAGGTTTTCAGATGGTCGGCATAGAAGTCATTCAGGAAGTAGCTGCGGATCACCTCGCGGGGCGTACCCTTGCCGCCGAGCGCGTCGGCAACAAACTTGAGGTTTTCTTCCAGCGTATCATCGCCGTAGACCTTGCGGACAAACTCCACGAAGCGTCCGGTAATGTCATCGTCAAAATACTCGTCATCGCAGATGGGGATGATGTTGTCGCTGTCCGGGATGATGGTTTTGTACTTGCTGGCGTCCCATTCGCCGCCCGCGTAGGCAAGTCCCTCCACATCCAGAGAATACCGCCCAAACATACAGCCCACGGCGTAAGAGATGAGGGAGACGATCTCGTCGCGCATGGTACGGACGTAGTTGCTGCCTTTCATAGATTCCGGCACATCATCTTTGCTGTCAAACACGCGATGCACAGTCACATCCTTGTCCGCAACATCCGGTGTCAATTCGCCCTGCAAGCCGTAAATGTCAATGAAAATGCGGTTGAGTTCTTCTTCGTTCTTTTTGAGCTGCTGGAAGCGCTCTTCGCACTCGGCTTGCCAAGCAGCATATTTCTCGGAAATCAGTCTTCCCATATCAATTATCCCTCCAACAGTTCGGTAAATGCCTTGCTGATTAGGTTGCAAGTTGGTCGCAAGTTAGTTTTAAGTTAGTCGCAAGTTGAACGCAAAAACACATTTGAAATCGACGGTGAATCACTTGATGATAAACCATCTCGCAGCGCTGGTTTTACCTTTGCAAACCACTTTTCCGTCTTCCTTGAGTTCCCGCATCAGCACTTGAATTTGATTGCGATTGAGACCCGGCAAAACTTGCTGCAATTCTTTGAACGGAGTACCAACTTCGTTGTTCTGGCGGATGTGCTTTAGCAGCAGTTCCTTGTTGGTATCTCGATCCAAACCGACGTGCCTTGTATGCACACCGGTTTTTCCCGTCGCTGCATAGAGACTTCTGGCAAGAACATACTTCTTGCGACCGATATGCTCGACAATACCCATCTCGATCAGCCGGTTCAAACGGGACTGCATCTTCTCATTCAGCGGTCTTTCATGGTACAGAGCATCAATCACAAGGAAATCCTCGGTGGACAGCAGCTCCGCGCCTCTTTCGCTGATCCGATTGAGAACGGAAAGCATCGCCTTGTCGAGAATCAGTCCATTCAGTGTAACGCTGACGAAGAAGTCATCTGTGCCTGTGAAGTCGGGAAGCGGTTTTGCCTCCTGCACACTCAGCTCAAACATCAGGTTCATGCCCTGTCCGGAACGCTCTACCATGCCGCAGAGGGAAAGAATCTCTGCAATACGGCGGTTGCGCGGAAGCTGGCGATCCAGTATGTTGTCGAGCGTAATGCCGAAGGGAAGTCCACCGGGACTTTCAACAACCAATCTGTCGCGGAACTGGCGTACAAAGATGCTGCCGCCAAACTGATAGTTTCTGTGGCTCACCGCATTCAAAATTGCTTCTCGGACAACGCGCTCATTAAATGTCGCAATGTCAAACACGAAAAAGCCTTCCTGATAGTGCTGCTTGTCGTTCCGCAGATTGACAAGCTCCCACACACGGTCATAGCAAGCGAAGAATCCGACCTTAAACTCTTCTCTCTGATTGGCAGGACCTGACGCTTCGGAGGAACGATACTCAAAAATGATCTCAGCCTGCGGCAGATACTTAATGATTGCCGCGTTCTTGCCGAACAGGATCAGGGCTGCATACGTCACGCCTTCATCCGTGATTGCGCCGCAGTCATGGAGAAGCTGCTGCTTTGACAGCGAGGCAAACTGCTTTTTACCGCTCTTTTCAATCCACTTGGCACGGAAGTTTTCAATGGCAGTCTCGTCCAAATCATCGACCGTTGCCCCGGCGCAGATCGTCCCGGAGAAATCACCGCCGGTCTCTTCATAGATGCTGCGGCGCATATCCTCCGGCATGGTCTTGAGCGTATCGCCCTCATAAATCCACGCTACACCTTCGTACTGTACCGGCAAACCGATTGGGCGGCTCTTCACATCGAAGACCAAAACCCGCTTTCCTTCGTAGTTGAAAAGTTGAAAATCAACATTGACCTTCAATTTCTCAATCAAGCCCATGCGGGTACGCTCCGGCTGGTCGAAAGCTGCGCTCCCGACCACGCTGCGGGGTCTCTTGTCCGTGATGCCAAATACCAGCTTGCCGCCGCCATTGTTCGCCAAAGCGCAGCAGCACTTCGCCGCCTCTCTGGAATCAAATTGCTTTTTTGCTTCCTTGAATTGGACGTGTTCGCCCTCTTTGGCTTCCAAAAGCTCTTGGACAGTTTCTAAATATGGCATAGCGTTTCTCCTTCGTATTGCGCGCGCTCCGGCTGATAAACTCTAACTGTTATATTTCAAGTTCTTTCCTCAGAGCATCTATAAGTTTGCGAATTTCAACACTGCTTTTGGTAAAGTCATCACGCTTTTCTGCAATAACTTCCGGTTTTCCTGAATCAAAAAGGGCAACGACAAATTCATGTAATGCTTTCCCAATTTTTTCTGTATCATCAAGCGTCATTGACTTTGTCAAAAAAGCTCCACTACAAATAGCTTCACAATCAAGGTTGATGCAGTCTCTTGTAAACGTAGTTTTCCAAAAGGCAGAAGATCGAATTTGCGACATTGCCTTTTCATCTGAAAGAAGGTCGTGTATTTCAAGATACTTGTTTTTACAAGCACCGATGGGGCTATGTACTTCTGCCTCGGGATCAGGATTGTTCTCAAATGTTGTAAACCCTGATACAAACGTACAGAAATTTATGATTGAGTTAAGGCACCTGTAGCACTTAAGCCGTGTTTCAAATAATGCTATTTTATTCTGCTTCTCCGCAATTCGCCACGGGATCCAAATTGCAACGGCTATTGTAATAATTGAAAGAAGGATCGTCCAGAAGTCACTCTGCTGGCAAGAGCACTCGATAATAACACTGTTCTCCATTTTCACACACCTCACACCAACGGAATCTGCTCACTTTCGAGTGATAATTCCACTAAATTTGCTATCTTCAAATGTGATAGGGGCATCTATTTTAGAGAAATACTCTCTGATAACTTTTTTCAGTTCTTCTCCCATCCACGGACCAAATGTAATGTGTATATTCTCAATTTGATCAAAATGAATTGGAATCATAAGGTATTGGTAATTCTCAATTTCAAACACTTTTGTGCTATTATCGCTACATAATTCAAGTGAACGAAACTCAGCTACGATTCTACTTTCGTTTAAAAATGCCCATTCTTTAGATTTTGTGGATGCCAGAGCAGTTACATTTGTTGCCGTAGCCCCCATTGTAGCGGGGTTCTCGGTCACTTCCTTGTCGTCAAATACTACATCCTTTATGGATGTATAAATTCCTATAGGTGTCTCTATTCTTTTGGGGCAAAATGCATACTCATCAAACGAGCCATTGATTGTATACGCTTTTACGCTACGCTCGAAATCTATCAGTCCTTGCCGAAAAGATTGTGCCCGTTTTTTCACTGTAAAACTAACTCTAACGCCCGTTTCTGGGCGGGTATACATATACCAAAGCGAAATGTTCTCATCTTTCTCATGGTTAAGACTAACAATATACGGAAAGCTGTCATTGTGTTCCATTAAGGACTTTAAATATTCACCCTCATTCCTATCATCTAGTAAATCAATTCTTGTTGCCCTTAACTCCTTATTTCTCAAAATTGAAAGCAGCGCATTTAGATTTGTGTAATGAGAATAAGTAAATCTATCGCTTGCGTCCCGCCATGCTTTTGCTGCTGGACTATCAGATATTATTTCAGAATAGATGGTTCGCCGACCTACAAAAACTTTCATTCAATGCCCCTCCGCAACGCACTTTACACCAGCGGGTGCCGCTTAAAATCCCACGAGGTTTCATAGGAATCCCAATCAGTTTTAGCCAGCTCTATATTATTTTGTGATAACTCAACAACCTTAAATTCTTGAGTCATAACAATTGGTAGAGTACTTACAGGGCCAACAGAATAGTCTAGTGTTGGGCAGAGAATATTTAGAATAGTCTGAGTCGGTTTACTGTTCAGTAATCCACATAAATAAATTAAATCAGAGTGGTTTTTACAAATACAGCATGGCCCCTTCTGATCAAATATGCTTCCTTCGTAATTATATCTAAACGAAATACCACCACTAGAAATCTCAGACCATGAGATATTTTCATAAAAATAAAACTGTGTATTTCTTATCACAGCACTTTTACATGTCTTGATTTGAGCACCGTCATTTTCCCAATTAATAATGCTATCTTGATTGCCATACCATTTTTTAAATACTCCTCCGCGTATGCATGGGAACCATTTGGGGTTTCTCAGTGCATTTCTCTCGCCTCTATTAATTGCAGAAAAGCAAACTTCAGGCCAAAACTTATAAAAACGATTATTGTCACCACTTTGCAATCCAACTTTAACAGCACAAATTGATCGTAGCTCGTTATTCTCAGAGAAAATTGAAAACACTTTATCGCTTACCCAATACGCCACCGGAGAGCCGGGAATTTTGGAGAAGTTGGACTGATCCGCCGCATACCGATTCTCACCCGCAAGGAACATATCCTCTTTCCCCTGCTGAGAGGTCGGCTCGATCAGGCGGCAATACTCGCCCTTATAGTCCGCGATGTGGCTCTTGCGAATGACAAACGATGTGGTCTGCACCACTTCGCCGCCGATTTCTTCAAACGCTCTTGCACCGAGATGCGCCATATTGACAATATCGACTGCCAGCAGCTTTGTACGCAGCTTCTCAAAGCTGGACAGGAACATCCATGCGTGCTGTGTGATCATCGCCTGATAGCCGTTTTTCTTTGCCATCTGCCCGCCGCGTTCGATGAACACGGCAAACAGATCTGCCTTGCTGTCCGGGAAATTTCTCTTTACATAGTCGTTGACCTTTGCCCCGGCGTTGCTGACTGCCATATACGGCGGATTTGTCACCACCACGTCATACTTCTGTGCCAGCACAGCTCCCTGTTCAACCAGCGTCCAGAGCTCGTCTTTTGTACCTTCAAGATTCAGTTCATCCATGCTGATCTGGTCGGAATAATCGACTGTCCCGACAAAGCGATACAACAGACCCCAATCAAGCATATCAACATTCAAAATGGAACCATATTCTTTTGCATCGCGGAACGTATCAAGTAGGTATTCTAATTGCGTTAATGCTGTGTTGCGCTCAACCTCACTCATCGACCAGCCAAAGAATTTTAGCTGATTTCGGTTAATGCCGTTGCTCTCACGGATAGAGTAGATATTCGGCTGAATCCCACGGGTAAGCAAACGCCGGTCATACTGCCGCGCCTTCATCATCACCGCGAAATAGGCAAGCTGCGCCGCACGGTCATCAATGTCTAACCCAAAGAGATTATTCTTGAGGATACTCTGCGCCGCCTCGCGCTGATCCCAACCGGCGGAGGTATAAATCTGTATCAGCACATCGAAGGCATAGACAAGGATATGACCGCTGCCCATGCAGGGGTCGATGACCTTGATCTCTTCCGGCTTGATGGTCTTGTATTCCTCACGGAGTTTGGCAAGCTGGGTTTCTACCTCCGGTTCCTGTTCAGTTTCATCCAGATAGTATTTCCAGCCGCCCCGCAGTTCGGCGTTGTGGTGACCTTCCAGCCAAAGTCTGCCGAGGGAGTTTTCCACCATGTAGCGGACGATCCAGTCCGGGGTGAAAAGCTGCGTTGCGGCGGGGATGCGCTCTTTCGTGATCTTGACATTCTTCTTGAGCTGGGCGAAGGTATCGTCTTTCAGCTCGGTGTTGTAATACTGATACAGCCAGCCGATGATCTGGACGGCATCCTGCCAATTCTCTTCTGGAATGTCGGAAACCATGTGACCAAGAACGCTGTCCTGCCGGAGAATATTGTTTGGCAGCAGCATTTCCGTGTAGCCGCCCATCCGCTCGAACATGACAGGAAGCGCACTGTTCAAGGCGTTGCACTGCGTCAGCAGCAGATAGCGGTAGAGGGCTTCGGTGTCATTGCTCTCGATATACTCCGCCACCTTGCCGCTGTCCAGTCCCGGCAGATCAAGGTGCAGCACATCGTTCAGGATCTCCGGCTTGAACGCGCCGGTTGCGTCCGAGAACACGCGGATATGGGAGGGCAGATAGTTGTTGACCTCCATAAAGCGCAGGGCGATGAAGCGGTTGAACCAAGTGTAGGCAACCTCTTCCATGACCTGCTTGTAGCCCTTTTCCTTGATTTGCTTGATGAGTTCCTGCCGCTGGGACTTTTCCTCCGCCGTCAGCAGCCGCCCATTCAGGGTGTCCGCAGAGGCGTCACCAAAGCCGGACTCGTCAATTCCATATTGATAGGCACGCTGGGAAACCTGCGTGATCAGCTCATTCCGCGCCCAGATCGCAAACTTCTGAATTGCGTTCTTGTTCATCTTCTGATACTCCTTTAGTTGATCTGCACGCCGTCGCAGCTTTCGAGCGTCTTCATGAGCTTTTCGCGGATCGCCTCGACGTACTTATCAATGTCTTCCTTGCTTTGCAGACGCTTGACTGAGCAGAGGTCATACCGGCGCACGGTCATGATCTTCGGAGGCTTCGGCGCGGGTGTTCCGGGCTTTGCGGTCGCTGCGGGCGTGGGCTTCTGCGCTTCCTGCTGACGGGAGGCAGACATGACCTCCATGCGGCGGCAGATCGTGTCCTTGTAGTTGAGAAGCTGGGTGATCATGGCGTCCAGCTCGGTGAGAGAGATCGCAGTTTTCGCCGCCTCGCGCTTGTTCACGAAATGATCGTCCGCCTGACGGAGCAGCGCCCCGGCGTCCCGCGCTTCGCTGGCAAGCTGGTGAACATCCTGCATACACTGGCGGATGTTCTCGGCAACTTCCTCGCGCTTCATATCCAGCAAGCCGTCGTAGGCGGTCTTGACCTTCTGGACAAGCTCCGGCAGTTCCCCAATACGGGAGTAGGGCTTCGGCATGGCAAGGATCGTAGACATCGTGCTGATGACGTTCAGCGTGTCTGCATCCGCCGCGAAGTAGTCTCTTTCCTTGAGAATGCTGGCAAGTCGCTTCTTAGCATCGTCGAACACCGTCCGCTGCGCCTTGAAGAACATCTCCACGCCTTCCATATCCTCGGCGGAATCGAGAAGATCATCCTGCCGCTGCACCATCCGCTTGAGCAGTGCAACATTGTCCTTGCGCTGGCTCAGAACGTCGTTCATCAAGTCACGGGCAGCGGTGACGGTTTCCTTTTCGGGGTAACGCTCTTTGGAGTAGAACTCGTCAAGGAGCTTCTGATAGTGGCTCTGCTTGGTTTCAAAAGTGTTCAGAACGAAGTGGATCAGCCCGTCCTCATCAGAGGGAATGTCCATCGCGCCCAGATAGTCCCGCAGGAAGTTGACGCTCTTGCGGATCAGCTCTTCGGAGGGTGCAATGCGCCGCGCGACGATGGCTTTGTCGATCTCGGTCTTCTTTCGCAAGAAGTCCACCAAACGGCGCTCTTCCTTGCCAACAACTGCGCCGCCATAGTTGATCTGGATTTTCTGCTGGACAATCAGGCGGGCAATCAGGGCTGCGATGTCGATTTCCTTCCAGCCGTAGGGGATCGCCTGATACCGGCGCTGCACATCACCCATCGAGGTCTTGAGCATCTTCTGGTTTTGCAGCTCCAACCACTGACTGATCTCATTGAGCGCATCTTCGTTGTTCGCGCCCAGTCCGGTAAAGCCGACCTCTTCATACGCGCCGTTAAGGATGGCGAGAATATCAGCGTCGCTGTCCACAAACTGATTGACCATGTTGAGCTTGGAATAGACGCTCTCGACAAGGCTCTTCATAGCCTCATCCAGCTTGTCCTTCGCAGAGCCGTATTTCAGGTCAAGGATTTCGCCGTGGACATAGAACTTGCCCTCGACGATGGCTTTTTCAATCAGGCTGCGGGCATGACTTTCCAGCTTTCGCGCCTCGTCATTGCGGTCGCGGATAATCCGCTGGATGCTCTCCGGCATCTGCGACACATTCCGCTGCTTGACATACTTGCGGATCTTCATCGCCTGTTCCAGCTCGTCGAAGTAGGGCGTGTCCGCCGAGAGAACGACGATTGCCTCGTTGTTGACCTGTGAGTCCATAATGAGCCGCTGATCTCCAACGCCGTAGAGGTCGCTTGCCACGGTGACAATGCGAAGCCGCATTCCGCCAGTGGACGCGCCGTTCAGCGTCTCATCAACGTATTGATCGTAGGCAAAGTCGTACTTGCCGTATTTATATTTCTTTGCCGGATAGATTTCGCCGTAGACCGTCTGAGAAATGCTCTGGACGATCTGTGCGCTGTCAACCGGCGTATTCTTGATGTCGATGGCAATATCCTGTTCCTCATCTGTCAGGAAGGCATAGGTATCGCCATTGCGGGAGATGTAGTTCTGAGACAGAAGGCGTTCCAGTGAAGCCGTGATGGATGCACGGAGGGCAATCTTGTCGGTGTGAATATCGTCGATCATCAAAATGGCGATATTCTCAATGTTCGCCTTGACATCTTCAATGTAGCGGACAAGGTAGAGCAGCTTGAGGACGTTCACGTCCTGCTGCTCCAAGCCGTCGTTGGCGTCCGCCGCATTCTGGCAACGGTCGATGACCCGGCGGATGGCGCTCTCCAAGAAGGTATGTACCGTGTCATAGAACTGATAGAACGGCACAAGGGCGTTCTCGTCCTTGTTCTCTACCTTCTGCGCCGCCTCTTGGAAACCGGACAGCATGGAGCGTTCGCCGCCCGAAAGGTGCTTGCCGGAGTTGCCGTGTTTACGGATTTCCGCGAGAACCTTCTGGATGACGATGAACTGATACGGAACAAAGGGAAAAGTCGCGCTGAACTCCGCTGCGCTGGTAAAGCCTTTGATGTCGAGGATCGGATTGTCAAAGGCAAACAGGCTCTTTAAGCCCGAAGCCTCTTTCTCATACTCCATTTGCAGGAGGTGATCTGCGTCCTCTGTCTTCGCCAGAACACGCTTTTTGATAACCTCATCGACGGACGAGGAAGACAGGCTCAGGCGAGTGTTGAAGCGTCCCTGAATCTTGGAGAAGTCATCGCCGGACACTTTCACAACGGAGTCGATCGCTTCCTGACTTGTCACCATGACCCAGACCTTGCCACAGCATCGCCGACCAATTTCCTCTACAATGGCTTGTAAATTTTCC
>ERZ791923.2190-NODE-2190-length-18375-cov-16.237500_pt1 | contig 18375 bp, 15 predicted proteins | sample MGYA00510133_ERZ791923 | MGnify/ENA primary metagenome ERZ791923 (study PRJEB30046, sample SAMN00792106) | human gut metagenome | study: EMG produced TPA metagenomics assembly of the A metagenome-wide association study of gut microbiota in type 2... | reverse complement strand
TTTTCGGAAAGATTATTTTAAAAATTTATATATAAAATTAACAAATGAAAAATTTGATGAAAGTAATATACATTTAATTGCATTTACAATTATGGAAAATCATGCACATTTTTTAATTAGCTATGAAAAGATAGAAGACGTTTCAAATTGTATGCATAAAATAAATCAAACATTTGCACAAATGTATAATAAAATAGAAGATAGAGTAGGGTATGTTTTTAGAGATAGATATAAATGTGAACAAATAAAAGATGAAAGTCATTTATATAATGTATTGGCCTATATACATTTTAATCCATATAAGGCTAAATTAATTGAAAAATTAGCAGATTATAAATATTCATCATATATTGATTATATCAAAGGGAATATAGATAAAGAAAAGGCATACATGATTTTTAATACATATGAGTATAAAGAAATATTTATAAAACTGCATAAAGAATATTTTGATAAGTATCTAAAAAGTATGACCGTTGAAAAAACATATAATGATGTTATAAATGAATTTAAATTAAAAAATAAAATTAAATCAACTAGAATAATAACAAAGGAAAATAATTTATTAATAAATCTTATCTTGGAATTAGAAAATAAGACTACTTTAAAGGATAAACAGATTGCTGAAGTATTGGGAATAGGGAAAAATAGAATAGGATATCTTAAAAATAAATTAAAATAAAAAATCGGGATTGAAGACCCGTCCCCAAATCCCGAAACTTTTATCTATTTGTAATTTCTTCCAAATCTAAAAGTTCTTGCCATCTAGCATCAACTTCTTTTTGGAACTCTTCAATCATCCACTCATTACCAGGTTTAAACATATGCTTAAATCTCTTTTGAGGTTTCAAGAATTCTTCAATAGGAAGTTTTTTAGCAGGTTTATAAGAAATATGATAAACACCATTAACAACTTCATATAAAGGCCAATAGCAAGTTTCAACAGCTAATTTATTAATTTTCATTAAATCTTCTGTTGCATATCCCCAACCTCTAGGGCATGGAGCCATAACATTTAAAAATGTTGGACCTTCTGTATAAATTGCCTTTTCAGCTTTTTCATATAAATCTTTCATATTATTTACTGCAATTGATTGTGCAACATATGGTAAGTGATGTCCTACCATTATTTTTGTTAAATCTTTTCTTGATTGCATTTTACCAGGGATAACTTTTCCAGCAGGTGATGTAGTTGTGTCTGCAAATTTTGGTGTTGCAGATGAACGTTGGATACCTGTGTTCATGTATGCACCATTGTCATAACAAACATATAACATGTCATGACCTCTTTCCATAGCGCCTGATAGTGATTGTAAACCAATGTCATAAGTTCCACCATCTCCACCAAATGCGATGAATTTTGTGTGTTCATCTTCTGGTAATTTTCCTTGTTTTTTAAGTGATTTGTATGCGGCTTCTACTCCTGATAAAGTAGCAGATGTGCATTCAAATGCTGTATGGATAAATGAATCTGTCCAAGCAGTGTATGGGTAAATAAATGTTGATACTTCCATACATCCAGTTGCAGTTGATATTACTGCGTGGTCTTCTTCTTTTAGTGCTCTTAAAATGTGTCTTGCAACAACAGGTGCTCCACATCCAGCACACATTCTATGACCTTCTGTAAATCTTGAAGGTTTATTTGCAACTATTTCTTTAACATTATATGCCATAATTATTTACCCCCTTTCATATTTGAACGTAAACCTAAATATCTATAATGATTTTCAACTTTTCCGTCTTTAGCAATTTCAGCTAAATCTGTATAAACTGAATTGATTTCTTTTTCTGTTGTGTCTCTACCACCAATTCCATAAACATAATTAACAACTGGAACATTTTGTTTTGCAACATACATGCTAGAAACAACATCTTCAAACAAGGCTCCACCAATAGCGTTTAAAGAATCAGATTTATCTAATACTGCAACAGCTTTTAAATGTGATAATGCTTTTGCAACTTCTTCACCAGGGAATGGTCTGTAAACTCTGATTTTTAATAAACCAGCTTTAACACCTTGCTCTCTTAATTTATCAACAACAGCTTTTGTTGTACCAGCAGTTGAGTTCATACAAACAATTGCGATTTCCGCATCATCTAATTTATATTCTTCAAATAAATCATAATGTCTACCAGTCCATTTTTCGAACTCTTTTGAAACATCTAAAATAACTTGTTTTGCCGCTTTCATGGCATTTCCTTGTTGAGCCTTGTGCTCAAAAAGATACGCTTGTAAATCTAGTGGACCAATTGCCATTGGTTCTTTTTTATTTAATAAATAATGTTCAGGGTGATATTCACCAACAAATTTTTTAACATCTTCATCATTTTCTAATTCAATATTTTCAATTGAATGTGATGTTATAAATCCATCTTGACAAATCATAATTGGAAGTTGAACATCTTTGTTTTCTGCAATTTTGTGAGCCATCAAGTTATTATCATAAGCCTCTTGATTATTTTCAGAAAATAACATTATCCAACCAGCGTCACGAACACCCATTGCATCAGAATGGTCATTGTGTATGTTAAGTGGACCAGATACGGCTCTGTTAACCAAGTTCATAACTATAGGAAGTCTTAAACTTGAAGCAATGTAAATCATTTCCCACATTAAAGACAAACCATTTGCAGATGTAGCAGTCATAGCTCTTGAACCAGCGGCTTCTGCACCGATACAAGCACTCATAGCACTATGTTCACTTTCAACAGCAACGAATTCAGTATCAACTGAACCATTTGCAACAAATGTTGAAAAATATTGAGGAATTTCTGTTGATGGTGTGATAGGGAAAGCAGCAACAACATCAGGATTAATTTGTTTCATAGCAGTTGCAACGGCTTCATTACCACTTAATCTTTCTCTTATACTCATTATTCAGCACCTTCTTCCTTCATAACAATTGCACCAAATGGGCATGCTTTAGCGCAAACACCGCATCCTTTACAATAATCATAATTAAAATCTTCTCTTTTTAAAGAACCTTTGCAAACAGGAATGCTATTATCTGGACAAACAGGGTAGCATAAACCACATTGTTTACATTTTTCTTCTATCCATACAGGCTTAACACTTCTCCAGTCACCAGTTTTAAATTCTCTGGCATTACCTGCTTCATATATGTTTCCACCTATTGTTAAATCTTCCATAGGTGTTGTTTTATCTATATTTGTCATCTTTTTCACCTTTCTTTGTAAAAAATCGGGATTTGGGGACGGGTCTCTAGTCCCGATTTTTTAAAATTTTTTTAGGGATTGAGGGACGGGTCTTTGGCCCCGATTTTTTTTAAAATTTTTAGGGATTGAAGACCTGTCCCCAAATCCCGTTAAATTTTTTTAACTTCTTTTAAAGCCATTTCTAAGGCTTTCATGTTTCCATCAATTACTTCAGGCTTTTTAGCAAATTTATGTTTAAAAGAACCTTTCATATCTTCTAAGAATGCTTCATCAGACATAATTCCACTAACTTTAACAATTGCAGCAAGCATAGGTGTATTTGGAAAATATCTTCCTAATGCTTCAATTGATATTTTTCTTGCATCTATTGTGTAAATATCACCTTTGTAACCATTTAACACACTTTTTAAATAGTCTGCAGATTTTGTTGTATTAATTACAATTGCACCTGTTTCTTTTAGACCTGCTGTTACTGGAACTGTTTCTAATAATGTGTCGTCAACTACTACAACATAGTCTGGTTCATAGATGTTACTGTGAACTGTAATTGGATTGTCACTAATTCTGTTATAAGCAGTAATTGGCGCTCCCATTCTTTCTGGTCCATATTCAGGGAAACCTTGAATGTATTTTCCAGTATTGAATGCGGCGTCAGCTAATAATAATGATGCAGTTTTTGCACCTTGACCGCCTCTACCGTGCCATCTAATTTCTATTAGGTTATTCATAATATTATTGCCTCCTTTAAAATTTATCAAATGTTTAAAATGTATTTTGAGATATTTGATTTTACGTGACTGTGTGCACGTATTTGATGTGTCTAGTATATGCCAAAAATAGAGTGATGTCAAGGGATTTTTTTGAACGGTTGGGTCGAAAAATGTATTTTTAATATAATGATTAACTAAACTTGGAAAACTTATATTATTAAGGAGATTAATATATATTTTTGTGGTTATCTATACTAATCAATTCAGATATATCACATTCTAAGTATTTGCATAAATCTTCTAAATATTTAAATGATATAGATGATGTTTCACCATTTATAATTCTATTTAGGTTTCTATTAGTTATATTCATTTTTTGGCATAGCCAATATTTGGATTTATTTTGCTTTTTTAATAATTTTTCTATATTAAATTTTAACATAAAAATTCACCTCATAAAAAATTTTATAACAAAAGAAAAATATAAATAAGTTATTTACAAGTAGGATATTTATGTGTATAATAATTAAAGTGAATTTATATTTTTAGTATTACAAAAATATAATAAAAAAATTGTTATACATAGGAGGAAAAGAGGATGAGAAGAAGGAATGAAAATGGTATTACATTGGTGGCGTTGGTAATTACAATTGTGATTTTATTGATGTTAGCGGGGATTTTGATTTCAACTTTGACTAATACTGGAATATTTGAGAAGGTGAAAGAGGCAAAAAGTTTAAGTGAAAATGCAGAGAAGAAACAAAATGAAGTTTTAGATGAATATGAGAAAGAAATGGACCAATATGGAGATAATACTTTTATTTCTAAATTTAATAGTGGAAAAATAAAAGTTGGGGACTATGTATCATATATTCCAGATATAGCTAATACTAATATAATTTTAGATGAATTGAGTACGTATTCAGGATCTATTGCTAATACTACTTCAACATTAAAACAGGAAATGGATTTAAAATGGAGAGTACTTGACGTAAAAGATGGGAAAGTAAGATTAATAAGTGAAGAACCAACAAAATTTAAAATAACATTGAGTGGATATAATGGATATAATAATGCTGTTAAGTTATTAGATGATGTATGTAATAATTTATATAATAATAAAGAAATATCATATAATGTACGAAATTTAAAATTAGAAGATATTCTTATGGAGTTAAGAGAGAAAGACTATAGTAAAATAGATTCTAACTATGGAATAATGTTTACATTAAATAAAAAATTTTATCCAGATATATTATTAAAAGAAAAAGGTCAAACTGTAAATGAAATAACAGGAAATGAATTAGACTATAGTGAGCAAAAAAACTTAATATTACAAAAAGAAAAAAAACAAGCAGATATAATAAATGTAAAAAATACATTTTGGAAAAAAGAAATCAGTGAAAATGATTTTTATAATAATATATACTATGAATTGTTTATAAATAATAATGACAAAGAAAATGATGATGGATATTTGATGTCATCGCGTTGTGTATTAGGATATGGAGTGTGTAACTATGGTATAAGATATGTGGCTAATGGAACTATAAAGGCAGCATTGTTTTTTAATGCTGATGGTGGAGAGGGAACGAGAGATTTTTCTTTTAGACCTGTTATAACTTTGAAACCAAATGTCGAATTGGATATAGAGAATGAGGGAGATGGGAGCCTAAAATTACCATTTAATATAAAGTAGAAAGTAATGTTGTATTTTATAAATAGTGAGTGATTTTGTGTGAAATGTAAATAGTTAAAATTATTAGATGGATGTAAAATATAATCATGAGAATATGGTGGATTTATTTTATATGCGTGATAAAAATGGTGTATATTTATATTTTTTTGTTTTGATTTTTTGTAATAAATATAATAATTTTATTGTGTACAATTGGTTTATTGAAAAAAATAATGGATTTATATCATTAAAAAGCAAGAAAATTTTTCTTGCTTTTTGTCAGTTCTTATAGTAAAATGTAAAAAAACAAAAGTTGTCAAAAATTGACGTACTCAATGACAATTAAAAAAAATAGGGATTGAAGACCCGTCCCCGAATCCCTAAAAAATCTCTAAAAAAGGTGAGAAGATAAATGTATTTAAAAAGATTAGAATTACAAGGATTTAAATCCTTTGCAGATAAAACAATATTAGAACTAATGCCTGGAATAACAACAGTAATAGGACCAAACGGTTCAGGAAAAAGTAATATATCAGATGCAATAAGATGGGTACTTGGAGAACAAAGTATGAAATCATTAAGAGGTACAAAATCTCTAGACATCATATTTGCAGGTACTCAAAATAGAAAGTCTTTGGGCTTTGCCGAGGCTTCTTTAGTGTTTGATAATTCTGATGGTGCATTGCCAATTGAATATACGGAAGTAACTGTTACAAGAAAAATCTATAGAAGTGGTGAGACTGGTTATTATATAAACAAAGTTCCATGCAGATTAAAAGATGTATTGGAATTATTTATGGATACTGGTATTGGTAAAGATGGATATTCAATTATTGGACAAGGTAAAATCGACGAGATTTTGAGTAACAAGTCTGAAGATAGAAGACATATTTTTGAAGAGGCTGCAGGTATTGTTAAATATAGGACAAGAAAGCAAGAGTCTGAGAAAAAGTTGGAACATACAAAATTGAATCTTTTAAGAATCAATGACATTTTGACTGAAATTGAAGGTAATCTAGAACCTTTACAAATGCAAGCAGATAAGGCTAAAAAATATTTAAATTTAAGAGAAGAGTTGAAGAATATTGAAATTGGTCTATTTGTTTACAACATAGAAAAATATAAGCAAGATTTAGAAAAAGTAGTTCAAGATATTGATGTTATGCAGTCTCAATGCAAAGACGAAGAAGGCAGACTAGAAAGAGTAAAAATCTTAAAAGAAGAGCTAAAATCAAGTATTGATGAAATTACAGAAACAATTGAAAATATGTCAAATATAGGTTTTGAGAGTCAAAAACAAATTGAACAATTGAATTCTGATATAAATGTTGCAAAGACTAGAATTGCAAATAATAATGAAAATAATGATAGATATTTAAAAGAAATTGAAGAGCAAAATGCTAAGATTAAAGAATTGAAAGACGAAATTGAACAAAAAGAGGCTAAAAAAGATAACTTAAAACAAAACAAAGAAAAATTTGAAAAAGAGTTAAATGAAAAACAAGCAGAATTAGATAAATTAACAGAAAAATTATCTTCTAAGGAACTTGAAATTGAAGGATACAAACATACAGTAGAAGAAAATACAGACAAAAAGTATGAACTTCAATCAGAAATAAATGCTCAAAACATAAATTATCAAAACTTTGAAAAAAGACAAGCACAAATAAAACAAGAAATGCAGTCAACAATTTCTGAATTAGATGGAACTCGTCTTAATAAAGAAGATATTGCAAAGCAATTTAATGAAATTGAAAACAAAAAAAATAAGGTTCAAAATTCATTAAATGAAGTAGCAAAACAAAGAGAAGAAGCAAACCAAAAAATTAAATCATTTGAAAGTAATATAAATATTTTATCAAGTGAAATGAGAATAAAAGAATCAAGATTAAAATTTTTGATAGAAACAGAAAAAGAAAAAGAAGGATATATCAAAAGTGTAAAATCATTGCTTAAAGACTGTGAAAATATCAAAGAACTTGGCAAAGGTATGAATGGTGTTTTAGCAAATATTATAGAAGTTCCAGACGAATTACAAACTGCAATTGAAATGTGCTTAGGAGCAAGCCTTCAAAACATAGTAACAGAAACAGAAACAGATGCAAAAAGGCTAGTTGAACATTTAAGAAAAAATAATTTAGGAAGAGCATCATTTTTACCAATTTCATCTGTTAGAGGTAAAAAATTAGACAAAATAAAAGGCAATGAAAGTGGAGTTATTGGGATTGCGTCAGACCTTGTAAAATACAACAAAAAATATGAACAAATCATTTTAAATTTACTAGGTAGAACTGTAATTGTTGACAACATGGATACCGCAATTAAAGTTGCAAAACAAAATGGATATACATTTAGAATTGTAACAACAGAAGGTGACTTAATAAATCCATCTGGTGCAATTACTGGTGGTTCAGTTGCTAAAAAGACTGTTAACATTTTAGGTAGAGGCAAAGAAATTGAAAAACTTGAAAAAGAGATAAAAAATCTAAAACAAAAAATTGAAAAACTAGAAAATGACAAGCAAAATTACGAAGAATCAATTGAAGGAATTTTAGAGTTATCTGCAAATCTTGAAAAAGAACTACAAGAAATTGACATCACATACGCAACTGAAAAACAAAAAGTTATTTCAATAAATGAAAATATTGAAAAACTTGAAAAGCGTTTGAATAGACTAAAAGAAGAACAAGCAAATCTTGAAAAACAAAAAGAAGAAGCGGTTTCAACAAAAGGTGATTTACAAGTTGAAATAAATAAAATTGTTGAGCAAAATGAAGAACTTTCTAAAATAATTACTGAATTTGCAGAATTAAATAAAGATGACCAAAAATACATTGACGACTTGAATTTTGATATTACAAACTTGAAAATTTCTGTATCATCATTTGACGAAAGTGAAGCGTCAATTCAAGAAATTCAAGAAAGAATTAATCAAGAATTAGAAAATGCACATACAAGTATTGAAAATAAAAATACACAAATTGAACAAATCAAAAAAGACAATGAAGAACTTGAAAAATCAATACAAGATACACTTCAAAAAATAGAAGAAGTTAAAGAAAGTGTAAATAGCAGTAGTTCAAAAATTGAAGAATTGAAAAAAGAAAGAGCTCAAAAGAGTGAAAAACTTTCAAAACAAGAAGAAGAAATGACTGCTAAATTTAAAGTAATTGAAGACTTAAAAGGTCAACTTGTAAAATTAGATGTTAAAAAGACAAAAATTGAAGAAGATAGTAATGGCATTATCAACAAAATGTGGGAAGAATATGAACTTACACCTAATAATGCAGAACAATATCAAAAACCAGAAAATGTTGCATTAACACAAAGAAGAGTTAACAGTTTGAGAACTGAAATTAGAGAACTTGGAAGTGTTAATGTAGACTCAATTGAAGAATACAAAAACTTAAAAGATAGATATGACTTTATGAGCGAACAACGTTTAGACCTAGAAAATACAATGAGTAAATTAAGAAAAGTAATTTCAGATATGACTCAAATTATGAAAGAACAATTCAAAGAAAAATTCAAGGTTATAAACAAAAATTTTGGAGAAGTATTTGCAGAATTATTTGGTGGCGGAAAAGCAGAACTTACATTAGAAGACGAAGAAAATATTTTAGAGTGTGGAATTGATATTACTGTACAACCACCGGGAAAAAAATTACAAAATATGATGCTTCTTTCAGGTGGGGAAAAAGCATTTACTGCAATTGCATTATTATTTGCAATATTGAAAATAAATCCAGCTCCATTCTGTGTATTGGACGAAATTGAAGCAGCACTTGACGATGTAAATGTATTTAGATATGCCGATTATTTGAAGAAGTTTACAGACCATACTCAATTCTTAGTTATTACTCATAGAAAGGGTACTATGGAAGTGGCTGATACTGTTTATGGTGTTACTATGGAGGAGAGTGGTATTTCTAAGTTGTTGTCTATGAAATTGAAACAATAGAATTTATAAAAAGTAGCAAGTGAAAATTTGCTACTTTTTTTCTGTATAATGCTTTTTATATAATATAAATAAAAAGTCGGAGATTAATTAATCACCGACTTTTGTACACAATATACTTAATGTACTTAACATTAAGTTTCTGCAATCTTTTTTGTAAACTGACTAGCACATAAATTCATGCGGATGGCTTTAAGATTACATGCTTTCATGTCTGCAGGATTTTTGCAAAGTACAACATTTTCGGTTGCAATATAGTTACCTCGTTGGTACTCATCAATCCAGTTTAAGAAAGCCTGAATCCGGTCTTCGGTGCTGGTAATGGTGAAACTTGCACCATTCTTATCGCTTACTGTTAAAGACTTTTGTTCCATTTTGTTACCTCCTGGGATGTTTGATAACATTATTATACAACATTTCAGTCTAAAATGCAATAAATCTAAGAAAACCAATAAAAATCAATAATAGACCAGAAATAATAGACCATATATTTGATGGCAACTTACAAAAATTTCTAATATGAATTCCTAAATAAGAGCCCAAACTTAGAAAAATTAATTGAAAAGCACTTACCAAAAAAGGGAATAAGCTTAAAATAATATCAGCCATTGAACCAGAAATACCAATACAAAAACTATCTAAAGAAAGAGCAATAGCCAAGATTAATGCTTCTTGAGGCTCAATTATTTTTGAATGGTTTAGATCAGAAGATATTGGACTATTAAAAACATTTTGGGAATCTTTTTCTTTTTTAGAAGCTTGAAAACATATGTATATTCCCATGCAAATCAAAATAAAACATCCCAAAAAATTTGTAAAAGAATTTGGAAGTATATATTGAATTATATTTCCAAAAAATATTGATATATATGTTGTAATTAGTGAAATTGCAAATAAAATTATTTTGCTTAATTTAGATATTTTTGTATTTTTAATTCCGTATGTCACACCTATTCCCAAGGAATCTATACTACTTGATATTGCTAAAAGTATTGAATTTACCATAAAAACACCTCTTACAACATAATATGACAAAAAAAATTTGCTGTTACTTTGGAATAAAAAAGTACAAGCCACATATATTTAAATAACAAATATACAAAGGAGTGAATTTTATGTGGCAAACATTAAGAAAAGAAGAAGTATTAAGACAATTAGGCACAGATGAGAAACAAGGATTAACAGAAAAAGAAGTAAAAGAAAGACAAGAAAAATACGGAAAAAATAAACTAGAAGAAAAGAAGAAAGAAAGCTTTATTGTAAAATTTATAAAACAATTTAATGATTTTATGATAATCATACTAATAATAGCATCAATAATATCGGCAGTTGTCTCAAAAATGCAAGGAGAAAATGACTATGTAGATTCAATGATAATCATAGGAATAGTAGTATTTAATGCATTAATGGGAGTGATTCAAGAAGCAAAAGCAGAAAAATCAATAGAAGCATTAAAACAAATGACACCACAACTTGCAAAAACAATAAGAAATGGAAAAACAGTTGAAGTAAATGCAGAAGAACTTGTAAAAGGTGATATAATAATTTTAGATGCAGGAAATTTTGTACCAGCAGACTGTAGAATTTTAGAAAGTCATAACTTAAAAATAGAAGAATCATCATTAACAGGTGAAACACAAGGGGCAGAAAAGGATGCAGATATTTTATGCAGTAAAAACGCACCTTTAGGTGATATGAAAAACATGGCTTTTATGGCTAGTATAACAGTAAATGGACATGGAAAGGCGGTTGTTACAGACACCGGAATGAGTACAAAAGTTGGACAAATTGCTAATATGATTATAGAAGATGAAGCACCACAAACACCATTACAGAAAAAATTAGGCGAGGTTGGTAAAATATTAGGGTTAGCCTGTTTAGCAATATGCATAATAATTTTTATTATGGGACTAATAAAACATATAGAACCTGTTGAAATGTTTATGACATCTGTTGGACTTGCAGTAGCGGCAATTCCAGAGGGGTTACCTGCAATTGTAACAATTATGCTTTCAATTGGTGTTACTAAAATGGCTAAAAAGAATAGCATAATTAGAAAATTACCTGCAGTTGAAACACTTGGAAGTAGTAGTGTTATTTGCTCTGATAAAACAGGAACTTTAACACAAAACAAAATGAAAGTTGTTGATGTTAGAAGTCAAAGTAAAAAATTTATTATTGAATTAGCAACATTATGCACAGACTGTGATGTAAATGTGGACAATGGTGTTGCAAAAGTTTCTGGTGAGCCAACAGAAAAGGCAATTGTAGAAGAATGTATAAATATTGGAAGTACAAAAAATAGATTAGAAAATTTTATGCCAAGAGTTAATGAAATTCCTTTTGATTCTAATAGAAAAATGATGACTACAATTCATAAAATAGGCAATAAATATAGAATTATAACAAAAGGTGCACCAGATGTGTTATTACAAAAGTGTACAAAGCAAATAGATTCAATAAGTGAAATGGCAAATCAATATAATATAAAAATTAAAAGTTTAGAAAATCTAAAAATTCAAAGTGATAATAGACAAATGGCACAAAAAGCATTGAGGGTAATTGCAGTTGCATATAAGGATTTAGATACATTGCCAAGTAAAATTGATTCACAAAATATTGAAAATAATTTAACATTTGTAGGACTAATTGGAATGATAGACCCACCAAGAGATGGAGTAAAAGAAGCAGTTCAGGTATGTAAAAATTCAGGAATTAAAACAGTAATGATTACAGGTGACCACTTAGAAACGGCAAAGGCAATAGCTAAAGATTTAGGTATTTTAGAGAAAAAAGATATTGCAATAACAGGGCAAGAACTTGATAAAATGACGCAAAATCAATTAGAAAAAAATATAAAAAAATATTCAGTTTTTGCAAGGGTTACACCAGAACACAAAGTAAGAATTGTAAAAGCATGGCAACGAAACAGTGCGGTTGTAGCAATGACAGGTGATGGTGTAAATGACAGTCCAGCTTTAAAAAATGCTGATATTGGAATTGCTATGGGCAAAAACGGTACAGATGTTGCCAAAAATGCGGCAGATATCATACTTACAGATGACAATTTTGTTACAATAGTTGAGGCAGTAAAACAGGGAAGAAACATATATGATAATATAAAAAAAGCAATACATTTTTTAATTGCAACAAATATTGGAGAAATTGTAACAATTTTTATAGGACTTGTATTGGGTTTAAAATCACCACTTCTTGCAATTCAATTATTATGGATAAACTTAGTTACAGACTCTTTACCAGCAATTGCTTTAGGACTTGAAAAGCCTGAAAAAGATATAATGCAAAGAAAACCAGTTGATAGTAAAAAAGGAATATTTGCAGATGGTTTGTGGAATAAAATTATTGTTGAAGGAATTATGATAGGTGTTCTTACTCTTGTTGCATTCAGTATTGGAAATAAATATTATGGCTTAGAAGTTGGAAGAACTATGGCATTTTTATCAATAGGATTTTTGGAGTTGATTCATAGTTTTAATGTTAAAAATGAAAGGTCTATTTTTGAAGCAGGACTTTTCGAAAACAAGTATTTAGTTGGAAGTTTTGTTTTAGGAATTTTTATTCAGACTATAGTTGTTGTTATTCCTGCTTTTGCAAATGTTTTTGAGGTTGTTCATTTAAATTTGACTCAATGGATTATTACTGTTGCAATTTCTATTTTGCCTGTTCCAGTTATTGAGTTGCAGAAAAAGTTGGATGCGAAAAACAAGGACACAGAAAATAATAAAGAGGGGAAAAAGAATTTCTCATTTGCAAAAATGTGATGAAAGTATATAAAAATGCTTGCAAAAATGTGATGAAAGTATATGAAATCGCTCGCAAAAATGTGATAAAAATATTAAATATACTTGCAAAAGTGTGATAAAATATCAAAAAAATTAGTACGAATTATCCAAAATTAGTTGCAAATACCTAAAAATTGTGATAGAATAGTTATGCTTAAAAAGAGCATAACTATTTTTAAGCATCTCTACTTAACGAAAAGTTAGGTTGCAAAATCCATAGGGAGGTGAAAATAATGAACAAATACGAAAGTGTTATCATTGTTAATCCAAATGTTGACGAAGCAGGTTTAAAAGCTTTAGAAGAAAAATTCACAGGATTAATCAATGAAAATGGAAAAGTTGAATCAGTTGAAAACATGGGTAAAAAAAGATTAGCTTATGAAATCAAAAAATTCAAAGAAGGTACATATATGTTATTTAACTTTGAAGCAAACCCAGATTCAATCAAAGAACTTGAAAGAGTATACAGAATTACAGATGACATAATCAAATTCATCGTTGTAAGAAAAGAAGACTAATTTAAAAATAAAAAGTGGGACCTTAGATTAAAGTAATGAAAGGAAGAAAAGAAAATGAACAAAGTAATATTAATGGGAAGACTTACAAGAGACCCAGAAGTAAGATACACACAAACAAACAATACTCTAGTTGCTTCTTTTAGTTTAGCAGTAAATAGAAGATTTGTTAGACAAGGAGAAGAAAGACAAGCAGACTTTATTAACATAGTTGCTTGGAGCAAATTAGGAGAATTTTGTAGTAAATACTTTAAAAAAGGTCAACAAGTTGGTATAATTGGAAGAATCCAAACAAGAACATGGGATGATGATCAAGGTGTTAAACACTATGTAACAGAAGTTGTTGCAGAAGAAGCATATTTCGCAGATAGTAAAAGAGAAGGAGATATGGGCGCTGGAACTTTTGAAAATACTTTTGGTAATACAATGCCAGGAAGTATGGGATCTGATTTTGAAACATCATCTACAGATGATTTACCATTTTAATAGACTATGAAAGTTAAGTGCTTTCATAAGAGAGGGGGAAAATAAAAATGGCTGATAAAAAACAAAGAAGAAATAATAAAAATTATGATGAAGATTATAACCCAAAATTCAGAAAACAAAGAAAGAAAGTTTGTGTTTTATGTAGTGACAAAAATTTTGAATTAGATTACAAAAACGCTGACCAATTAAAGAAATTTGTTAATGATAAAGGTAAAATCTTACCAAGAAGAACAACAGGATGTTGTGCAAAACATCAAAGAGATATTACTACAGCAGTTAAAAGAGCTAGACATATTGCTGTATTACCATATGCTCAACAATAATATGAATATAAAAAGACTGAAACTTTATATTTTGAGTTTTGGTCTTTAATATTTTAAGACTAGAACCATCAATGTGTTTCTAGTCTTTTTCTAATTCATCATCAAATGGTTTGTGCATAGTGTTACCTCTTTACGAATTTTAAATTTCTAATATCTAGTATAGCAAAATTTACATAAATTTGCAAATTAATTGCAATTTATTAGAAAATATAGTAAAATATAGTAGATTAGTTGGAAGTTATAAATAAATTTTATGCAAAAATAATTTTGCTGAAAAGTATGAATGAAATAAAATTGAAAAGAAGGTAAAAAAATGTTAGAAAAATTAGGGATCAATACAGAACTAGAAAATTTATCAAAAGAAGTAGAAAATGAAATAAAAGAACAATTTAAAGCGATGGACGAAATATGTGAAAAAAACAGTATGAAAGTTCTATCAGCATTTCAAGAATGTAACTTGCAAGAAATGCATTTAAACTCATCAACAGGATATGGAATTGACGAATCAGGAAGAAACAAAATTGAAGAAATTTATGCAAAAGTATTTAAAGCAGAAGATGCACTAGTACGTGCACAATTTATATCAGGAACACATGCGTTAGCAATAACTTTATCTGCATTATTACGTCCAAATGACACAATGATTAGTATAACAGGAGAACCATATGACACACTTCAAACTGTTATAGGATGTAATGATACAGAAAGCAAAAGTTCATTGAAAGCATTTGGAATTAAGTATGAACAAATAGAACTTGTAGAAAATGATTTTGATATAAAAACAATTCAAGAAAGATTAAAAAAACAAGATGTCAAATTAATTGAAATTCAAAGGTCAAGAGGATATTCAACAAGAAAAAGTTTGACAATTGAAAAAATTGAAAAGGCAATAAAAGCAATTAGAGAAGTCAACAAAGATGTAATAATTATGGTTGATAATTGCTATGGAGAATTTGTACAAGATAAAGAACCAATAGAAATTGGAGCAGATATTGCAGTAGGTTCATTAATGAAGAACCTTGGAGCCGGAATTGCAACATCTGGAGCATATATAGTTGGTAGAAAGGATTTAATAGAACTATGTGCAGAAAGATTAACTGCACCAGGAATTGGAAAAGAAATAGGACCATCATTAGGACAAAATACACAATTGCTAAAAGGCTTATTCTTTGCACCACAAGTTGTAGCATCTAGTGTAAAAACAGCAATATTTGCAAGTAGAATATTAGAAAAATTAGGATATGATGTTGAACCAAAATATGATGAAGTAAGAGCAGATATTGTTCAAACAATTAAACTAGGAAGTGAAGAAAATTTAGTTAAATTCTGTCAAGGAATTCAAATGGGTTCACCAATCGATTCAAATGTAATTCCATTTCCTAGTGACATGGGTGGTTATGAGGACAAGGTTATAATGGCAGCTGGAACTTTTACAGAAGGGTCAACAATTGAATTGAGTTGTGATGGACCAATTCGTGAGCCATTTATTGCTTATATGCAAGGTGGGCTTACTTATGAGTATGGTAAGTTTGGTATTCTTAAGGCAATTCAAAAAATGAAAAATTAAAAAAATCGGGATTGGGGGACGGGTCTTGAATCCCGAAATTTTAAAAGTACCACAAATAATTAATTTATATAAATTTTCGGGATTAAAGACCCGTCCCCCAATCCCGAAAAATTTGGGAGAAAAATATGAATGTAATAGTAATTGGTGGAGGTCCTGCAGGAATGATGGCAGCAATTGCTTCTGCTGAAAATGGAAATAATGTAATTATATTAGAAAAAAAGGAAAGACTTGGAAGAAAGCTTTTGATTACAGGTAAGGGAAGATGTAATATAACATCTTCTTTACCAATTGAGGAATTTATACAAAATATACCTGGTAATGGTCAGTTTTTGTATAGTGCTTTTAAAAATTATACCAATAATGATATAATAAATTTTTTAAATGAAGAAGGTTTAGATGTTAAGGAAGAGAGAGGAAATAGAATATTTCCAGTAACAGACAAATCTTTGGATGTTTTAAAAAGTTTTACGAAAAAATTGAAAGAGTTAAATGTTAAAATTGAATATAATATGGAAGTTACTGAAATTGTCCCAAAAGATGAAAATGGAAAATTGAAAGTGAAGACTGTTGAGAACAAAGAAAATAACAGAGGCAATATCAACAACAGGGATAAAAATAAAAACAATATTAAAATTTTTGAAACAGATAAAGTAATATTAGCAACTGGTGGAAAGAGTTATCCACTAACAGGTTCAACTGGTGATGGATATGAATTGGCCAAGAAATTGGGACATTCTGTAACTAAAATCAGACCATCATTGGTTCCTTTGGAGGCTTTTGAACAAAATATGTGTAAAGATTTGCAAGGTTTATCTTTAAGAAATGTAAATATCGAATTAAAAAATAAGGAAAATAATAAAATTATTTATCAAGATTTTGGCGAGATGTTATTTACACATTTTGGAGTATCAGGACCTACAATTTTAAGTGGTTCAGCACATTTGGTTAGATATAAAAATATTGATGAGCTTTTGAAAAATAAAAAAATTGTTTTAAGTATAGATTTTAAACCAGCATTATCTGAAGAAAAGTTGGATGAAAGAATATTAAGAGACTTTGCAGAGTTTAAAAATAAGCAATTTAAAAATAGTTTGGATAAATTGCTGCCACAAAAGTTGATTCCAGTAGTTATTGAAAAAAGTGGAATAAATCCTAATAAAAAAGTTAATGAGATTAACAAAAAAGAGAGACATAGTCTTGTAAAATTATTGAAGAATTTTGAAGTTACTATAAGAGGATTTAGACCTATTGATGAGGCTATAGTTACAAGTGGGGGAATAAATATTAAAGAGATAAATCCCAAAACAATGGAATCTAAATTAGTTGATGGTTTATATTTTGCTGGTGAGATTATTGATGTTGATGCTTACACTGGAGGATTCAACCTTCAAATAGCGTATTCAACAGGATATACAGCAGGAAATAATATGTGACAAAATTTGACAAAAGTGTGAGACAAACTCGGACAGTTATAATTACCGTATTTAATAAAATTTAGGGTAAATGAAAACTGTCCTGTTTGTCTCAAAAAGGGAGAAATATGGAAAAATTTATTTCAATTAAGGAGAATGTACAAACTGAAATAGTTGTAAAAAAATCTAAATTTATATGTAATCTGATAAAAATAGAAAGCCAAGAAGAAGCAGAAGAGTACATTAAAAAAATCAAAAGAAAGTATTATGATGCAAGACATAATTGTGTAGCTTACAGGGTTATAGAGAATGAACAAGTAGTAGAAAAATCAAGTGATGATGGTGAACCATCAGGGACTGCAGGTGGACCTATGCTTAATATTTTGCAAAAAAATAATTTGGGCAATGTTTTAGTTGTAGTAACTAGATATTTTGGTGGAATATTACTTGGAACAGGAGGCCTAGTTAGAGCGTATTCAGATGCAACGCTTGATGCAATAGACATTTCAGAAAAAGTTGAGAAATGTATAGGAATAGAGGCAGAAGTAGAATTAGATTATAATAATTTGGAATCTTTTAAATATTATTGTAAAAAAAATAATATTTATATAAAAGAATATGATTATTCAGAGAAAATTATTTGTAAAATACAGTTAGAAGAGGGGAATAAAGGAAGATTAGAAGATGATTTTAATACAAAAAAAGTTAATTTGATAAATTTAAAGTTTTTATCTAAAAAATTAATA
>ERZ791923.2181-NODE-2181-length-18467-cov-7.509668_pt1 | contig 18467 bp, 10 predicted proteins | sample MGYA00510133_ERZ791923 | MGnify/ENA primary metagenome ERZ791923 (study PRJEB30046, sample SAMN00792106) | human gut metagenome | study: EMG produced TPA metagenomics assembly of the A metagenome-wide association study of gut microbiota in type 2... | reverse complement strand
TTACCTCCACATTCTTTTTTATTTTGAATGTCCGCAAAATCCGTCCTACATCAGAGGGTCTCCACGGACAATCAAGGTGATGGAGTGCTACTAACATCTTTTGGACGTTGGTGCCTGCTCCCATCTTCTGGGTGGAGCCGATCAGAACACGGATTTGCCCGTTTCGCACCTTGCCGAATAGCTCCTTTTTCGCCGCCTCAGTATTGGCGGTATGAATATAGGCAATCTCCGATTCGGGGATACCCATCGCCATGAGCTTCTTTTTCAGGTTGTCATAGACATTGAACTTCCCGTCATTGTGGGGCGTGGACAGATCGCAGAACACCATTTGCGTTGACCGCTGGGGTGTGGTTCTCTGCCAGATGTCGTAAACATTATTGGCACAGGCTGTGACCTTGCCGGTGTCGCTGTCGGGGAGCATGGGGTTGACCAGCCGCTGATCCAGCGCCAGTTTTCTGCCGTCGTTGGTAATTAAGAGCATATTGTCTTCACTGGAATTGACCATTTTGTTTCGTACACGCTCGGCACGGGTGGACAGGTCCGCTACCATTTCCTTTTGGTGTTCTGACGGTTTCAGCACTACATTATGATAATGTGCCTCCGGGACGGGCAGCTTGAGCATATCTGCCGTCTGCACATCCGCCACCTCCTTGAACATACACATAAGTTCGGGGAGGTTGTAGAATCGGGAGAATCGGGTCTTTGCCCGGTAACCGGTGCCTTCCGGTGCAAGCTCAATGGCGGTGACTGTCTCGCCAAAGGTACTCGCCCATGCGTCAAAGTGGAGCAAGCCGTTTCTGCGGAGGGTATCGTATTGCAGGTATTTCTGCATGGTGTACATTTCCACCATGCTGTTGGAAATGGGCGTGCCGGTGGCGAAAATCACGCCTCTGCCGCCGGTCAGCTCGTCCAAGTAACGGCATTTCATGTAGAGGTCAGAGCTCTTCATTGCCTCCGTCTGGCTGATGCCGCCCACATTTCGCATTTTTGAAAAAGCAGCGAGATTTTTGTAAAAATGTGCCTCGTCCACAAAAATTCTGTCAATGCCCAGTTGCTCAAAGGTCACCACATCGTCCTTGCGGGTCTGGTCGTTCAGTTTGTCCAGCTTCGCCTGGATGCTTTTCTTGGATTTCTCCATTTGCTTGATGGAGAACTTGTCCCCACGGTTTCGACGCAGATCTGCAATGCCGTCCATGATCTCGTCCAACTGTTGCTGAAGAAGTGCCTGCTGCCGCTGGATGGAAATAGGAATTTTCTCAAACTGGCTGTGACCGATGATGACGGCATCGTAATCGCCGGTAGCTATTCTGGAACAGAAGCGTTTGCGGTTCTTCGCTTCAAAATCCTTGCGGGTCGCCACAAGAATGTTGGCGGCGGGATAGAGCTGCAAGAACTCGCTTGCCCATTGCTCTGTCAGATGGTTCGGGACAACAAACAGACTCTTTTGGCACAGCCCCAATCGCTTGGATTCCATTGCCGCCGCCGTCATCTCGTAAGTTTTCCCTGCGCCTACTACATGTGCAAGCAAGGTGTTTCCACCATAAAGAATGTGTGCCACGGCGTTGACCTGATGTGGTCGAAGCCGGATTTCCGGGTTCATGCCTACAAAATTGAGGTGACTGCCGTCATATTCACGGGGTCGGTTGGAGTTGAATTTCTCGTTGTAGAGGGTGGTCAGTCTTGCTCTGCGTTCCGGATCAGACCAAATCCAGTCCTGGAACGCTTGCTTGAGAAGCTCCTGTTTGCCTTGGGCAATGGCGGTTTCTTTCTTGTTGAGGACGGCAATCTTTTTGCCATATCCGTCCTCCAAATAGTCGAAGATACGGACATCCCTCAGATTAAGGGTTTCTTCCATGATTTTGTAGGCGTTGATTCGTTCGGTGCCGTAGGTGCTGTTGGCTTTGACATTGCCACGGTCGTAGTTTTTGCCCTCAATGTTCCACTCGCCGGTAATGGGAGAGTAATGCACCTTGATATTCCACCGGGCATACCGGGGTGTGCTCAACTGCTCAAACATGAAGTCGGCTACCACATCTTTGGGAAGCCATGTGGCACCCAGACGGACAGAGATTTCGCTGGCGGTCAGGTCTTGCGGCTGTACCTGCTCCAATGCGGTCACATTGGGAGCGTAGTCCTCCGGGTAGAGTTCCGCAGTTCGCCGTGCCAATGCCAGTTTCTGACGCACATTGCCGGAGAGGTATTCATCCGCAGGCAGATATTTGGGATGGCTGTCATTTTCGGATATGTGTTCGGGATTGAGAAAAATCACGCCACGGAGGTCTTCGGCAAGCTGTTCTTCTGTCTTGCCCGTCAGCGACTGCATATAGGGCATATCAATGCCTGCTTTTTCAGCCAGTGACAAAGCCAGAGCCTCCGAAGCGGTATCCACGGTGGTTACAATGACCTTCTTGCGAATCGTCCGTTTCGTAAACATATCCGCCTTGCGGATAAACTTGCCCTCATCATCGGTTACTTCAAGAGAGGTCAGCAGATAGTAACTGCTGTCATCCCGAAAAGCGGAATTGTTGGCACGGGAGTTGATTCGCCCGTATTTCTTCTCGAACTCGTCATACAGGGTGTTCAGCTTTTCCTGCTCTGCCTCGATCATGCTGTCCGGATAATCTTCGGTCTGATATTCAATCAGTTGGCGAACACAATCCCGGATGGCAATCATGCCCTTCACACGGCCTTCGGCGGTGACGGTCAGCTCCACGGGATTCATGCGGGAGTTTTCACGGAAATATACCTTGCCGTCCACCAATGCAAAGCTGAAATTGCGAACCGTCGGGTCGGCGGGGATGGAGTGTTCTTCCTCATCGTCCGATATATCCTGCACATCGTATTCGGTGATTTGACCGTGGATGCCTGCCACGGCATCTGCCAGCAGGTCGGACAGTTCCTGTCCCTCATAGGGAATGCAGGCACTTTCGGGACCGTAGGGGCCGCTGACCATCTGCATTTCACCCATAATCATGTCGGGGTGATCCACAAAATATTGATTCATCTTGATCCCGTTGGCATCCACGCCGAGATGCACCCAATCGGGCTCCATGTCGATAAGAGACTCCCGCTTTTGCAGAATCAGAATATCCGAAGTGACCTCCGTGCCTGCGGCATCCTTGAAGGTATTATTGGGCAGACGAATGGCGGCAATCAGGTCGGCTCTCTGGGCAATGTACTTGCGGACGGAAGGGTTTTCCTTGTCCATCGTGCCCTTGGAAGTGACGAACGCAATGACACCGCCGGGACGAACCTTGTCCAAGGTGCGGGCGAAGAAATAATCGTGGATGAGGAAGCTGTGCTTGTCATAACGGCGGTCGGGCACCTTGAACTGGCCGAAGGGGACGTTGCCGATGGCCGCATCAAAGAAGCTGTCCGGCAGGTCGGTTTTCTCAAAGCCCTGCACGGCGATGCTGTTGTGCTGATACAACTGCTGGGCGATTCTGCCGGAAATACTGTCCAATTCAATGCCGTACATTTTGGAACTGCTCATGCTTTCAGGGAGCAGACCCATGAAGTTGCCGACACCGCAGGAGGGCTCCAGGATGTTGCCGGCCTGAAAGCCCATGTTGGCGAGTGCCTGATACATGGGCTTGATGACCACAGGCGGCGTAAAAAAAGCGGTCAGAGTGGATTCTCTGGCCGCCGTGTATTCTTCCTCTGTCAGAAGGGACTTCAACTCAGCATAATGGCTGTTTCGCTCGTCAAAACAGTCCGCCAGACCGCCCCAGCCCACATAGTCGGCAAGAATGTCCTGCTCCAGTTCAGTTGCCAATCTTCCTTCGGCTTCCAGTTTTTTCAACAGACGAATTGCCATGACATTGCGGGAATAACGTTCCGAAGGCGTGCCAACCCCCAAATCGTCCCCCAGAATTCGATGGTTCCGACGATTGGTGATTTCGGGGTGCAGAATGATGGGAGCGGCTTTCCGTTTTGGGAGCATTGGCGGTGCAAATAGGGGTTCTTCCTCCGTCATTGCCTCGGTGTTGGGAACTGCGATGACTTCGCCGTTTTCCGCAGCACTCTGACCCAGTCCCTCGTCAGTCGGTTCTTCCTGTTCCGTTTCGTCGGCAGTTTCTTCTGTCGGTGTGGAGGAACTTGTGGTCAGCGGCTCCACCGGCTGAAGGTACTTGTCATTCAGCGGGTTTTCAGCCAGCTTCTCATAAAATTCGGCGGTGGGCATCTCCTGATTGAAAATAGGGAACTCCGTGTCGTACAGCACCACCGTTTGTTCACCAAGGGACAGAACATCGTATTCGTGGGTTCCGAGGAAAATCGTATCTCCCAGACTGAGCCTATATTCCTTCGGCGGTTCGGGCGGCGGATTCAGTTCATCGTAGGTCGGCTCCAAGGGTGCAAACAGGGGCAGACTGAGCTTTTCCAAAGCACTTTCGGCTCGCTCGGTAAGGTGCGTTTTCTCTGCTATGATGGTCTGTAAGGCCTCACGGAGCAAGGGCAGAACATAGTTATCCTTCTCCAGCGCCCATGTGGTTTTTTCGCCAGTGCAAAGGCCGGATGTGCAGGAGAACAGGACATATTGATTCAGCACAGCGTTCGTGTTGCCAAGCTGAGTTTGGAAATCGTTATAGTCCGTGATGATGGATTTAACTTCATCCGCAACCATACCACGCTCCTGCCGTGCCTGCTGATTTGCCAGATACCTGGGGTATTCCGCCTTCTCTGCTTTGGTCAGATAGCGGTCTGCGGCAATGAGTTCCCGAATCCGTTTTTCCGCCATGCTCCAGGACAACAGAACACTTGCTTTCTCTCCGGCATTCAAGCGGGAAATGGAGATGCCCTTCCCATCGTGATCTTCCCAAAGACCGGTGCCGGGTATGGCATTCGAGTGACCGCCGATTCCATAGGTCTCTTTGAGAAAGCGAATATTGTCGATGGGAGTTTTCTTCTGAATGAAGAACTCATACACGCCGAATTTCCCATGTTCAACGCCTGTGCCGTGGGTGAGTACATAGTCCACAGCCGCTTGGGGCAGAGCAAAGCCGATTCCGGTTTTTGTTTTTGCATAAAGGATTTGTTCTTTTTGTTGCTGTTCTGTGGGGAATACCACCTCGCCCGGAGCAAGCCATTGATTCATGAGGATCATGCCCTCAATGCGTCTGGCCGCAGACGTCCACAGCAGATATTCCTCTCGCTCCCGGCTCAGGTACGAGCCGCGCCACAGATGGAGCAAATCGTCATAGGCGCGGTAGCCCACACGCTGACCGCTTTCCAGAATCTGCTCAATAAAGGTATTATCAAAGAAGCTCTTAACAAAATTGCCGCGTTCTTTTTCATCCGGTTGGGATACAAAGAATGCGGCAATTTCCATGCGGCGGCTATCCAGTTTTTCACAGGTTCTGAGCAGTTCGTTCTTTTCCTCATCCTGATGGAGATACTCAGCTTCCCATCGCAGATCCCCGTTCCGACCGCTTAGCTGTAGACCAGCTCGTTCAGAACCACTTCCTCCGCTGCGTTGCGGATGTTGTTCATCCTCTGTACCCACAGGAGCTGATCCTCCGCCTTCATCGCTTCGGTCACGCCCTGCTCCTGTTTCATCTGTGAGATCAGGCGATCCAGCATTTCGTTGGCCTGCCGGTCGATTTCCTCCAGATGGGGGTTCAGCTTGCCGCTGAACAGCATCCCCGTGTAGATCGGGCTGCGATGCTCCCGCAGGAAGGTCTGCCGCAGCATCCCGAACTTGCCCACCTTCGGGTTCTCCGGCAGTTCCAAGTCGGGAATCAGATAATCGCCCGCCGGCTTGTACGTCAGTTCCATGTTCAGTTCTCCTTTCAGCGTTTTCGGTGATTTTGTTTCTGCCACCATTGTACTCCGGTTTCGGGGCTTCCGCAAATGTGCGATTATTTTCTGCTCTCTGCAATGAACGGACGGTGGAAGAAATCTCCCGCAGAATACCTTCCGACATTTGGCTGGCGGCATCACCGAGAACGGATGCCGTTTCCTCGGTGTCAAAATCCATGATGTGGGCGAAGTCCTCTGCACCATAGAAATCACGGGGAGCATAGCCGCAACGGGCAAGGATCATATAGCCCACGCTGGCCTGCAAGGGTTCCCTGAGCCATTGCCGCAGGCTGTCCTCATCCAGTTCCTCCAGCAAGCTGCCCGCTGTCTGCTCCTTGAGCAGTTCAAGGTAATCGGGCAGATTGTCCTCCACCATACGCTCTGCAACAGCCATTGCCGCATTGGGGAAGAAGCCGCCGACATTCAGTTCGCCATAGGCATTTTCCAGAGATTCCATGACGGAAGCCTCATGCCTGGTCATCAGTTTCCACAAGTTCACTTCTCGTCCGGCACGGGAGTTGGTGTCGGAAACATCGAACACATACCGCAGACTGACCGGTGGATTATCCACCAACAAGGCGATGCCCTTTGTACCCTTATTGACCCATCTCCCCAGCTTGTTCCAAGTTTCAATGTCGGCGCAGGCAGTGGCATCAGGCTTCTGTGCGTGAATCAAAACCTGCTCGCGGTAATTGTACTTGTAGTTCTGAGCGGCGGTGTCCAGAAAGTCTATATACCGGTTGGGAGAGGACATGGTCGAACGGATTTCCTCGGATGCCAGTGCAATCACGGCCTGCTTTTTGTTCGGCATGGTCAGCCTCCTACGGTGATCTTCAGATTCACGGTCACATTGTCACCGGTGATGGACGCAAACAGCAGTCCCGACCGGGCATTGGAAATCTTGGTGACGAGGGCGTTCAAGCGGCACACGGTGTCATTGATCTCCTGCTGATTGTCAGCATAGTAATAGCCGCATTGGTCGCTGCAAATGGGATGCCCTTCCTGCCGCAGCGCGTTGATTGCCCGACGGACAGATCTTCCGTCCAAAATAAAAAGCCGTTCCAGCTCACGGCTGAAAACGGCGTTGCCTCTGCCTGCGTGGTATTTTCTCAAATATTCACAGATTGCGGTTTTCTTATCCATGGATTCCTCCTATCTTTCGTGATCTTGGGGCTTGCGACCCAGCGGGATGCCGTTTTCATCGTAGTGCTTCGGGTCGGCGGCGGGAACTGCAAAGCCAAACATGGAGCCGGATTTCATAGCAGCCTCCTGCGCCTTGGTTACACCCAGCTTGCTGTTCTGTTCATTCACAATGCGTTGTGCTTCTTCCCTGGAAGTGAAAGGAATATCCGTCGTGTAGTAACCGGTTTCTCCCTTTTTCAGAATGACCACTTTCCCGGTCTCCAAAAGGGTGCTGTAGCACTTGTCGGGCAGGGACGCCCGGAGCGGAATCGTCCCTTTGCTTCCGGCTTGCTCCATGCGTTCTGCAAATTCGCAGATATGGAACAGATTCATGCCGATTTCGGCGTGATAATCATCCACATACCGGACGGCCTTATCCTCACAGCCGCCCTGTGCGTTCAGGATACGCACCTGATCCCCGTCAGCAAGCGTGAACAGCGTCTGGTAATTGGGCGTGATAAAGCGGATGCCCTTCTGTGCCTGCTGCAAGTGGTGGTCGAGCCAATCACGGCGATAGCAATAACAGTAAATGTTATAGTCACCTTTGGTGGGATTCAGCCGCAGCAGGTAGGCATAGTCCGGCGTGTTCACCCGGATGCCGAACTCTTGGGTGTAATTGCCCGCAAAGCCGCATTCCGGATGAGCGGAGCAGAAAGCTGAAAGCGCAGAACGGCTTTTCAGAATGCTCCCGCAGGAGACATACTCTTCCTCCTGCCGGTTCGGACGGCGCGTAAAATCAACCGCCCCATCGGTGACTTTCTTGATGCCGCCGTCCGGTGCCCACCCGGAAAGTGTGGAATAATACCCTTCCGCATTCGGATGTGCCGCAAGGTATGCAGGATTGGAAACTGAAATACCCAGGGAGCCGTCTTGCAGGCGGAAAACCTCTTTCTTTGTTCCATCCTCAAATCGAAGGAAATCGTGTTCGCGGATTTCTGCACCGTTCTTATCTACATAGCGGCTGCCTTCCCTGAGGAAATCAAAGACAGTATTAATTTCGCCCTTAAATGCGTCCGATTTCAGATCCTTCCGGAAGTCAAAAAAGCTTGAAAAGAACTGCTTCCCATTACTCCCGAAGTCTGCTCTCAGATGACCAATCAGCCCGGTTTGCATGGAAATCTGTTGGCTGTTGGCGTAAGTGTATAGGCGCTGCGCTTTGGGCAGTGCAATGATTTCCATTCGTTTTTCAGTCAAGCGGATCACTCCTTTCACAAGTGACGATTTCTCGTTTGGTATTGGGATAACTGCAAGTGAAAATGGTCAGTAGATCACGTCCTTCCTGAATGGTCAATTCGTCTGATTTTTTCGGGTCTGCCGTCCGTACGCTTTGGACCGTGTAGGTCAGCGTTTCCCACGGATTTGTGATGTAGATTGTACTGCCTTCCGTCAGCTCTTCCAGTCCTCGGAACATGACGGCTCCGGACAAGCTTCGGTGTCCGGCGATAACACAATGGGTGTTCTCGCCGCCGATGGGCAGGGAGGTCTGCCCCAAGTGGGCAGCACCTTGATTGAGATTTTCCGAATTTGCACCCAGATAGATGGGATACTCCATGCCGATTTCCGGAATGGAGAGACAGGCAAAGCACAATTCCTCATAGCCGAAGTCTGCCGGATTCAGGGCAGGCTTTTTCTGATTTTTCTCCGTCCAGCTTTCCTGCTTCGTCAGATACAGATTCCGGTTATAAGCACAGCAGGCTTCCCACAGTTCGGGATAGATTCTTTCTTCTTCCGTTCCTGCTTCAGTCTGTTCGTTCTGTTCTTGAATCGCATTTTCAAAGCGTTGAATTTCCGCGTGTGCGGTCTGCTTCTGTGCGGCGGTGCGGAAGGACGGATAGAGGAAAACACCTGCGCCGATGAGAAATACAAACACGCAAAGAGCAATCAAGATCTTCTTAACCATGCCCGTCCCTCCGCATTTTTCGGATACCGATCACCGCAAGGACGACAACAACGAGGAAGCCGAGAATTTCTGCGCCCAATTTCAGACCCATGATATACTGCGTTTCCCACGTGGATTCCACTTGTACGGATTCGGTCTGTGCGGCGATCTCCTCTGCGGCCTCATACTCGATGCGCTCTCCCTGCACCAGCAGGCGGTGGGTGTTGACCCCAAAGGGTGTGCAGGTAACAAGGGTGCATTTGTCCTTACCGTCTACGCTTGTCAGGAGCTTGGTGTCCTCCGGCAGAACCGTGTCAATGGCTCTGACTTCATAGGCAAGCTGCTGATTCAGCACATGAATGAAAAAGACATCCCCGATTTCCAGTTGGTCAAGGTCGGAAAACAGCCGCTGTCCGGCTACGCCGGAATGCCCTGTCAGAACAGCATGGTTGTCCACACCGCCGATGGGCAGAGAAGAACCGGTCAGATGCCCGATGCCTTTTCCCAGCACTTCTGTGGTCGTACCGTGATAGATTGGAAGATTCACATGGATTTTGGGAATCTCCACATAGGCCATAATGCCGTTTCCATAGAGGTTCAGCAAATGGTCATAACCGACAGCCGCAGCATCCAAAGCCGCTTTGGTGTACCGCACCGGGCGAAGTGCCGCATTATAGGCATTGGCAGCTTCCAAAGCGGCGGTCAGCTCGGAATCCTCCATGGATTCCATCTGCTTTTCGTACTCCACCTGCACTTCGGATTGGTGTCTGGTGTTCCAGTAGTCACTGATCATCGGGTAAAGCGTACCGACCAAAGCCAGCAGAAATGCAAGGATCGACACGCCAATCATGATTTTCTTCTTCATATCGTTCCCCTTTCGGGGACTGCCCTTGCGGACAGCCCCCAATCGTCAGTGATTAGTTTTCAGCAGGCTTCTTCTTGCGGCAGACGATGACAATGGTGCCGACAGAGGCAGCCATAGCCAGAATGCCGATCACGCCGTACATCCATACACCGTTGTCGCCGGTCTGGGGCAGGTCAAAGCCCTTGGCGTTCACAACGGTCAACGGGACGATGGCAGAAACAGAGCTGTCGTTTTCTTCCATCTGCACGGCGTTGCCGTCCACGGTGGCGGATGCGGTCAGCAGTTCAATGCCGCAGGTCTGACAGTATTCGCCTCTGCCGTCAGCGGTAATGGTGATATGAATGCTGTCCTTCAGGAGTGTGTAGCCTTCATCGGTCCGGACTTCAGTGAAGATATAGGCATCGTCCTCCATGCCCTTGATGCGGATGTGGCCGTCCTCGTTGGGAACAAAGCGGGTGGCATTGGCTTCCTCGGCAGTGCCGGTGACATAGTAGATGCCGTCTTTCAACTCGGCAGTCACATAGTATTTATCGGTGTCGTTGCAGACGGTGAACTGCACCTTCTCAAAGTTCCCTTCCTCGTCGGAGAACTGCTTTTCCAGATCGACGCCGTAGACATAGACATGGCAGCAGTCCTTGAGCGTGTCGTAATACTCGGTGTTGGTGCGCTTCCAAGTCAGAACGACTTCGTTGTCGTTGGAGGTGTTGCCCAGAACCGCATCTTCTGTGAGGATGGCAGAGTAAGTAATGCGGAGATAGCACTGCGAGTAGCCGGATTCATGGATGCCGTTATGGACGGCGGTGGACTCGTTGATTTTCTTCAGACCGTTTTCCTGCATGGTGATGGTCATAACGGAAGTGCCGTCCTCGTTGGATACATAGCCCACGCCAAAGTTTCCGTCACCCTCGTTCCAGGTTGCGATCTTGTCCGTGCTGGCGGCATCACGGAAGAATTCCAGAACCACATCATTGCGGTTGTACAGGATTCCCTTGCAGATGGTATCCTTGAAGGTGTAGGTGGTCAGATAGGAAGCCTTGGAGGTAATTGCAGGCAGGTGGGAGATGATCTGATATTCCACGACATCCCCGACAGAGGCGGTTGCCGCATGGTCAAAGCCATCATCAATCATCCCGGTGCCGCCGTTCTTGCCGGTAGATTCCTTGCTCTCACGGACGGTTTTGGTCAGGTCGGGGTTGGAAGTGCCGTTTTTGGGGTAGACGCAGACATCGTACATCCACTGCGTACCGTCTACGGTGGTCATGGGCAGGCTCAGCAGGAAGGGTGCGGTGGTTTCCGTGACCGTCTCTGGAACACGGGTTTCGACCACCAGATACAGACCGACAGGAAGGTTTTTCGCTTCGGAATGACCGTAGCTGTCGGTTTCGGGCATGGCGGTGCCGGAAGTCTTGACGATGCTTTCCAGCGCATTCTTCGTGCCGGTGGCATTGGTTTCCAGAGCGCTGCGCAGGGCGGTGAGCAGGGTGTCAGCGGTGAAATACAGCTTACCGTCATGGTCGGCGGGAGCAAAGCGGTTTTCTCTGGTCAAGCCCAGCGCAGAAAGCAGTTCCATGTTGTCAAAACCATAGAGCACCTTGGCAATGAGCGTCCCATCTTCTGTTCTGCCGACATACTGATAGATGTCCGCAACACGGGCATAGGTGAATTCGACGCCCTTGATGGCGTAGCCGTAGGACACCTCGCCGTTTCCCAAATCCACGACACGGTTGGGATTGCCGAGAATGTCGTTGACACCGGGCTTGTCATAGGTGCCGGTGGAGACGTAGCTGTTGTCCCATACGCCATCTGCTTCGGCAGAGGTCAGGTCGTACTTGTACAGGTCGATGGAGCAGAGGCGGTCAGTATCAATGACGGCATCGGCAGGGCTGGCGGCAAAGGCGGCAGGGAGCATAGAAAGACAGATGGCAAGTGCCATGAACATGGCAAAGAGTTTCTTCATCGTTATCAAATCCTTTCTCAGTCGGTAGTGTTGTGTGTTTTCTTTCGGAGAACAAAAAAGACCGCCAGCAATGCGGCACCCATCACAAGGATGCTGATTGTTGCGGTCAGGAATCCGTTGGAGCCAGTGAAGGGCAGTACAAATTGGCTTCCGTCAACGGCTTTCAGATAGAGGTGATATTCATTTTTGCTTTCGGCGATAATTCCCTCGTAGATGGGTGCGGCAAGCAGAGTCATGCCGTCGGGAGCCTCGGTTTCAGTCAGGCGGTAATGGATGGCGTTGCCATTATCATTCTGCACACGCAGGCCGGAAAAGGCCACTTTGCCGCCCTCGCCCGTGGTCAGCGTTCCCGTTGCAGTCAAGCCATCGCTGGTGCAGGTTCCAACCTTTCCGGTAGTTTCCTTGGTTGCAGGAACGACGGCTTTCCAAGTGCTTCCTTCCCGCCATTCCAGCAGGAAGGTTGCATCGGCACAGAGCTTGCCGTCCTCATCGCACTTCTCCACTTCAATCTCACCAAGAATCCGGGCGTGGTTCTTGCAGACGATATTCAGCTTTCCACCGGCAGAAACCTTGAACACAGCGATTCGAGTACCGCCGCTGTCGGACATCTTCCAATCGTCCGCGCCGGTGATTTCCCATTCGGGCATTTGATCTTCGGCGGGCAGGAAGTTCTTTTCCACAAGGTAGTACCAATGGCCGGGGATCAGCTTTGCCACAGTCGCTTTGCCGCCTGCATTGGTAGTCAGTTCTGCGAAGCGCTTGTCCGCTTCGTAGTTGCTCCACCCGTCATAAAGGTAGAACACACGGTTGGCCGTGTTTTTGCCGTCATCGGTGACTTTCACAAGCTCCGCAGAGCCGTAGTCCCAATCGTTGGTGCAGTTGATTTGGACGGTCGAGCCTGCAACAGCGGTAAACCACGCCACATCTGCACTTGTGCCGCTTTTCTCTGCCCCGGAAATCGTCCAATCGGGCTTCTGCTTGCTATTCTCCGGCACGATCTCACGGATATAGTAGTTCTTTCCTGCAATCAGACCGTCTGCATAGGTCACGCCGTCAGCGTTGGTGTAGACGGAGGCAAAGACCTTTCCTTCGGACAGATTGGTATATCCCTCATAGATGTCAAAGCGGATATTGGACTTGTTCATCCCATCGGGAGCCGTTTTGACGATTTTCAGCTTGCCAACAGAGGGCAGCTTTACGGTCAGCTTTGCGAACAGCGGGTCATCTGCCACGCCGGTGACACAGCTCTGCGCTCCGGTAAACGCACACAGGGCGTTGCCGGTTGCAATGTTCAGCTTTCGCTTCAGGGTGATGTCTACCTCGCCGCCGCAAGCAGTTGCCCAGACCTTCAGATTGTTGCCGCTCTGCCGAACTTCAACACCGGGATGCGTTCCTTCAATGCCCCACTGGTCATTTTGGAATGTCCCGTTGGAATCGGTCAGGGTAACGGCATAGGTCTCGCCAATGTTTTTCAGCTCAACGGTCTGCCCGTGAAAGCTGGGTTCCGTCTGGTGGCGCTTGATATTCGACAGGATTGCATCATAGGCTTCTTTGATCTTGGGATACCGTCCAAGGGTTGTGTTGAAGAACGATACCGTCTGGCCCGCATCGGTGCGAACGCCGAGCTGGTATTCCCAGATAATGATTTGCGTTGCTTCATAGCCATACACATTGTCATAGTAGGAACTGCAGTTGGGAACACCGTAAATCAGCGCAAGCTGAATGCCCTTCTTTCCGGCACTGGAAATTGCTTTCCATGCAGGGGCTTCTTCCAACGGAGTTCCGGGCTTTGCGGTTGTACCATTGGCATTTCCGTGTGCATAGAAGTCGATGCAGTAAAACAGGTCGTACTTGCCGCCGCAGGAACCCCAGTCGGAGAGGCTGTCGCCGGGCCAGCTCGATTTGCTCGTCAAGAACGGGGAACCGTCGATGCAGTTCATTTCTGAGATGACGAAAAACGCATGAAAATAGTTATAGACGGTAATGTTGCCGCCCGCCGAATATCGAGTGGCCAACTGGATTTCCGCCGGCACTTCAATATCGGATTCCTCGACGGGCTCCGTAATGTCATGCTCAGTCGGTTCCTCCGATAAAGGAACCTCCGGCTCGATAGGTTCTTCGGTCACCTCCGCAGGGTCGGTGCCTGTGTCCGTGGCAAATGCCCCGAAAGGCATCATGCCAACTGCCATCAGCACGACCAGAAGAAGGGCGAAGACCGATCTTGTGTGTTTCTTCATAGAATTCTCCTTCCGTTTCTTTTTTGAGATAAAAAAGCAGAGGCTCATTAAGAACCTCTGCAAATCAGGCAATATGCTTTTGTCTTACCACCAAAACGCTCCGACGAAACGCCAGTTGTCGCCGTCTGCCCAATAGAGGGGGTAGTACGAACTATACCCCATGGAAGCGATGTACTCTGCATCCTCGAAGAATGTCCTTCTGATATAAGCAAGTCCTTCTTCACGGGTTGAGTAGCCATCACTGTATCTTGAGCAAGTACAGGATGCCGTCCAGTTCGGGCAGGTGGGGTCGATAATCAACCCAAGGGATTCTGCGTAGGCGCAAGCCTCTGCACAGATTGCCTGAATATCCGCTTCGGTGATGATTTCAACTCGTTGTATCGGCGTGTAGCTGTCTATGTAGCTGTCTCCGCAGGCAGAACAGGTATGCTTGGTATAGCCCTGTTCGGTTTCGGTCGCTGGCACAACCGTGTCGGCATAGGAATGACCCAAAGCGTTTGTGTAGGAATCCTTGTAGGAGTCACCGCAGGAACAGGTATGGGTCGTGAAGCCGTTGGAGCTGCAAGTCGGTGTTGTGACCGAAGCCATGTAGCTGTGGGTATGAGGAGCAGTCGGAGCCTGCGTTTCGGTCGGCTTCGGGGCATCAAGCAGCTCGACCGCTTCTGCGGGTTTCTCTGTTGCTTTGGTGGTCTCGGGAGCATCTGTCGGTGCGGCAGTTACCTCTGCCGTTTTGGTCGCGGGCTCGTCGGCCGCAGCTGCTTCCGGGGCTTGCTTCTGCGTTTCGGCAGTCGGTTCCGTGGCTGTTGCTTCCATGTGTTCGTTGTCGGTGTTCGTAGGTAGCGTTGTAGATTGGCAGGCCGTCAGCATCATAGCTGCGAGTACAATCAGGATCAGTAGTTTCTTCATGTGCGATCCCTCCCTTCCACATCATGCTACCATTTTATCACGCTCCCTTCCATTCTGCAATGGGATCACTTTTTTCGCTTCGCCTTGATCTTCAGAAACACCAGACCGCCCACGATAAACAGAAGCAGACCGATTCCAAGAATCATTTTGGCATCCATCCTCAACACCTCCCTTCGGAAATACTCGTTTACCAGCTGGTAATACAATATAGGGGAGAGTGTGAGAGGGGGGCAGAAAACAAACATCACCGTGCCGACCGGCTGGCCTGCCGTATCTGGTACTCTCGGTAATGCTGCAACGCCCGCATCACATACTCCTCTGTTTTTTCTCTCGTAACGGAATCCGGGATATACTGTCTCAGACGATCAGCACGGAAGCTGATTTTTTCACGCTGATTGGGCTTTTCTTCGCTCATGATGGATTCGATGACCTCGCTGCTGAGCTTGCCCTCCTTTGCAAAGTTGTGCATCTTGATTGCCTGTGCCAGAGATGGCGTGGCATCGTTGTAGGTCATTTCTTCCAGCAGGTAAGCTTGTTCCGCTTCAGAGAGGTAGGACAGCTCCACCGCAGGACGGAACGCTATTCGGCCTTCGTCCACCATTTCAAGGATGTCGGGAATCAGATTCGTAAGGCGGATGTAGCGGGAAATCTGCCTTGCACTTTCGTTCGTTGAATCTGCAATAATATCTCTTGATTTTGTCCCTTCCAACTTGTGGCCCACTGGTCCACAAGTTAAATCAGTCCGTTGTCCCTGCCGATTCATTGCCTCCAATCTCATTTTATAGGCAAAGGCCTTTTCGCTGGGCAGGATTTTTGACCGCTGATAGTTGGACTCCACCATTAAAATGACGGCTTCATCTCTGGTCAAGGCTTTGATTTCAGCTCGGAGTGTCGGAATCCCGGCAAGCTCGCAGGCTCTTTTTCTTCGGTGTCCGGCAACGACTTCATACCTTCCGTCCTCCTTTCTGCGAAGCGTGACCGGCGTGAGAATGCCATTGTCCTTGATGCTCTGCACAAGCTGATCCATGTCCTCGTCCTCCTTGACCTTATACGGGTGGTCGGGGAAATCGTCGATTTCCGAAAGCGGAATGTCGTAGATTTTCGGGAGCTGACTTTCCATCCGCTCCTGCTCGGTGGAAAAGAGTTTATCGAGACTGGTCAGGCCCAAATCGAGCTTTTTGCCTGCTTTCAAGGTCTGCCACCTCCTTCGCAAAGGCTTCGTATGCCCTCGCCAGCTTGCTGTGGGGGTCAAGGGCAAACACGCTCTTTCCCAGCATACTGGCTTCTGCCGCCCGCACAGAGCGGGGGATCTCCGTTTGGAACACCCGGATGGCATCGCCATAGCTTGCCCGGATTGTGGTTGCGATGTCCCGTGCATTGTTCGTGCGACCGTCCACCATCGTCAGCAGAATACCGCTGATGTCCAGCGTGGGGTTGATGGAACGCTTGACCTTTGCCACAGAGTGAAGCAGAAGGTCAAGACCCTTTGCAGACAGAAAGCTGGGCTGAGAGGGGATAATTACGCTGTCTGCTGCCGCCAACGCATTGACTGTCAGCATCCCCAACGACGGCATACAGTCGATCAGAATGTAGTCAAAGTTGGGACGGTGCGTGTTTACAAACTCCCGCATGATGTACTCCCGGCTCATGACATTGATCATGGCGGTTTCAAAAGATGCCAGCTCGATGTTTGCCGGGAACAGCTTCGCGCCCTCCTCGTGTGTCCGAATGCCCATCTCAGGGTCGATTGTCTCGTCCTCCACAATGGCCTGCAACGCATTGGTCAGCGTAATATTCAAGGTGTCCGCATCCCGAATGCCGAAAGAGGCAGTCAGGCTGGCCTGCGGGTCTGCGTCGATCAGCAGAACCCGTTTGCCCTCTTGTGCCAGCTTGGTACCAAGGTTGAAGGTCGTAGTCGTTTTTCCAACACCCCCTTTTTGATTTGTGATCGCAATTACCTGACACATTTTCATTCCTCCTTCCTTTGAATTTGATCTTGCGACCCACCAAAACACAGAAATTGGTTCTGTGCTTTGGTCGCTGCACTTCATTCGACCCCGTCCCCTAAGTGCAGGAAAGGAAATCATCAGACGCTCGATTGCGAGCCGAGTCCATGGGAATCTCACCCCTGCCGGGTTCTCCGCCAGCTCCGTAGAGAAGTATCATTGTCCCAAAGCGTTTCATCGCCATGCTTGGAGCAACCAAGCATTTGGATGTGACCCGGATTCGCTATCCACCTTGCTATCCGCGATCTCCCTTTCGGACAGGTGGGTCTCGGCGTATCACACCTCCGGCTGAGACTTTCGCCTCCGCTTTGGAATGTATCTGATGAATGGTTATTTTGTTTTCAAGGTCCCCGAAGGAGCCCTCGCAAGAATAACCCCTTCACTTATTGGGACAGAGACCGGCTCTTAGTCAACCAAAAACGGGGTATTTTTCGTGAAAAAGCGAAAAAATTTTATTGAGTTGTAAACATGTGTAATTGGAAGTAAAATCAAGTAAACTTAGAGATCCTGCGCAGTGCAGATCGGGCAAAGAACATTAAAAGAAACGCCAGCCGAAGCGTATTTGCTCCGGCTGACGGGGATACTGTTCAGTTGCTTGTTGGCTGTTTTGTGAAGCTGCGTCTTTCGAGATGCCAAATTCATCAGGCATTGTCAAATCTATACTTGATGAAATCCGGCACTTTAGGGAAGTGAAACATGCCGCTTTAATTAGACTATCTAATCGTTTTCTAATTTTGACCCGTTTTTTCTAATTAATTTTGGTTTATTTTGGCTTGCTTGGATTGACTCGGAAGTGCCGGGAAGCCTTGAAAATACTGACTTTCTTTGACTTTTATTGACTTTGAGGGAAGTGACACGGGCGAGCTCCTAAGCGTGGGGTCGGGAGTTCGAATCTCTTCTGGGACGCCAAAACGGGGCGGCTTGTGAGAAGGTCTGAAGGGGCTCTTCACAAGCCGCCCGCTTTTTTTATCCTGCGCAGGATGATGCAGGCGGGGCCACTGCGTTCGGTCATCAGAGCATCGCGCATGGATGCGCTCCATATGCGATGAAATGAGCGATGAAAAGGCACGGTTCAGACAAGCGTCTCATCCCCAAAAATCAATGCCTCTATTGAATAGTGCTCCGTGTGAATAGTGCTCCGTGGAAAGAAGGAAACAGCAGAATCAAAAAAAGAAAAACCCCGGAAACCGTTGGCTTACAGTGATAAGGAAGTAATTCTAATTTTTGCTGTTGGCTGACAGATTCGGGTGTGCAGGGCAACCGTACGGTTGCAAAAGCTGTCTGTCTCCAACAGAAACAGACAGCTTTTGATTTGCGTTGAAAGCATCTTACTGTTTTTTCTCGAGCGGGGCGGTCTTCCCACGGACCGCCCCGCGAAGCTGTTACGGCTCGATGATGTTGAAGGGGTTGGTCCCGGTGATCGGGAGCTGGTTCATATTCTCCATCATCAGCGTCAGCAGCTCTGCGCTGCCCTCGACGCTGACGGCCTTCGCAACCGTTTCCTGATTGTTGGTCAGGATCGCAAACAGCGCATTCTTCGGGCAGGTAATAGACACGTCTGCATCATCAGACAATGTATCCGCATAGACCAGCAGCACACCATTCTTCACGCGGAGCATGTGCTGTTCGCCCACGT
>ERZ791923.2164-NODE-2164-length-18555-cov-4.526000_pt1 | contig 18555 bp, 16 predicted proteins | sample MGYA00510133_ERZ791923 | MGnify/ENA primary metagenome ERZ791923 (study PRJEB30046, sample SAMN00792106) | human gut metagenome | study: EMG produced TPA metagenomics assembly of the A metagenome-wide association study of gut microbiota in type 2... | reverse complement strand
GATCCTGGCTCAGTCCAAAAGAACTGATACCGTACACAATACCGAAGTTTACCGCTTTTGCATTTCTTCTCTGAAGATCTGTTACTTCTTCTAACGGCGTATGGAATACCTGAGAAGCGGTGATCCTGTGAATATCCTCCGCATGCTGATAAGCCGCGATCAGGTTCTGATCTCCGGACATATGCGCCAACACACGTAACTCAATCTGGGAATAATCCGCATCGATAAATACATAACCATCCTTCGGCACAAATACTTTTCGGATCAGTCTGCCAAGTTCCATACGAATTGGAATATTCTGCAAGTTCGGCTCCGTACTGCTGATACGTCCAGTTGCTGTAATAGTCTGGTTAAAAGTACTGTGAATCCTTCCATCCGGAGCGATACACAATGCCAGTCCATCCGCATACGTGGATTTCAATTTGGTAAGCTGACGGTACTCCAGAATCTCTGATACGATCGGATAATCCGGTGCCAGACGCTCCAATACATCCGCAGCGGTGGAATATCCAGTTTTCGTTTTCTTACCGTTCGGCATCTGCAATTTTTCAAACAGAATGACACCAAGCTGTTTCGGAGAATTAATGTTAAAAGTCTCTCCTGCTTTTTCATAAATGGAGGTCTCCAGTTCCGCGATCCTTCCGGTAAGCTGTGCGCCGTAGCTTTCCAGCTCTGCCTTTTCTGCGCGGACACCTTCCTTTTCCATATCTGCCAGCACAAATACCAGCGGCATCTCGATCTCATCGTACAGCTTTTTCATGCCGTGTTCTTCTAACTGTTCCAATAACTGGTCTTTTGCCGCGATACAGGTATACGCCTGATAGCAAGCCAGTAATTCCAATGCTTCCGGCTTCTCATCTGCCGCTTTTTTAATCTTCAATTTTCCAAGCAGATCGACCTGAGACGGTACCATCTGTCCCAAAATATCCTTTGCAAGATCATCGTAAGTATATTCGTTTTTTAACGGATTCAGCAAATATGCCGCAATTGTGGTATCGATGCAGTTTTTTGTCTCTGTCACGCGGACATGTTTTAACAGCCCTTTCAAATCCGGTGTCACCAAAGTATCCAGTCCGTCACAAAGTTTCTGTGCCTGTTCTTCCAGATAGCCTTCTGTCACAAATCCACCGCAGGTCAGATAGGCAACGTTCTGATTGCTTTCTGCCACTGCCAGACCATACACTGTTCCCGCATCTTCAAAGAAAGATACTGCTGCCTCTTTCGCAGAAAATCCGTCAAAAAAGTTCTGGATCTCGTCCAGTTCATGATACACATGGAAATATTTTTCCAGATCGTTCTGTGACATATCGTCTGAAAAACGGGTCAGCATATTTTTGAACTCCAGACGCTTCATATATACATACGCTTCCGGTGTGTACAGATCCGTCAGTTTTGCCGCTTCCATGTCAAATTCGATCGGTGCATGCACTTCGATGGTAGCCAGTGTCTTGCTCATCTGCGCCATATCGTAGTGCTCTTCCAGATTAGTTTTCGCACGTTTCGGTGTGATCTCTTCCAGATGCGCATAGGCGTTTTCAATGCTTTTATAAGCAACAATCAGATTGGTGGCGGTCTTCTCTCCGATACCCGGAACACCCGGAATATTATCAGAGCTGTCACCCATCAGTGCCTTGACATCAATAAATTCTTTCGGAGTCACCTGATAACGCTCCACCACATCTGCCGCATAATAATCTTCAATCTCCGTACCGGTTCGTTTTGTTTTCGGAATCCGAATTTTTACCTTATCTGTCGCCAGTTGAAGCAAATCACGGTCACCGGAAATAAGGCTGACATCCATGCCCTGTGCTTCTGCCATCCCGGCAATGGTTCCAAGCAAATCATCCGCTTCATAACCCGGTTTTTCCACAATCGTGATTCCCATAGCCTGCAAAACTTCTTTCATGACAGGCACCTGCTCCCGCAGTTCCTGCGCCATCGGTTTTCTCGTTCCCTTGTAGGCATCAAACATCTGATGGCGGAAGGTCGGCTCGCTACGGTCAAATGCCACCGTCAGATAATCCGGTTTTTCCTCATCCAGAATCTTGAACATAATATTTAAAAATCCATACACCGCATTGGTATGCAGCCCTTCGGAGTTCGTCAATGGTGGAACTCCGAAAAAGGCACGGTTTAAAATACTGTGTCCATCAATCAGTACGATTTTTTCACTCATGCTAAATCTCCCTTGTGTACTCTTTGAGCCACTCGCGCTCATCGTCATTCAGATACGGAGATATTTTCTCCCATACCCTTCTGTGGTATGCATTCAGCAGTTTTTTCTCACGTCCGGTCATTTCCTCCGGAACAATTCCGTCCAGATCGATCGGTGCATAAGTAATATTTTCAAACTTCATAAACTGACCATACTCGTTTTTCTCTGCTTTCACACAGATCAGCTCGTTCTCGGTACGGATACCGTACTCGCCTTCCAGATATACACCCGGCTCGTCAGTAGTTATCATACCCTCTTCCAGTCTGCCGCTGTCATTACGCTCTGCAACAACTCTCCAGCGGAATCCGTTTGGTCCCTCATGTACGTTCAGGATATGTCCGACACCATGACCGGTTCCGCATTTGTAATCAATACCCATCTGCCATAACGGTCCACGGCTTAAAATATCTAGGTTTAATCCGCTGCATCCGTACAGGAATTTAGCATCTGCCAAATTCAGGTTGGATCTGCAAACAGTTGTAAAATGCAGTTTCTGTTTGTCAGTCAGAGGTCCAAGGACAAAGGTTCTTGTAATGTCTGTGGTTCCCTCATAATAATGTCCGCCGGAATCCACCAGTAAAAATCCTTCTGGTTTTAATTCCGCTGCTGTTTCTTCTTTTGCGGAATAGTGCATCATGGCTGCATTTGCGCCGTAAGCACTGATGTTGTCAAAACTCAGATCCAGGAAGTGTTCCTGTTCAGCTCGTAAGCTGTCCAGATATTTTCCTGCGGTATACTCTGTGATATATTCTTTTCCGACATGTGTCTTTAACCAGTACATGAATTTTGTCACAGCCACACCGTCTTTTAAATGTGCGATTCTTGTATTTTTTAACTCTGTCTCATTTTTGATGGCTTTCATGCGCTCAGATGGGTTCAGATCATCTACAACTTTTAAGCCTTCCGGAAGTGCCATGCGGATGCGGTAGTTGATGGTGTGCTCGTCCATCAGCATTACTTTGTCTGCTGCAATTTTTTCTGCTGCATCATAAATCTCATCATAAGCACAAACCGTAATGTCGTTGTCTGCCAGATAAGCACGAACTTCATCAGTCAGTGTCTCCGCATGAATAAACAGTTTGCATGCATCTTCCTCGATCAACAGGAAAGATAAAAATACCGGAACGTGGGAAATGTCGTTTCCACGCAGGTTTAAGATCCATGCAATGTCATACAGAGAGCTGATCAGATGCGCCTGTGCACCTTTCTCTTTCATTACTTCACGGATTCTTCCTAATTTGGAAGCGGTAGTCTCTCCGCTGTATTCATCTGTTAAGATCCATACTTTCTCTGTCGGAAGCTGTGGTCTGTCTGTCCAGATCTCGTTTACCAGATCTTTTGCAACGGACAGGCTGCTCTGTTTTTTCTCAGCGATTTTTGCATATGCTGCTCCGTCCGCACTGGAAAGGACTCTTCCATCAAAACCGATGACGCCGCCCTGCGGAAGTTTATCCTCTACAAATTCTTTTACTGTAGGTACGCCTTCCTCAGACATACGGTACAGTGTGATGGTGCTGCCTGCAAGCTGCTGCTCTGCCTGAATAAAATAACGACCGTCGGTCCACAGACCTGCCTCTGTCAAGGTCACTACCAATGTTCCAGCAGATCCTGTAAAGCCGCTCATATAAGAACGTGCTTTGAAATATTCACCAACATATTCTGACTGGTGAAAATCTGCAGTTGGAATCATGTAGATATCCATGTTGTTTTCTTTCATTTTTTCTCGCAAAATTGCAAGTTTTTCCTGAATTGTCATATCATCTATCCTCCATGTTACTTATAATTTTTATCTTATACTCATAGCGATCTGGTTGAACAGATTTTTATGAGATATTAGCGCTATTAGAATGTTGATACTTTTGACGTCAAATGGATATTCGCAATCCTCTCACGTCAGAAACGTCATTTAGTAAAATTTCAACGGTTCCAAATCAAAGAAATGACTGTGGTCTGCCGGGAAAAATCCGATTTTTGCATTTGGGTATTTTTCCTGTAATGGCTTCTGATAGCCTTCCAGATACAATTTTTCAAGGTGTGCTTTTGTCACAAGATCCGTATCTGAAACGCCCAGACACTGTTTTACCAGTTCCAGTCGATGGCTCACCTCGCAAAAGGGATGTCCAATGGCATGCAGTCCCATGACCACCTGAATCTCATTTACGTTTTCCGGGATCACCGGTTCATGCGCTGCCGGAAATTTGATCGGCATATGCTTTGATCCATCTGCCTCTACCAAAACAATATCTGCAAGCTGGCAAGCCTGCTCGTAAATATCTTTCGGTAACGATGCTATTTTTCCTTCTTTCACCGGACTTCCACAAATACAAACGTTTTGTTTTTCCAACTGTTGTCGGATATCTTCCAGATTATCGGATAAAACCATGCCCTGTTCCAGACCCATATGAGTCGTCGTTGTGACCAAAACTTTTTTGCCCTGCTGCACATATTCTTTTGTAAGATTTTTGATCCGGCTTGTCTTACCACCAGCGCCTACAATTGCGATTACATACATTGTTGTATCACCTTTTATTTCATATTAAACATGCATACGACTTGGTATATGATCTTGGGCAGCATAAGATATGCATGTTCTGGTGAACTACCCATTGTCTAAAGCCAATGGGCTTCCTGCTTCATAAACCTCGTTTCTACGTTCCACTCCGGTCGGAGCGGAACAAACATCCACTGGATGTTTTGCTCCCTACTATCTCCACAGGCGTTAATTCGGACAGTCCCTGCCCTATTTATTATTTTTCCTTATGCTATTTGTCTTAGTCCTTCTGCCAGTATATTTTTTGCAGCATTAATATCCCTGTCATGCTTTACTCCACAAACCGGACATTCCCATTTCCTTACTGACAAATCTTTTGTTTCCGTATTCTGATACCCACAAACAGAACATATTTGACTGCTGGCATAAAATGTATCTATTTTGATGTATTTCCTTCCATTCCATTTTGCCTTATACTCTAACTGTCTTGTCAGCTCATACCATGATACATCACTTATGGCTTTTGCCAAATGATGATTTTTTACCATGTTTTTTATCTGCAGATTTTCTGAAACTATCACTTGGTTTTCGCTGATAATCTCATGTGATATCTTGTGCAGATAATCTTTTCTGGTATTTGTTATTTTCTCATGGCATAATGCTATCTTTTTCTTTGTTTTGTAGTAATTTTGACTTCTTTTCTCTTTATGGGCTAACTGCCTTTGCAGTTTCACCAGTTTCTTTTCGTATTTTCTGATGATTTTGGGATTTTCGTATTTTTTTCCATCAGAAGTAATACATAACTCCTTAATACCTAAATCTATTCCGGTATTTTGATTTGTATGTGGCAGTTCCGTGTGTTCTGTTTCCACTAAAATTGATACATAATATTTTCCACTCGGAACTTGTGATATCGTTGCCGATTTTATCTGTCCACTAAAATTTCTATGCAGATTTGCTTTTATACCTTTTAATTTAGGCAGTTTTACTCTATTGCACCCGAAATCTACTGTTATATTGCCATTCGTAAAATTTGTTGTATATGACTTATGATTATCGTGTTTACTCTTAAACTTCGGATAACCTGCATGTTCCTTAAAAAATTTCTGGTATGCAGCATCCATGTTGTAAATCGCATTTGTCAGAGCAAATTTATCCACTTCTTTCAGCCATTCATATTCTTTCTTTAATTGTCTGTTGCAGTAATTGTTACAGTCAGTTTTACTAACTGATTTTTTCTCTTTCTCATATACTTCTTTCCGGTATGCCAGTGTCTGATTATACACAAAACGGCAGCAGCCAAATGTTTTTGCAATCTGCATTCTCTGTTCGCTATTAGGATATATCCTATATTTGTATGCTTTTATCATTGGCTGTCACCACCTTTTTACCCTTGGTTTTCTATATATTTTCTCAGCATCTCTTCTGAAACATTTCCTACACTGCATGCAAAATACCCGTCCGTCCAAAAAGTATGTTCTCTCCAGAAATGTTTTCGTAAATAATTTGGATATCTTTTCCAAATATGATATGTTGTATAACTTTTCATCAGATTTACTATTTTACTGATAGACATTGTTGGGTCTGTTTCTATCATATAATGAATATGGTCTTTGTCTGTCTCCATATATCTAATAATGCTTTTATGCTTTTGACATATCTCATAAGAAAACTGCTTTATATCATCTGATATCTGTTTTGACATCAGCAATTTCTTTCTATATTTGCATACGAAAATAATATGATACTGTAACAAATACTTGTGTCTGTTTTTTGATTTCCATCTTCCCATAACTCAAGTATAGCACAAGCCACCACTTTCGGCTGCCTTACCCCACCGTCTAAAGCCAGTGGGATTGCGGTAGCCCTATTTCAAAATTACTGTGTATGCTCATGTTACGCCTATTTTTCTAATTGCTGTTTTAAGACAAAATACGCTTCCACAACACCGCCTGCAATGCATCTTGCTTTGTCAGAAATCGTAAAACAATTTTCGTATTCGTTCAATCGTGGATCAATGTCCGCCATCTTAAATCCTTTGGTCACCGGATATCCTTCCCGGATCAATCCTCGGAGCAAACCGGAAAGACTTGCCGGAACTTCTGTCCTTGTTCCGTCAGTTTCTTCAATCCATGCGATCGGTTGTCCTTCTTCTACAATATCCGTAATTTTCGCAATATTGTGCAGAATTCCTGCCGCCGGAGCATGAATCACGCGCTCTGCCGCATAGCCGCCGATCATTCCTGGAACACTGGTATTTGCAATGGCTTTTCCTTCATAGATTACTCTGCCAAGTTTATGTCCACGCATAGTTTCAACGACAGCATCGCAATCCTGACCTGCCGTAAAGCCCGGTCCAAGTGCGATTGTGATCGGTGCCATATCACGTGTGGTTCCAAGATTCTTTTTTGCAAGAATCGCATCTACCACTACCACTGGTTTAAAACGTTTCAGACAATTTCCTTTCGGGTCAATGAGCATCGTCAGCTTATCTTCTTTCAGAAAATGCTCTGCTTCATCTTCATCCTTCGCCAGAAAACACTCCATATCCTCTACTTTGGAATGGTCTTCATATACTGCCTCACTGAATGCCACATTTCTGCGGATTGCAGATGGATGTGCGATTTCCAGTATCAATACCGAAAAACCACATTTTTTCAATTTATAAATCGTTCCGGTTGCAATATCCCCACCGCCACGAACGATAATCAGATCTTTCATACTAACCTCGCATTTCTTCCCTCTGATTTTCATCCTTTCTATCTTATCACAAAATCGGCAGATATGAAATAAAGAGATACACCATTTTCATGATATATCTCTTTATTTACTACTTACATAGTTTTAGTTCATCCGTATTTTTATGCCTCAACAGCCTCTTTTACGATAAACTCAAGTGCCTGTTTAGAAAGGATATCCTCAGCAACCATAGCTACTCCACGCTCGCCCATCATCTCACGCAGCTGCTCTGCCGGCATCTGATAAGACATTGCCATTGCAGCGATTGTCTGATCGACATCTTCATCTGTATAGGAAAATCCCTCTGCTTTTGCGATCTCCTGTAACACTGCCTGACCTTTTAACATAGAAAGTGCATCTTTTGCTGCGTACTCCTCAAACAGTTCTTCTGTTAATCCGTTGTACTGCAGATACTGCTCAAATGTGTTTCCTGCATTGCGAAGCTGTGCAAGAAGGTTATTTTTGAGCTGCTCTTTGCGCTCATCGATGAATTCCTGTGGAACTTCGATTTCAGAAGCCTCTACGATCTGCTCCAGAACTTTGTTTTCTTTCTCCATATCTGCCTGATTCTGTTTGAAATCATGGATGGATTTTCTTACAAACTCCTCAAACTCTGCAACGGTCTTGCACTGGGAGATTTTCTGAACTACTTCATCGGAAAGTTCCGGAAGGAAACTGCTGCGGACACCTTTTACCGTAACTTTGAATGTAGCTTCTTTTCCTGCAAACTCTGCTGCATGATAATCTTCCGGGAATGTAACAACCACATCTACGTTATCATCTTTTTTTGCTCCAACTAACTGATCTTCAAATCCCGGAATGAATGTATTGGAACCAAGTTTTAACGGAAAATCAGTACCGTCTCCACCTGCAAATGCTTCACCGTCAATATATCCGACAAAATCGATCACTGCCTCGTCACCAAGTTCCGCTGCACCGTCTTTGTCCTGAGTCGTTACCGCATACTGTCTTGCACGCTCCAGTTCTGCTTTTACTTCTTCCTCCGTAATGATAATCTCTGCTTTTTTTACCTCTACTCCTTTATAATTTCCAAGAGTAACCTGAATTTTTTTCTCGCTCATCGCTTCCTCCAAAAGTATTTTCATTTTTCAAAATCATTTTTGACTTTGAATGTACGTTTTTTCTGATCAGTTTTTGGCTTTGCCCAGATCCTCATTCTCCAGATTGAAAAGGATCTGCCTGTATTTTTTCAGCCAAATCTTATTCTGATTCATACTTTTCCAAGTATACGATATTTTGCAGCACATTTCCATCACTTTATGATTTTTTCACATATTTCGTCACTATATTCTACGTTTTTGGCTATTTTTCCTGAATAAACATCAGGAAAAATCCAACCATCAGTAAAAAACTGGAAAACCAGATTGTTTGCAGGTTAAAAACTGGAATCAGAATACTGCCAATACCTGCTCCAAATGCAAATAAAATAATGATTCCAAAATAATGAAAAGCTTTGTACAGAATCTGGCGATTATGTGACTGACGATAGGCACAGAGTGCTTCCATTCCGCTGCGGATATTTCCAATACACATGGTGCTTGCAAATGCATAACTGTCAACTTTACGAAACGTCTGTACCTGCATGGCACAGGAAAATGAGACGAAAGCATTTGCCACCAGATCCATTTTCCCCGGTAAAAATCCAACCAGAAATAACATGCTCATTTCTATCAGTATGACAATCTGCCTCCAGTGAATTCGGCCTATATTCTGAAAATGCTGACGAATTTCAGTTGCCGCCGCAACACCAAACATAAAAGACAGTACCGGCATCAGATATCGCATAACATCTGCCCAGTTTCCCGCAAAAATATGCTGGCTGAGCAGCACAATATTACCGGTTTGTGCATTTGCAAATACATGTCCTCTTGAAATATAAGTATACATATCCTGCAAACCACCGGACACGGAAAGAAAAGCTGCTGTCAGAAACGATTCCGACATTTGCTTTTTCGAACAATAATGCATCCGTAATTTTTTCATGTTTCCTCCTAATCCAAATCATCAGGTACCATAACGAAATGTTTCCCCAACCAAAATCATCAGGTACAATAACGAAATGTTTTATCTGTAAGAATTCTGGCAAATATCAACCCTAACGGTAACGCAAAAATAATCAGAAGAGCTGATGCAAACCAGGAAGAGGCTACTGACAGATCCATGTTTCCCAGATTATAAACTGCTTTATACAGATACAGTCCCGGAACCATGATTACAATCGATGGAACCGTAATGGAAATTCTTGGATATCCAACCATTCTTTTCAACGCAGACGCCAGAACTCCTGCAGCAACTGCCCCGGCAAATGCAGCCACCGGCGCCGGGACAGAAGTGATATCCAGCATTTCCAGTCGCAGCGTATTAGATACAGCTCCTATTATTCCAGCCGCAACAGCAAGTTTCCATGGACTGTTGAACATAACAGAAAATCCGAATACACCGCCAAAGCTTGCGCAGATACGCAACACAATCCACTGCCAGAGTCCAAGGCTCATCGTAGTAAATGACAGCGGTTTTAACCCCAGTACCATCGCCAGAACCCAGGCTGTCATAGTCGCAACCGATATAATAATAACGGAATACATCATCCGTTCCATTCCGGATCGCAAATCCAGTTTTGCCAGATCAATCCCACTGGTAATAAAAGGGAATCCCGGTATGATAAAAAGCATGGCACAGATATATCCTGCCTCGTGCTCCACTTTTACAGCAAAGCAGATCTCCAGTAATTTCAGCATAACAGAATAAGAAAGACATGCTGCTGATATTGACACAATAATGCACAAAAACAGCGTATAATGATGTTTCGAAAGCTTACACCGGATATAATTGCCAATTCCTGCACCGGCAAAAGCACACAGCATCTCAATGGGGCCACCGCCAAGCAGAAATGTAAAACAGGCACAGGCCAATGCTGCTGCGACTGCCAGTGTAACAGGTGAATACAATCCATGTATTTCTTCTATCTTATCAAGTATCGTATGTATTTCTTCACAGCTTTTTGTAATTTCCCGTTCTTTAAAATGCATCACAAACTTTTCCAAGCGGTTCAGTTTCGATGTATTTACCCCCGTATTCGTCAGGCATAACGACTGACTGAATGCATCATTTCCATCAAAACAGGTATAATTGATTGACATCAGTCCGATATCCACGGTACATGTCATATCCAGCAAAGCCGACAGCTCATTCATGGAACTGCGCACACGCCAGGCACCTGTCCCACATGACAACATCATAAGTCCAACTCTCCCAACGACAGATGCCTTAGCCGGAAGGTCAGCGTCGACAATCGTTTTTTCTTCGGATTTATCCGCATATTTGTGCCATAAAATATCCATATGATTCTTTTTTACAATACTCTGATCATTGAATGTCCACATACAATGCACTCCCACTGAGATAAATTTGTTATTACTCACCACTTATAGAAGTAAAACACTGTTATCTGATTACAAATCCAGACTGTCCGCACCAGCTACCCGTATCATCTGTTCTCTGCAAGACAGCACAAGTCCGTCGATCATACTTAAATGCTGAAGCATTCTGTTTTCAAACTGATGGATAGGTAACAGTACCCCAAGTTCATCAAAAGATTTTCCAGCCTTACTTCCGGTTTCCTGTCCATAATAAACAATTGCAGAATACGCTGCTTTCTGAATCTCTTGAAAAGTATTCCAGACCACATCATAAGCCTGAGCCTCGGAAAGATGTAATTTTTTCGTATCTGGCATAGCATATAAAATCAGGATACCCCGTTCCCTTTTTTCCTTTTTTTCCTCGATATTCATATGTTCCGTATAGTACCTGACCATATCATATCCGTCTGCCAGATATAGTTTCGAACGTGGAGCTGCCACATGCGCCTGATAGATTTCCAGAAATTTCTTATATTCATGTCTGGAAACAACGGATTGCTTTGTATTCAATACTTTTCCATTGATATCTGTCAACAGAACCGGATTTTCCCCTGTTTTTCCATGAAATCTCTTTGGAATCAGATAAGCTTCCTTCAGCAGATCAAACATGCTGCGATTACACAATTCCAGCAGAACCGCACTGACATCACCATTTTCATATGCTTTTAACATAACTTCTGCAAAATGTCCCGGATCAGAATCTATAAAACGATTATCATCACACAGATGGTTATAAAATGTCTCACTGAGACGTTCACATGCATCCCTGGATGCCAGAATGCGTGAAAACATTTTCTCAACTTCCTCTTCTCTTGGTAAAACAAGTGACATACAATCATCTCCTATTCATTTTTTATGACAGTTGTTTTTTCTATTCAAGTCGATTATAATAGGAAATCAGCAATCAGTAAAAGATATTATTGACATGCTTATTATAATATTTTGATATATCTGTTTCCGTCATCAACTATCATTTTTACAGGAGATTTCATTATGAATGTAAATTTTGAATATTACAAAATTTTTTATTATGTAGCCAGATACTGTAATTTTACGAAAGCAGCACATGCACTCCACAACAGTCAGCCAAATATTACGCGGGCCATGAATGCTCTGGAGCAGGAAATCCAGTGCACATTATTTGTGCGCACCAACCGAGGCGTACAGTTGACACCGGAAGGCCAGCAGCTTTATGTACGTGTATCGGCTGCCATGACACAATTGCAGGCTGCGGAAGATGAACTGACGAAAAGTGCAAGTCTGGAATATGGCAGCATTTCAATCGGTGCCAGTGAAATCGCTTTGAATATCTATCTTCTGCATCGATTACGTCAGTTTCATATAGATTATCCAAAAGTACGGCTAAAAATTGCAAATCATTCTACACCGCAGGCTATTCAATCTCTCAAAAGCGGTGAAATTGATTTCGCAGTTGTGACAACTCCATTGACCGTTACTTCACCGCTGATTCAGGTAAATTTGCAGCCTTTTCAGGATATCCTTGTCGGAGGAACTACCTTCCGTCCTCTTCAGCAAAAAATTTTATCGATTTCTGAATTGAAAAACTATCCATTTATCTGTCTGGGGGTGAATACTGCTACCCGGCATTTTTATGATGAGCTTTTTTTCTCTCATGGTCTGCGTCTGGTCCCGGATATTGAAACGGCCACGACAGATCAGATTCTTCCCCTGGTCAAAAATGAGCTTGGACTTGCTTTTCTTCCTGAGCCAATGGTTACGGATGCATTACAGAACAATTCTGTAGTTTCTTTGAAATTGAGAGAGGCACTTCCTACCCGCCAGGTCAGCATTGTGTATGATCAGACTCATCCTATGAGCATGGCTGCACATCGTCTGCTTGAACTTTTAGATCTACGATAAAAAAACAGATGTTCCAGACAAAAATCCGAAGCATCTGCTTTTTCGTTAAGGTTTTATATAAGGATTTTGAAGAATTACTAAATTACTGAAATTGTATCAGCTTATTATTACTACTATTGCCTTTTACAGTTAGTCCTGAAGTGCATCGTAACCTTCTGCACCGGTACTGATCTTGATTGCATTTTCTACGTTGTATACGAAGATCTTACCATCACCGATATGACCGGTATACAGTGCTTTCTTAGCAGCTTCAATAACAGTTCTAGGAGAAACTTTACTTACTACGATATCAACCTGAATCTTAGGCAGTAAGTTCATATCCATAGTAACACCACGATATTTGCTTGTTCTGCCGTGCTGAGCGCCACAACCAAGGACGTTTGTAACGGTCATACCATTGATACCAATGGCTGCCATTGCCTCGTTGAGGGCATCGAATCTGCTCTGTTTTGCATAGATTGTAATCTTTGTAATGCTTACATCACTGCCAGTTGCGATAGACGGATCCGGAGTACGAACCTGTACCGGAACTGCCTCGTCCATTGGTACTGCATTTTCCGGAAGTTTGACCGGAGTTGCAGAGGAGAAGTTGTTGATGCTGGATGTTAATGCAAAGTCTGCATAAGCACTTGCCAGACCATGTTCTGTCTGATCCAGACCGATGATTTCCTCTTCTTCTGTAACACGAAGACCAATTGTTGCACGGATTACAAGGAATGTGATTGTAATGGTAACTGCTGCCCATGCCAGAACGGTAATGATACCAAGGCACTGCAGACCTAATAATTTAACACCGCCGCCATAGAAGAGGCCGACAAGTTCATTTCCATTTTTATCTGCGATTGCATAACCCGGAGCTGTGTTTGTAGCAAAAAGACCTACTGCGAAAGTACCCCAGATACCATTCATAAAGTGAACTGCGACCGCACCAACCGGATCATCTACATGTAACTTATAATCAAGAAGCCATACACCAAATACTACTAATAAACCTGCAACAGCACCAATTACAATGGCACCTGCTGCATCTGTAACATCGCAAGGTGCTGTGATTGCTACCAGACCTGCCAGAGAAGCATTCAAACACATGGAAACATCAGGTTTGCCATATTTTAACCATGTAAATATCATACAAACAACAGTTGCAACTGCCGGTGAAATGGTTGTTGTAAGGAAAATAGAACCTAACTGCTCAATACTTGTTGCTGCTGCACCGTTGAAACCATACCAGCCAAACCAGAGAATAAAACATCCAAGGCAGCCAAGTGCAAGGTTATGTCCAGGAATCGCGTTTACTTTTCTGATTTTGCCATTCTCGTCTTTTGTAAATTTACCGATACGTGGTCCAAGGAGCCATGCACCAATCAGTGCGCTGACACCACCAACCATATGAATTGCACAGGATCCTGCGAAATCATGGAAGCCAAGCTGTGCTAACCAGCCGCCGCCCCAGATCCAGTGAGCTTCGATCGGGTAGATCAATGCGGAGATAACTCCGGAATAAATACAATAGGATAAAAATTTTGTTCTCTCTGCCATAGCACCGGAAACGATGGTTGCTGTAGTAGCACAGAATACTAAGTTAAATACGAAACTTGAAAAACTGAAATTGCTGTAGGATGAGAAAAGATCAAATCCCGGTTTTCCGATAAACCCTAACACATCTTCGCCAAGTAAGAAGGAAAAACCAATCAGGATGAACATTACAGTACCAATACAAAAGTCCATCAAATTCTTCATCAAAATGTTACCGGTGTTTTTTGCTCTGGTGAAACCTGCTTCCACCATTGCGAAACCTGCCTGCATCCAGAATACCAATGCGGCACCTATCAGAAACCAGACACCAAATATGTTGTCACTAATAAAAGTCATAATCTCCTGCGTCATAACTTACCTCCTGGTTTTTGGTTCTGTCGAACCATATTTTAAAACGACACTCAGAAAAAGTTTTGAAACCTTTTCTGTCAAACAAAAAAGGAGCATCATCTGCCGCTAGCCTGCAGATGACACTCCATTGTGTCGCTATCAGAGTTTTTCTATTGTCCGGTCATTTTATTTTGGAAAACAGGTAACTGTTGTTCGCAAGTTCAGTTATCTGTCATCCAAAAATAAATATCCCGGAAAATAGAAAAAGGCACCGGAAGCTTATTCTCCTCAGCACCTTTGCCTTTGATGACTGTAATATTACCCTCATCGTAATAAAAAGTCAATAAAATTTCTTAAATTTTTGTTAATTTATGTAATCTGGCGAATTTTCTCATATTTTGGCACTCTTTTTGTGCAATTCAACCACAGCACAAGGATTGTCAAACTTTAACACACTCCAAGTACTCTTTGCTTTCAACTATAAATTCATCTTCAAAGAAAAGTTCATTCACCAATTTCCAGAAATGAAGCCCCGCACCAATGTCTTCTGTCCACAAATACTTCATATCATAACTCCTCTTCCAGTGTTATCCTATTATTATCAAACTTCAAAACCCTGAAACTCTGATCTGATACATTCAATCCATCACAATTTCTCAGAAAAAGCATATATTGATTGGATAATTCAAAATTAATAAATTTTCTAGCCTCATCATTGATCAGATAATCTGCATTGTCTACCACAACAAAGCTATTTTTGCATTGTTTTAATGCTTCCTCAAAATTATCTGACCTGTAATTAAACAATTTGATAGCCTTGTATTCATCTGTAAGTCTTATATCTTCCAGCATTTCATAAAGTACGGTTTTCCCCGTACCGCTATCACCCCCGACAAGCGTTATTTTGTCATCAAATTCCAAATCGTACGAAAATGGATCTGCTTGAAAAGTGATACTCTTATAAATCATCTGCCTCTCTCCTTTCATACTCCTTACTCCACCAGGTATTATAACCCTTTCCGCCAGTGACAATATCTGAATCATTAAATCTGATTTTTGCATCATCTAGTATGTCAAACAGCGTCGGTCTTGACATGTATATCTTGATATGATCCATTGTAAAAATAATTCTAAGAACATTCGGACCACATTCCTCTACATTTACCACTTTATCCGGATGTTTCACAATATTGAGTAAGGTCTTACAGCCTGATGACAGATTACGGATTGTCCCTAAGCCATATTTTGTTTCAATCCGCTTATCTAGAGTCAGCTTTGCTTCATCTATCTGCCGGATTAAATCAACTTCTTTTTCAGACATTTTTTCATTCGCTGTATTCAAGTTAAAATACAAGTCATTTTGAAGTATCCAATCCTTTGAATTTCTTTTTTCAGTGTATATATCGATCATTTGGTGTAACTCCTTCCGCTGTTACTTGCCACCATTCTCTTTTTCTTCCAAGGCATGTGCAAGTAAATTCTATCAATAGATATCTATAAGACATTTTCCTTAATTTCTTTTTCAAATATCAGAAATGGTATTTCTGTTTTTACAATATGCTGTCATTAACTGAATCATACCCATAGTTCTCGATATATAGTATACACTTTATGATTCTCTTTGCGTTTATATTTAATACTTCCATAATTTATAACGACTATCGCTTAAAGCTCTTTTCCTTTTTTCATCTTTTTGGTTAAAATATTCATCTACATTTTTATTTGCATAATCTACTAATTCAAAATTATATTCATGCATATTCATATTATAAACATCTATATTCCTGCATTGTGCAAAGCGATATAAGTATTCTTGATTATCAATCGGCATCCTGCAACCAATATATATTGCCTTTATTGGAAAAAAAGGAATCATATTTTCATATATTTTACATATATCTATCGGCAATAAAAGGCGCCATTCATTTTCATATCTCCATGAAGAAGACTTTGTAAGAAATGAGAGCAGAATGCTTTTATCAAATTCCATTTGCTCATATGTTGTGAATGGTATCATGTTTACATATTTATATACTTTTCTTTTACTTAAAACTACCTGCCTTGACCCATATTCACAAGGCAACAATCCACCCAAAACCATTGCATTTTCCTTATTATCCATAATTGGTTTTGTTAAATCATACTCAACGCAAAATCCTTCGTGATTCTGAGCATAATGTGCCCATAATTCTATATATGATTTAAAAGAAATTTTATATCTGATTTTTGATTATCCGCATAAATACAATACTTTCAAGCATTTTGACGTATAGGAAAACATTCATTTTACCACGAATTTACCACGATTGAATAAGCCTTGATATGACCTATAAAATAACACTCAAAAGACATCATTATACCTAAATGGTGTCTTTTAAAAAAGCAGTCAATCCTAAGACCAACTGCTTTGTATAATGGATATGAAGTTGTCAAACTGGAATTTTTTGCTAACATTATACTTCATCATCCCAAATCAAAGAACGCCTACTCATATACTAACAAAATAGCATTTTATTATATGATATAGAATTTACAACTTTTAAAAGTTATCATCAAACTCTTTGTTTTCTGTATTCTTTTTTAAAGCGATCCATAAAACTATAAAAAAGAGGACATATACAATCATTCCCACCACAGTTGATTCCTGAGCATATTTTGTTGACAAATTTAGCAGTCCTTGTTCTTCTCCAATCTCTTTTATAATATCAAAATCTGCAAACTTCTCCATCCAATGTCTTAACTGCCATAGGTAATAAATGATTACAGCAAAATATATACCCGCAATTCCTCCTAATCCCAAAGTACAATTTTTCATAGATTTATTCCACAAAATTTTTTTCTTCGCAACACAGACATATAAAACAAAAATAATAGCACTTCCAAAAATAAGGATTCCCATTTCCATCATAAATGCTGTAACAATCAAATTTCCTGAAAATTTCGTAAAGTGTTCTATAATAGCGTCCAGCCCCATTTTTAAACATGCTGAAATTAAACCGAACACAACTCCAGTACATCCAAGTTTTAAATAATTTTCATTTTCTATTTTAATAGCTAAATACAACATAGTGCTATAAAGCATCCACAAAATAAAAGATGTTATAAATAATTTATCAAAATACCCCCACGCCATATAAGGCACACCTACCAACCACTTTGAAAGCAGTCCAAATAAAATGGTTGATATGGTTACGATTGTTAAATTTTTACTATTTACCATTTGCCAAACCTTCTTTACTTATTTTGATAATTGCTTAGTGACATATTGCTTCATACTTTTTGATAAATTGTAAAGCAATATTATTCTCCTGTTTTTTTGTTACAAGTCACTTCTATCCAATATACTACATAAGCACATAAAAATATTGCAACTGGAATAAAAGATAACGGTTCAACATAATTTACAAGCTCTGATATGCCCGTAAAAAACGCATATTCTGTTTCAGACTGTGGGAAAATGACAGCATAACCATATGAATGTGATAAAAGTGTAATAATAAATGGTATTACAACACATACTGAAACTGCCATAATCGTATTCAAGACACCTAAAATAGTAGACTTGCTTGAATGTTCAAATATCTTCTTCTTTGAAAGAAACCACAATAAGATAAATACAATTCCGATTACAATAAATTCTCCAATTTGGTAAAAATTAAGAACGCTATTTTCTAATATTATTTCCCCATATCCGAGCATGGACTTTAAGAAAATTTTGGGTTGTAAACAAATAACCAACCCTAGAACTATATAGAGAACAAAAACAGCCATAGAAACATTCAGCATATTCTTAACAATTTTTTGTTTTTTCTCATTCATAAAATAATACCTCCTTGCAACACTTAATGTCTATGCTAATATAATTTTGTTATCCATATTATAACAGTTCCATATATCCGCCACAATAAAAATCAGCATACCCT
>ERZ791923.2163-NODE-2163-length-18559-cov-4.461360_pt1 | contig 18559 bp, 9 predicted proteins | sample MGYA00510133_ERZ791923 | MGnify/ENA primary metagenome ERZ791923 (study PRJEB30046, sample SAMN00792106) | human gut metagenome | study: EMG produced TPA metagenomics assembly of the A metagenome-wide association study of gut microbiota in type 2... | reverse complement strand
CCGCGCGGGTCGGTGCCCAGGGCCGCCCGGTGGGTCATCTGGCCTTTCAGCAGGAGCGTATACTCCTTTGAAAAAAAGTTAAATTCCACTGACATGGCAAACCCTCGATAGCTGCCCACCGGCACCGGGTCGGACCCTTTGACCTCCTTGCAAGCGTCCAGCAGGGCAGCACCGGCGTTCTCCTTGTCGGTCAGGGTATCGCCCCGGACTTCCATGCCTGCGAAGCCGTCCTCCGGGTGCGGGTGTTCCGCCAGCGTTTTCATATCGGCTTCCAGCCCGGCGATAAAGCCCTTGTTTTTCTCGATTTCCTCCGGGAAGGTTTTCAGCAGCTGGTCCTCCAGGTGGTACTGCTTGCTTTGATGGTCGGCCTTCAGCAGCTTCAGCCGGGACACGTCCACATCCAGGTCCATGCGTTCCTTGATGCGCGGGTCCCCGGCGCACAGGGCCTTGATCTCGGCAAAGGAGAGCGCCGTTTCATCCACATCGTCGCAGCTTCGCACCGGGGATTTGGAGGTCATGATCTGGCTGATGAATTTCTGCTTGTTTTCCACCGTCTGCCAGAGGTAAGCGTCAAATGTCCCCTCCGTGACGTAGCGGAACACATGGACAGTCTCATTCTGGTTGCCCTGACGTTCAATTCTACCTTTGCGCTGGGCCAGATCGCCGGGCCGCCAGGGGCAGTCCAGGTCATGCAGCGCCACAAGGCGGTCCTGGACGTTGGTGCCCGCCCCCATCTTTTGTGTGCTGCCCAGCAAAACGCGCACCTGGCCGGTGCGGACCTTAGAGAACAGCTCCTTTTTCCGCACTTCGGTGTTGGCCTCATGGATAAAGGCGATCTGTTCAGCGGGCATCCCTTTAGCAATGAGTTTTTGCCGGATGTCCTCATATACCGTAAAGGCCGGTTCCGGCTCCGGCAGCGGCACCATGTCCTCCAATGCGTGCAGCGTTGGGTTGTCCAGCGCCTTCGCCACCTTTTTGGCGGGCTTGGCCTGGGGCGTGGAAATGTCGCAGAACACCAGCTGGGTCAGCTTGCCGGCCTCACCGTCCCGCCAGATCTGCATGATGTTGTCCACACACTGGTTGACCTTGGTGCCCGGTTCGTCCGGCAGCATCTGGTTGATGATCCGCTGGTCCAGGCCCAATTTCCGACCGTCCGACGTGATTTTGAGCATATTGTCCTCTTTGGGGTCTACGGAACCACTATGCACTTTGGACGCCCGCTCGGACAGAGCCTGCACCATCTCTTTCTGGATGTCGGTGGGCTGGGCCACGATGTTGTGGTACTCCACCTGGGGCGTGGGCAGGTGCAGTTGGTCGGCGGTCTTGATGTCCGCGATCTCTTTGAACAGGTTCATGAGTTCGGGCAAATTGAAAAACTTGGAGAAGCGGGTCCGTGCCCGGTAGCCCGTCCCTTCCGGGGCCAGCTCCAACGCCGTCACGGTCTCACCAAACCGGGACGCCCAGCAGTCAAAGTGTGTCATACCCAGCTCTTGCAGCCGGTCATACTGGAGATACCGCTGCATGGTGTAAAGCTCCGTCATGCTGTTGGAGACCGGGGTGCCGGTGGCAAAGATAACGCCCCGGCTGCCGGTGATCTCGTCCATGTAGCGGCACTTGGCGAACATATCCGAAGATTTCTGTGCGTCCGTGGTGGAGAGGCCCGCCACGTTGCGCATCTTCGTATATAGAAACAGGTTCTTGTAGTTGTGGGCCTCGTCCACGAACAGCCGGTCCACACCCAGCTGTTCAAACGTCACCACATCGTCCTTGCGGTCCTCGGCTTGCAGCTTTTCCAGGCGTGCCTCCAAAGATTTCTTTGTCCGTTCCAGTTGCTTGACGGTGAACCGCTCCCCGCCGCTGGCCTCCACCTCGGAGATGCCTTCGGTGATTTCCCAAATCTGCTCATGCAGCAGCCGCTCCTGGCGTTCCTTGCTGATGGGGATTTTCTCAAACTGACTGTGACCCATGATGATGGCATCGTAGTCGCCGGTGGCGATGCGGGCACAGAACTTCTTGCGGTTGTGTTTTTCAAAGTCTTTTTTGGTTGTCACCAGGATGTTGGCGGACGGGTACAGCCGCAGAAACTCGGATGCCCACTGTTCGGTCAGGTGGTTCGGAACCACGAAAAGGGATTTCTGGCACAGCCCCAGGCGCTTGGCTTCCATCGCGGCTCCCACCATTTCAAAGGTCTTGCCCGCGCCCACCTCGTGGGCCAGCAATGTATTTCCGCCGTACAGCACATGGGCGATGGCGTTTTTCTGGTGTTCCCGCAGGGTGATGGCCGGGTTCATGCCGCCGAAAACAATGTGGCTGCCGTCATATTCGCGGGGGCGAGTGCTGTTCATTTCCTCGTTGTACTGGTGAACCAACGCCTGCCGCCGCTGCGGATCGCGCCAAATCCAATCCTTGAACGCCTCCCGGATGGCCTGCTGCTTCTGCGCGGCCAGCGTGGTCTCCTTGGCATTCAGCACCCGGCGCTCCTTGCCGTCCGCATCCTCCACGGTGTCGTAGATACGGACATCCCGCAGGTTCAGGCTGTCCTCCAAAATTTTGTAAGCGTTGGCGCGGCTGGTCCCGTAGGTGGTATAGGCCGCAACATCCCTCTGTCCCACGGCGTTTTTGCCGGAAATCTGCCATTCAGCAGTGAACGCAGAGTAGTGGACTTCGATGCTGCGCTGAAGGTAAAAGGGCGTGTCAAAGGTCTCGTACATGAATTGCTGGATATACTCCTTGTCGATCCACGTTGCCCCCAGCCGCACCTCGATCTCGGAAGCGTCCAGGTCCTTGGGCTGGGCGGCGGTCAGGGCTTCCACGTTGACCGCAAAGGCCGGGTCCTGCTCCGCCGCCCGCTGTGCCTGACGCAGCTTCCGGCGCACATTGCCGGAGAGGTATTCATCGGCGGTCACATAATGGGGCGTTCCGTCCGGTTCGCTTTGGCCTGGGACGCGGAAGATGACACCGCGCAGCTCGTCAGCCAATTCTTCGCCGGTTTTGCCGGTGAGCTGTTCCATATACGCCATGTCCACACAGGCTTTTTCCGAGATGGAGACCGCCAACGCCTCGCTGGCCGTATCCACCGTGGTGACGGCTTCATGGGGTTTGATAGTCCGCTTTGAAAACATATCCGCCTTGCGTTCCAACTTGCCGTCCTCGTCCAGCACTTCCAGCGCACAGAGCAGGTAATAGCTGCTGTCGTCGGCAAAGGCCAGCCGGTTGGCCCGGTCGTTGATCAGGCCATACTTGGCGGAAAAATCGTCATAGAGCCGGTTCAGTTCGGCCATCTGTCCCTGGATGGCGGCCTCCGGCGCGGCGGTGTCCACTTCCAGGTCGATGAGCCGCTGCACACAGTCCCGCAGCCCCACCAGCCCCTTGACGCGGGCTTCGGCGGTGGCGTTCAGGTCAGGGCGCACCATGCGGCTGTTTTCCCGGAAGTACACCGCACCGTCCACCACCGTGTAGGAGTAGTTCTTCACGTTGGGGTCAGCCGGGAGGGATTCGTCGATGTCCTCGCCCTCGCCCAGCTCCGGCAGCGCGGCCTCCTGATAGGTTCCCTGGATGTACTTCACGGCATCGTGCAGCTGGTCGGCCAGCTCCAGCCCTTCGATGGGGGCCACGGTGTAGTCCTGCTTGCCATATTGGGTGCTTTCAGCGGTAGGCCGCCCTAACACCATCTCCGGGTGGTCCAGAAAATATTGGTTGACCGTGAAACCGTCCTCGGTTCGACCCACCTGGGTCCAGTCCGGTGCAAGGTCCAGTGGGCGGTCCCGTTTTTGCAGAAAGAGAATGTCCGAAACAACCTCAGTTCCGGCATTCTTTTTGAAAGCGTCATTGGGCAGACGAATGGCTCCCAGCAGTTCGGCCCGCTGGGCCAGATACCGGCGCACGGTGGAATCCTTGGCGTCCATCGTATAGCGGCTGGTGACGAAAGCCACCACGCCGCCGGGCCGCACTTGGTCTAAAGATTTTGCAAAAAAGTAGTTATGGATGTTGAAGCCCAGCTTATTGTATGCTTTGTCGTTAACTTGGTACTGGCCGAAAGGCACATTGCCGATGGCAAGGTCGTAAAAGTCCCGCCGGTCGGTGGTCTCGAAGCCCGCCACGGTGATGTCAGCCTTGGGGTAAAGCTGCTTTGCGATCCGGCCGCTGATAGAATCCAGCTCCACGCCGTACAGGCGGCTGCCCGCCATACTCTCCGGCAGCATTCCGAAGAAATTGCCCACACCCATAGATGGCTCCAAAATGTTGCCGGTACGGAAGCCCATCTTCTCCACGGCCTCATAGATGGCACGGATGACGGTAGGGCTGGTGTAGTGGGCATTCAAGGTGGAGGCTCTGGCCGCAGCGTATTCCTCCGGGGTCAGCAGTTCTTTCAGTTCCGAAAACTCGGCAGCCCACGCAGATTTGTCCGGGTCAAAGGCATCTGCCAGGCCACCCCAGCCAACATAGCGGGACAATACCGCCTGCTGCTCCGGCGTGGCCTGGCCGGTGGTTTCCTCCAGGTATTTCAGCAGTTTGATTGCCGCCACATTGGCCTGGTACTTGGCCTTGGGGCCGCCCTCGCCCAGATGGTCGTCGGTGATGTGAAAATTCTGCGCATTGCGGCGCAGGTTGTCCCGGTACTCCTGGTAGGCCGCCTGTTCGGCTGCCCTCTGGTTGGGGAAGGTCTGCCACTCGCCGTTGACAGGGATGGCGACCGGGTGTTCTGGCTTCTCGCCCGGCTCCGCGTCCGGGGCGGGGGTCGGTTCGGGCGGCATGGGTTCCGGCTGGTCGATGTGCAGCCGTTCCACCACCACGTCATAGGGCAGCTGGTTCTGTTCACCAGGATAAACGGTCACAGGCTCGGAATGGAACGCCGGTGTCTCGGCGGGTTCCTCGCTGGGCTTGGCGCTCTCGGCAGGTTCTTCAACAGTGGCAGCGTCATCAACCGCCGGTTCGGCCTGTTCCTGTCCAAAGCCAGCCAGCTGGCGGGCATACAACCCGCGCAGCAGCGGTGCGACCTCATCCCAGCGGAAGAACAGCATAGCCAGCCGCTTCTCGTCTGCATCCAGCACTTCCAACTCGATGCCTTCCGTCATGGTGCGGTAGTCGGCGGTGTCGCCGGTCTCCAGCTCCATCGTCTCGATGATGTCGGAATAAGCCCGGCTCAACCACTGGGCAATTTCAGCGTTGGACTTGCCGCTGCGCAGCAGCTCGGAAATCTCCGCCTTATCCGGCGCACCGATCAGGCCGTGGGCCAGCACGTCCCGCAAGTCCTGGTCTGCGGTGTCAGGGTTGATGGGCAGAAACTCGGTGAGGGCCTCGTTGCGGGCATCCTCGCGCAGCAGCGTCTCAAACCGTTCCCGACTTTCGGCCCGGAAGATGGGGTAAGCCATGCCGGAAGGAAGAAGCTGTACCGTATCCTCCCGCAGCTCCGTGATCTGGTATTCCTGATTGTCCAGATAGACCGTGTCGCCCTCATGGTAGACCGGCGAGGTTGGGTCATAGACCTTTTCCTCAGAAATAGCCTGCTGGATGGCTTCATATTCCTCGTCCGACACGGCAATGTCCATCTCGTGGGTGGGTTCTCCGCTGCCGATGGTGATGGTGTCTCCCTCGCGGGTGACGGGCTGGCCGGACAGGTCAGGCGGCGCAACCTGCGCCTGCGCGGCCTCATCCGGGTAGTTTCCGAAAATACGCAGGTAGGTCCGCTGCTCTAAATCGTAGACCGCTGCGCCATCGTAGGCAAAGCCGTCCGGTTCCATCGTGCCGTCCACATAGCCCTGAGCGACTTTTTCGGCTTCTTCCCGTGTGGGATATTCCATGCGCTCATCAAAGCCGTTCTCAGAATGGTGATAGACCACCACCTGATACCGGCGGGCATCCTGCTCTTGCCTTTCCGGCTGGCGCTCCTGTTCTGTCAGAAAAGTGCCGTCCGCTATGAGCTGGGCAATCCGGCGCTGCACCTTGGGCCACGGCAATTCCATTTCTACGGAGCTTCCGGCGCGGGCGAGCAACAGCTTTGTGCTGTCCCCGCCGCTATATTCGCGGGCCAGCCAGGCAGCGGTATCTTTCTCTCGTGCATGATCTGCCATATAGTGGACCACCGCACGTTTACTGGCAGCGTCCCCATTCCAAGCGCGGATGGCATCGTCGATGTCATCCTGCGAAAGTGGGCGCAGCAGCTCGTGGAGACGCGGATAGGTCTCGTCAATGATTTCTCTGTGCAAGCGTTGGCGGAACTCCGGCGTATAGGAATAGAGCTGGAGCAGCTCCCTGTTGCCGGACAACAAAACAGCGCGGCGGATGGCCGATCTGCCTTCAATCACGGCACTTTCATAATCGCTGTGACCACAGGCGTTGCGGTATCGGGTATCCTCGGTAACAGCCTCCAGTACAATAGGCTTATATTTCTCATGCAGCTCTCGGAGAGTAGGCTTTACCGCCTCCGCCTCATAGTCGCCAGCTTCTGGCTGCGGCTGCTCCTGGGCAAAAGAAGAAGCAGAGGGCGTTTTCACACTCTCTGCTTCATCAATTTTCTGGATTTGTTCCGATTCGGAGAGGAACAGGTTTAAGGTCAGCTGTTGATAAGCTCCGCCAGCAGGATCTCCTCGGCCTGGGCCTTGCAGGTGTTCATCAGGCCCACCCACTGCATCGGGTCGCGGGCTTTCAGTTCCTCCGTCGCGCCCGCCGCCTCGGCCAGCCGGGGCATCATCTGCTCCAGACGGCTGTTCGCGGTCTCGTCGATCTCCTGAAGGTGCGGGTACAGCTTCTCGCTCATCAGCAGCTGGTTGTACAGGATGGGCCGATGCTCCTTCAGGTAGGCTTTGCGCATCCTGCCGTACTTGCCCAGGGGCTTCGACGGCTGCTCGGTCAGATTCAGGTCGGGAATCAGGTAATCTCCGTTCCTCGTGTAAGTCAGGTTGTTCTCCATGTGTGACGCTCCTTTCTGCGAGTTGTTCACGTTCGTAGTTTTGGATAATGACGCCGATCTGCCGCAGCACCTGCTGGTTTACCTGGCTGACCGCCGTGCCCAGCGCCCCGATGGCCGCAGGGGTGTTGAAGTCGAAGATCGGCATGAAATCTTCATGGCCAAAATACTGCTCCGGTTCCAGCCCGCAGCGGGACATGAGGGCATAGGTGATGCTGACGGTGGCGGCGGATTTGAATTGCACCTCGATGTTGTACTCATCGTACTCCTCCAAAAAGGAACCGTCAACGATATAGAGAATGTCCTGCCTGTGTTCGTCCCAGTATTCCTCCGCCAGCTTGGCGGCCACATCAGCCAGTTGCTGGGCCAGGTCGTTGCTGCTCACATCGTAGTTGCGTTCCAGCATGGCCGACACAGGCCCAATGTGCCGTTCCTCCAGCTGCCACAGCCAGGGGGTGCGGGAATGTTCACGGGTGCCGGTGTCGGAAATATCGAACACATAGCGCAGGCGGGGCCGGTCCCCGGAATCGTCCACCAGGGCGATGCCCTTGGAACCGCGCCGCACATACCGGCCCATGCGGTCATTCCACAGGTCGTACTCGGCGCAGGCGGTAGCGTCCGGGCGCTGAGCGTAGATCATCAGCTGCTCGTGGTAAGGGTACTTGTAAAGCCGGGCGGCGGTGGTGAGAAAGCCCGCCCATTCCTGCCAGCTGCCGGTGAGCTGGACCGCCACCTTCTCCGCCATCTGCGCATACATTTCTGCCTTGGTTGGCATGGTTGTCTGTCCTCCCTTCATTTTTGGATAAAAGAAAAAGCAGGAAACCTCGAAAAAGATTTCCTGCTCGGTGGTGCCGCCGGTGGCGGCTGGTATTCAGTTTTGAAAGTTCGGGGCAGGTTGGTTAGATAATAGACATTCTTGTAAATGGAAACTAATTATAAAAAAATCAAGCAAGCTATTCCTATAATGATAAAAAAACATCCTCCAACCCTTGTGCTTATTTTAAACAATTCTGACGGTTCATTCGCTTTATCACTTTTCCAACTTTCTGTTATCTGAAAGAAAATTGAAGGACTTACTACCATTAACAAACCTATAACTAAAAAAACAATTCCTACCAAAATGTACATATCACTCTACCTCCCTGAAAATTTGCTTTATCGTTATCTTTATTATACTATGACCGGTTACTTTTGGGAATATATGAATTGTAAACTTGCTGGACAGATTATCATTTATTCTTCAAAATCCGGGTACAGCTCCAGTGCATCGAACTCGGTATCGGTCATGGCTCGGAGCTTGGCGAGGGTGCTGTCCGTCAGGGCCAGCAACTCGGTCTCGTCCGGCTCCGAATAGCCGCGCATCTCGAACAGTGCCTCAATAGCTCCCTCACGGGTGCCGGGGTTGTAGATGCACAGCAGGTTTATTTCCTCAAAGGTAAAGTTTCCCATATCAAATCTCCCTTTCCGTGCTCTTTTTTGGCGCTGTCTATCTATGTTCGGGTTTCGGCTGGCTTCTCAGCTGTTCCACGACGGATTTTCTTTTCCCGCCCACTCCTGCCAGCTGCCGGTAAGCTGGACTGCCTCCTTCTCCGCCATCTGCGCGTATTGTTCAGCTTTGGTTGGCATAGTTGTCTGTCCTCCCTTCTGTTTTAGATAAAAGAAAAGCAGAAAATCTCGAAAGAGACTTCCTGCTCGGTGGTGCCGCCGGTGGCGGCAGATATTTAGTTTTTCAATAGTGTGTTAGTCCGACAAACGGAGTTTATATGTGTTTTACAAGAACCAATTTAGCGGATTTAGTAATTCAATGAAAAAATGTAGAAAAGTATCTCGAAATCTTTCCTTAGCATATGTTTTCCCTTTTCTTAGACTAAAAAGAGCCCGAACAAATGAAATCAGTGTAATCATGGGAATATATAGCACTAATACCAAGATTATAATCCAAAATACTTCCATAGATTTTTCTCCCTACTAAACTTGGAATTACTTTTTTCTCTTAAATGGAGCAATAAATAGTATCTCCATTGCCATTTTATCACAAACCGGTTTTATCGCATAGATATTTTACTTATCAAAATCCGGGTACAGCTCCAATGCATCAAAGTCGGCGTCGGTCATAGCCCGGAGCTTTGCGAGGGTGCTGTCCGTCAGGGCCAGCAACTCGGTCTCGTCCGGCTCCAAATAGCCGCGCATCTCGGCCAGTGCCTCAATGGCTCCCTCACGGGTGCCGGGGTTGTAGATGCACAGCAGGTTTATTTCCTCAAAGGTAAAGTTTCCCATATCAAATCTCCCTTTCCGCGCTCTTTTTGGGCGCTGTCTTTTTATGTTCGGGTTTCGGCTGGCTTCTCAGCTGTTCCACGACGGATTTCCTCTTTTCCCGTTCCTCCCGATGGGCGGCGGCTGCCAAATCCATGAGGGAGATGGGCTGGCCGCTTCTGGCCTGCTGTTCCAGCTGGGCCACGGTCGGCTCCTTGGAGCCGTTGTTGATCACGCCGTCAATCATGCCGTAATCGTCCTCCACGGTCATCTCCGCATTTTTCAGGTGATTTTCCGGGAGAAATCCAGGAATCTGCTGAAAACCAACACTGTCAACATAGTGGCAGGATACCACGCCGTTTTGCTTGAGGGCAACAATGTCGCTGACGCTCATGGAAGGACTATGGAAGTCCACCGGTTTTTCCAGATTGAACTGCTGGAAGATCTGTTCCAGCTTTGCGTCAGTGCTGCCGGTAGCGGTCAGGGGCGCGGTATAAACCAAATCATAGCTGCCGCGCTCCACAGAAATGTCATGGCTTTGCAGCCAGTCCATATTCATGAAGCGGATATTCTGCGGGTCATCCCGGCTCACCTGGTAGATAGCGAAGCAATCGCCCTCATGGGAGAGAAACGCCTGCTCCCGTTCCAGCTGCCGGTCCTGCCGCTCCAGCACTTTCTCATGGAACTGAGGACTTTCCTCCCATTCGTCACGGGCCACGGCAAAGATACCATCATGGGCGTCCAGATCGGAGCTGTCAAAAGCCATCTCCGGGTTTTCGCCCTCCTGGATGATGTACACGGTCAGATTGCGCTCCATCAGCTCGTAGGCCCGCTCTTTGGAGAGTGGCAGAAGGTCCCCGTCCAGATAGCCGCACTTTTCCAAATCGTCTTGGGTCAGCGCCGGGTCTGGCATGGGGTATTCGTCCAGCGTCTGCTCCGGGGCATCCGGCAGCTGGGTGACTTCCGGCACAGCGGCCTGGGCCGCTGCCTGCATCTGTTGGACTGCCGCCTCCTGCAAGGTCTCGATCATGGACAGCGGCGCATACCGAATGGACTGGCCGCCCATGCCGTGCATCTCACAGATTTTCAGTGCAGCGGTGGACAACGGCAATTCCGGCGCATCCAGCTGGCCGCCGTCCAGTGCCCGCATGGTGTCCTTGTCGTAGATGGTGTAGTCATAGCCTGCGTCGCAGGGCTGAATGTGGAGGTACAGCCGTCCGTCTAATTCATAGAGTTTTTCCGTCTGCGTCTGCGCCTGGGCCTTGACCTGCTCCACCGTCATACTGCCATCTTGAAGGGCGTTGTGCAGCTTTACACACTCGTCATGGGTGCCGGTATAAAGTGTCTCTCCGGGGGTGAGGGACAAATCATCTGCAACGCTATATTCCTGGATATAGGTGCTGTCTGCCGGTGAAGTCCGCTCAAAATTGCTGTGGAGTTTATACACATGGCGGGCGGGGGACTGCATGGGAACTTCCGGCTCCGGCGCAACTTCCTGCCGGGGCACCGCCTGTTCCGGCTGGGCGGTCAGGTCAATGCCGCGCTCCTTACAAATTTCCTTGTAGTGCCGGTCAATATCGGAAATCAGCTCACCGGCGGTCTTATTGATAACCTCCAGGCTGGCCCGCAGCTCCTTCAGTTCCTTGCCCTGGCTCCAGCTGGCGATATAGCCGAAGCTGTTCTCGCCAGTCTGGATACCGTAATACTGGCAAACCGCATAGGAGATGCTCTCCGCCTGGACTTCCTCCGTATGCCGGTCCTTCGCTGCCTGGACCTCGGAAGAGGGATCTTCCTCCACCTCCAGCCGCCACTCGAACTGATTCTCGTCCACAAAGCGCCAGTCTGCATCGGCAGCGAACTGTTCAGCCTCTGCTTCGGTGGCAAAGCCCTGGGAATAGTCCCGCTTGGTCCCGCCGTCGCTGACCATGACCACCTTCCAGGTGGGTTCGGGTTTCGTCCGTTTCGGGTCGTGCAGCTTGCTGTGGGCGGTCTCATGCACGGCAGCGGAAACGGTCTGCACCTCGCTCATGCCTTCCCGAATGGCGATCCGCTGCTGATCGGAGGAAAAATAGCCGTCCATGTTTGCATCCATCGGCTCAAACTCGATGGGGACCGGGGCGGACCGGCGCAGGGCCTCCATAAATACCTCATAATTCTGGACATTCCCGGAAAGAGAGGCCGCCAGTTCCGGCAGGGGCTTTCCGTCCGTCTGGCTGACGTCAAACACCTTCCCCGGGCGGAACAGTGGGATCTCGATCTCCTTTTCCTCCATGATGACCTTGCCATCCTTATCCAGCATAGGGGCTTTGGTGTCCGGGTCCAGCTTCTGCTCCTCGATTTTCTTCTTATATGGTGTCGGGGCAATGATGGTAATGCCGTGTTCCCCCCGCTTCACATGGCGGGAAAACTGATTTTTCCACTTGTTGTAACCGGCCACCAGCGTAGCGTCCGGGCGCTGCATATAGATGAGCATGGTGTTGTTGACGGAGTAGCGGTGGAAGCGGGACATCACGGACAGGTAACGGCGGTATTTGTCGCTCTCGAACAGCTCCTTGATGCCCTGTTCAATGCCCGCCGTGATTTCCTGCAACCGCTCCCGGTTGGTGGGTTTGTCAGCCATGATTTTCACTCTCCCTTCTATGGCCGAAAGTTCAGCGGTGTGTTCTGCAATCCATTGGTCCTGTGCCTCGGTGCTGCTGTCGAGAAAGGTGTCCAGCAGATAGCCCATGTAATCTTTCTTTTGAATGGCCTCCATAAAATGGGGATGCGGGTTCTCGTCCGGCGTTTTGGGGGAATAATCGGTTTCCCATTTTCGGAGCAAGTGATAGTAGTCCGTCAGAACACGCCACCCATGTTCCCGTTTTTCCTTTAATTTCTGCGCCTCGGTTTTCTGCCGGACGTAACGCCTCCGGGGAGGGACCTGACTGTCATAGGCCAGGCCAAAATCCAGGGCCAGCTTTTCGGCGGCCTCCTTGGGGGACAGGTCATAGAGCCGGGCGGTGAAGTCGATCACATCTCCGTCTGCGCCACAGCCGAAACAGTGGAAACGTGTGTCCACCTTCATGCTGGGGTGGCGGTCATCATGGAAGGGACAGCAGGCCATGCCGCCGCGCTTTACCTCGATGCCGTACATTTCAGCCGCTTCCCGGACGGTGACAGACTGTTTCACGACTTCAAAAACGCTCTCGCCCATGCTCACTTACCGCCCGCTTTGGGGGGAGGCGGTTTGTACCCGGCTGCCTTGGCCCGCTCACTGGCGGCTTTGCGGCGCTCAGCGCTGTACGGCTCCCGGACTGACACACAGCGTTTCGGGACGGTAAAGGTCTGCCGATCCTTTTTCACGATCTGGTCCGGGTACTTCTCCGCCAGCCGCCGCAGCTTTTCCAGCAGGCGCGGGTCGTGGGAATAGACCTCGGCGGTGGCCTCGGCCTGGTTATAGAGGATAATGGTTTCCTGTTCATACAAACTCAGTTTCATTTGCCGCCGCCTTTCTGCCGGTCAAAGTCCAGCTTGAAATTGACGTACTGGCCGGTGTCCTCCAGCACCACGGTGGCGTCGTAGGTCTTGCCGCTTTTCTCAGAGTACAACCCGGTCACACGGGCACGGCCATCTTTCAGCAGCGCCGCCACAATAGTCTTGGTGGGCTGTTTGCGCTTCGCGGCCCACCACTTGCTGTTTTTCCAGATGGCAAATTTGCAAGATTTGTCCTGGCAGAAGAAGCCCTTTTGCGTTTCTGCAACCTCGCCGCCGCAGCGAGGGCATTTGCCCACCACCTCGCGGGGCGGAGTGAACAGGTACTCGCTGCCCTCAATGACCTGATAAGTTCCCACCAGTTCTTTCAGCATGGCGCAGATCCCGTCCATGAAGTCCTCCGGGGCCAGCTCGCCGCGCTCGATCTCACCCAGCCGGTACTCCCAGTCGGCGGTCAGCAGCGGGGATTGCAGCTGCTCCGGCAATACTGTGATAAGGGACACTGCATCGTGGGACGGTATCAGCTGCACGGTTTTCTTGCTCTTTTTCCGTTCCAGAAAGCCGGTGGACACCAGCTTTTCTAAAATCCCGGCGCGGGTGGCGGGGGTGCCGAGACCTTTGCGCTCGGCATCTTCCGGCATATCATCTTTTCCGGCAGTCTCCATCGCGGAGAGCAGCGTATCCTCCGAAAAATGTTTGGGTGGGCTGGTTTTTCCCTCCTTGACGGCGGCACCGGCGACCGGCAGCGCCTGACCCTCAGCCAGTTCCGGCAGCAACTTGTCCTCGGTGTCCTTATCCGGCTCTGCATTTTTCATGCTGGCGCGGTAGGCGGCGTCCAGTTCCCGCCAGCCGGGCTGCTTCACCGTGCGTCCTTTGGCGGTGAACTCCGCGCCATCGCACTCCACCGTAACAGCGGTCTCGGCGTAGGTATAGGGCGGGGCCACCGCGCACAACAGGCGCAGGGCCACCAGCTCCAGAATTGCCCGTTCGCCCACCGGCAGGGTAGACAGGTCCACGTCCCGGATGTTGCGGGTGGGAATCACCGCATGGTGATCGGTCACTTTCTTGTCGTTGATGACCACCGCCGCATCGCAGGAAATGGCGATACCCTTGCGGAACGGCATGGCGTTGGCAACCAGGTTCACCAGCACCGGCAGGCCCTCGGCCATATCCGAAGTCAGATAGCGGCTGTCGGTCCGGGGATAAGTGCAGAGTTTCTTTTCATAGAGATTTTGCAGATAGTCCAGCGTCTGCTGCGCCGTGAACCCCAGCAGGCGGTTGGCATCCCGCTGAAGGGTTGTCAGGTCATAGAGGGTGGGCGGTTTCTCGGATTTGTCTTTGCGTTCCACCCTCTTGACCGTGGCCATGCCGCCCTGGCAGGTGCTTTTCAACTGCTCGGCATCCGCTTTCTTGTCTATCCGGGCGCTGGTAGCGGAAACGCCGGGCAGATCCAGCGCCACCGTATAAAACGGCACCGGCTTGAAGGCGTCGATCTCGGCCTCCCGCTGGACGATGAGGGCCAGCGTCGGGGACATGACGCGGCCAATGTTGAGGGTGCGGTGGTACAACACCGAGAACAGCCGTGTGGCGTTGATGCCCACCAGCCAGTCCGCCTTGGCACGGCAGAGGGCCGCCTGGTGCAGTCCGTCATAGTCCGCACCGGGGCGCAGATGTGCAAAGCCTTCCCGGATGGCGGAATCTTCCATGCTGCTGATCCACAACCGGCGCATGGGCTTGGTACAGCCTGCCAGGCAGTAGACGGTGCGGAAAATCAGCTCACCCTCGCGTCCGGCGTCGCAGGCGTTGACCACCTCGGTCACGTCCTCCCGGCGCAGCAGGGTGCGCAGCACGTCGAACTGGTCCCGCTTGTCCTTGGCGATGGTGAAGCGCCAGGTCTCCGGCAAAATGGGCAGGTCATCATAGCGCCACTTGGCATAGTCGGGATTATAGGTGGCGGCATCTGCCAGCCCGGCCAGGTGCCCCAGGCACCAGCTCACCAGCCAGCCGCCGCCCTCCAGGTAGCCGTCTTTGCGGGTGGCAGCGCCCAGCACGGCGGCCAGGGATTTTGCCACCGAAGGTTTCTCGGCAATTACCAATTTCATTTCTGTCTCCTCCTTTCGCGCAGCCATGCGGTCAGCTCCTTGTGGCAGAATCCCACGCAGGGCTGGCCGGGGCGGTAGTTTCCACAGCCATAGCAGGGGTGGCCGGGAGATAAAGAGGGAGGACGGGAAACTGCCTTCCCGCCCTCCGGCCTGCGCGTCATCATGGGTTCAAAGGGGCTGTCGGTGAACCGGGTCATTTGACCGGGTTCTCGCTTTCTTCATCGCCGCCCCCGTCGGCTTCCTCCGGCTCGGTCTCCCAGGTCTCATCCTCCGGGAGTTCTTCATCTGCGCCATAATCGTAATCATCTAAGTTATCGCTGCCCTTGGTCTTGGGCTTCTGCTTGATGAATTTGAAGTAGACTAGCGCACCGATGCCACCCAGCGCGGCCAGCACCACCAGCAAGAACGCCGGATTCAGCCCCGCCGGTTCGGTTTCCGGCTCAGCCTCCGTCTCCGGGGTGGGCGTAGGTTCCGGCTCCTGACCCGTGCATCCAGCCATATCCACGGCGCAGACCGGACAAGCCGTATTCACCGCACCGGCGGCGCACTTCTCGGTGCAGTTACAGACGGCAGGGGTTTCCTCCGCCGTCTCGCCGTCCTCCATCAGCGCCTCCAGGTCGGCCTCGTCCACCTGGTTCAAGAAGTGGACGGCGGTCTCCTTGTCCTCGTTGGCGCGGTCAATGAGGATATAGAAGTAGTTGCCCGCCTTGGTGGTGACGGTGATGAGCTGCTTGTTGCCGCCAAAAACATCCACCAGGGCGGCGTTGCCCTCCGGGGTCAGCGGCGGGCTGTCCTCGGTTTCCTCCACCACCACATTGCTGTCATTGGTGGCGTCCGCCGCAGGGGTAGCCGTAGGCGCGGGGTCCGTGCCCTGGGCAAAGGCAGTCACAGAAAAGCCGCCCATCAGCATCAGGCAGGTGCAGAGGGCGGCAAGGGTTTTGAAAATCTTCTTATTCTTCATGGGTCATGTCCTCCTGTTCGGAATCGGCGGGAATCGCGTCCTGGCCGGGCACCATGCCGCCAGCCAGCAGGGCGTTCAGCTGGGCGGGGGTCATGCGCAGGGCACGCACCATCTGGACGATCTCCAGATTTTCCGCTTCGGTTTTCTGCGCTTCCAGGGCCTTCAGCTTTTCCTGCTGCTCCGCGATCTTCTCGCGGGTTTTGGCGATCTCCTGGTCGATGCGCTCGATTTTGTTCTTAGCCATAGTCAATCACTCCATTCCATATCGCTCTTTCCAAGCGTAGTTGCGCCCCAACCCCTTGACGGTTTTGAGATGGGGCATTGCATTTTCCTCGATGGCAAGCGCCCGCCGGTACAGGTCGGGGTACTGCCGTTTCAGGGCTTCTATTTCGTCCCGCTTCATACTGGGGCAGAAAAAGCAGGACGATTTGCCGGGCAGGGGCAGCCCCGCCGCCTGGATCACCCGGATGCAATCGTCCCGCGTCCAGTGCCAGTCCTCGATCAGTGGGTAGCGGTTTTGATACTTCCTATCCGCCTCGTTGTACTTTTTGGAACGCTCATACCGTTTCCGCTCCCCGGCATCGTAGCCAATGAACCGCGTAACCCGTTCACCTGCCTGCCACACGGCGCGGCATTGCGGGTGATGGTTGCAGAACTTTTCCTGCGGTCCGATCTTGTGTTTCTGCGAACACCGCTTAAATCCGTAGGCGATGGAGGGCAGCGTGCCGGAGCGCAAGCACTCCGTTTCCAAGGTCAGGCGGTTGCCGCTGCGGTCCATCTTTTCCACCACCGTAATAGGCGGCATTTCATGTTCCCGCAGCCACTGGTTCATGGTCTCCAGAAAACGGTAGGTGTGTGGATGCTCCGCCCCGGTGTCCGCAAAGGTGATAAGGTCGATGGGAATCCCATGTTGATGAAGCCCAACCAAAAGAGCGGCACTGTTTGTGCCGCCCCCAAAAGATACAATATTCAGTTTTATACCTCCGAAAAATGTCACCAGTTCATCAATCCGTAGCCCTTGATGCACTCATAGGTCAGGGAATAGCTCTTGATTTTGCAGGCGTCGCCGGAGTTGCCCTCCACGGTGTAGACCCGGCTGCCGTCGGTGCCCACCACGATGCCCACATGGTCGGCCCGGCCGTCCAGGTCCCAGTCAAAGAAGATGGCGTCACCGGGGGCGATGTTGGCGTAGTCACGCCCGCCCCATTGGCCGTGAGACTGGAACCAGGGGATGCCCTGGGCCTGGCAGGCCGAAAAGCGCGGTTCGGACAGCCCCATCTGGCCGTAGCACCAGGACACGAAACAAGCGCACCACTCCACGCGGGAGGTGAAACCGTACCAGCTCCAATAGGGCTGGCCGCCAACGTTGCCCACCTGGCTTTTGGCGATGTCCACCACCGCCTGATTGCCGGGCCGTGTTCCGTTCACAAACTCCACACCGGCCAAGCTCTCGGAGTCGCTGGTGTCGGCGGACCCGCCGCCGAAGATCAGTGGCTTGTTGCCCAGCGTCTGCCGGTACACCTGGTACATCTCCAGCTGGTCCGGCGTCAGCAGGTCTGCCACCACTTCCGAAATCTGCTTGCTGGTGAGGGTCACATTTAAGATGTAGTAGTTGTAGGGCACCTCCACGTCATATTCGTTGCCCTCACTGTCGGTCCGGGTCTCGGTGCGGTAGCGCACCTCCACTTCCTCGGTCAGCGTCAGCCGGTACTGGGCATTGAAGATGCGTTCCAGCTCCGCCTGGGCGCTTGCTCGCGTGTAGCCCTGCAAGACGGCAGACAGGTAGGCCGCCAGCTCGTGGGGGTCGTGGCCGATCATATCCAGGTCATAGCGGTACTCGTCATAGCCGGGATGGCTGCTCTCGATGTTGTCGATCTCGGCTTGCAGCGCAGCCTCCTTGGCTGCATAGTCCGCCTCCACCGCCACCAGCTCCGGGTCATCCGAAGGGTAGGTGGTGCCGGAAATCATCGAACCGATGCTCTGCGCCATCATGGAGCAGGAGGACATGGTGTTGAGCAGCAGACAAATCAGCAGGAAAATCGCCAACACCATGATGAAGCCTTTCTTGTGCTGCATCACATAGGCACCGGCCTGCCGGGCCTTTTCTTTGACCGTTTTGGCTGCCTTGCCGGATTTCTGGGCGGCACCGGCGGCGGTCCCACCGGACTGCGCGGCCCGTTTGGCGGCGACGTACTGCTTTTTGATCTGCTGCTTCTGCTGCCACCGGGACAGCGGGTTACTCGCAGCCTGGGGATTGTCCTGCAACGACTTCTGGTACAGTGCATTGATGTTGGCCTTTTCCAGCTGCCGCTCGGCCTGGGCGGCCTTGCGGTAGGGTTTCAGCTTGTGGCTGCGGTAGCCCTCCTGGACCAGATGCACACCAGCCTCTACGGCTTCCTCGGACTTGTGGGCGCTCTCCACGCCCACGTTGTCATCCTCGGACTCCTGAATCTCCTGGTGAATCTTGCCTGCCACTGCATTGCCCGGCGCATCCCGCAGAGAATGGGACAGCTTGGAGGGCGGCCTGGGCTTGTCCTCCAGCACCAGCTTGGTTGTGACCTTGCCAGTCTTGGGGTCCACCTCGGTCCGTTTGACCTGCTTTTTCGGGATTTTTGCCTGCGCCTTGTCCGCTTTGGCGGCGGCCTTTTCCGCCTTTCGGATGGGTTTTTCCAATGCCGGGTCCGCCCGTTCTTCCTCCGTAAAGCGCAGGCGCGGTTCCTTAATCAAACCATTCTCCCAGCATGAGGGAGACCATCATGCCGGAAAGCTCCGCATAGGCCGCCAGCCCCATCGGCCCCACGAAGCGGCACTCGGTCAGGCAGGCGTAAAGCTGGGCCAGCGCATCCGCCAGAATCTGGACTTCGG
>ERZ791923.2151-NODE-2151-length-18657-cov-3.828836_pt1 | contig 18657 bp, 11 predicted proteins | sample MGYA00510133_ERZ791923 | MGnify/ENA primary metagenome ERZ791923 (study PRJEB30046, sample SAMN00792106) | human gut metagenome | study: EMG produced TPA metagenomics assembly of the A metagenome-wide association study of gut microbiota in type 2... | reverse complement strand
CGCATCAGCCGGATATTTGGTTAGCACCCCAGCCACGGAACTACGCCGCTGCCCCCACAAATTACATAAACAACATAAGCCACATCAATAACATCATCTCCGGCTGCCGCATAAATCAAAGAGAGGGGCGCGGGTCTGCGCTCCTCTCTACGATTCCACTATAAACTATATCTAACTAAACTAAACCGCACACATCTTTTCTCACGAAACGGTGAGTGCTTTTTCCATATTGCCTTTGATTGTCTAACGTAATAGTTGTGTCGTTTGTTGGATTTTCATTTTACTTTTATACAACATTAACAATTTGCATTCGCTGTTACACATTCGATAAAACTTTTGCCATATTTCTTTATATCTAATTAAGGAATAGCGTAAAGCGATTGCATATTTTGACAGAAATATTGCTTGATGAAGATACCGCGCGTTGCATTTCCGTGAAGGAAGGAACGTTGTCGGAATCTTCAGAGGAGGCACCTTTGCAGAGGAGTGCGATTTGCATCTCCGGGGTGGATGGTGCGGTGCCGGTGGCAATGTCAGCCACGTATGCTCCGCAGACGCGGTGACGCCGCATGGCATGCCACACTTTCTTGACGCAGTCGGGGAGGATTTCACCTATTTCACGTCCGCGGGCGAAGACGCGCACACGGCACAATCCCGGATCGCCGATGCCTTCGAGACATAGCCGTTCGCCCGGCCGCAGCAGTTGCAGCTCGTTGCGTCCCGTCTCGGTGAGAGCCGCCGGTGTGAGCACCATGGAAAGTTGCACGCCGGAGGCGTCGCGCGCTGTTTTTCTACGGTTCTTGGAACGGTGCCCGAGCATCCCGGCAGCCGGATTCCTGTCGGCCTTGAAGAGGCGTGGCAGCATCACGATGGTGACGCATATTATAAGGGTAAAGATAATATCAGCCATAATGAGTGTTTTTCAAAGTTTTGTTTACATTTAAAACAAAAAGCATGAATAATGGTTGAATGTGAGAATGTTAACGAGCCCGGAATGGAAGCTCCGCAGTATTTTTGCAACAGAAATGGCTTTAAATTTTGGTAAATATTTGGTGGTTACGCGAAAAGTTTGTAACTTTGCGGTGGAAAAGAGCGCACGTGGCGTAATTGGTAGCCGCGCCAGACTTAGGATCTGGTGTCTTACGACGTGAAGGTTCGAGTCCTTTCGTGCGCACTTCATGTTTTAAATATTAAGGTAATGATAGAATTGCGAAGTGGTTCGCCGGTTCGATCTCTATGTACAAAAGGTGTCGTTGTCTGCAAAGACTCCGGCACCTTGTTTCATTTCTTTATGATTGCCTGAAGGGCGTCCTGTTATTGTCGCATGAGGTTTTCGAGAATAGTTTCAATGGGATTGGAGGCGGTCATGTCGAGCGGGATGAAGTGAGGGTCGCGTTTGTGCCATGTCATTTGCTTTTTGGCGTAGACGCGGGTGTTTTTCCCTATCTTCGCAATGGCGGTGGAACGGTCCATAGTGCCGTCGAAGTAAGCGAACATCTCCTTGAGGCCCACCGTGTTGAGCGAGTTGAGGTGCCTTCGTGGGTACATGCTGCGCGCTTCCTGTTCGAGCCCTTCTTCCACCATCTTGTCCACGCGGCGGTTTATACGCCCGAAAAGCAACTCCCGCGGCCATACGGTGAGGAATTTGCGGAAACGGAACGGTGATTCCGGGCGCGGTTTTCCTATTAAAGAGGAGTAAGGCGCACTGGCGGCAAGCGAAATTTCCACGGCATGGAATACGCGTTTCATGTTGAGCAGGTCCACGCGGTGGTAATATTCGGGGTCAAGGGCGAGGAGCCGCATCCGCAGGTAGTCGTCGCCGTGGCGGCGGTGCTCTTCGGCAAGGTTGCGGCGCAGGTCGTCAGGAACGGTGGGGAGCTCGTCGATTCCGTTTACCAGCGCGTCGAGATACATCATGGAGCCGCCGCAGATCACGGCCGTTCCGGTGCGGGCGGCCACGTCGCCGATTATGCGGCGTGCGTCGTCGGCAAAGAGGGCGGCCGAATAGTACTCCTCCGGTTCGAGGAAGTCGATGAGGTGATGGCGCACGGCGGCGCGTTCCTCGGCCGTAGGCATGGCCGTGACTATGGGTATATGTCGGAAAATCTGGCGCGAATCGGCCGACACCACTTCGGTTCCGAGCCGCTGCGCCAGCTCTACAGCAAGGGCCGACTTGCCGGAAGCAGTCGGCCCTGTAATGATGATTATCTCAGGTTTGTCCACTGATTTGCAGTGCAATAGTCAGTTTGAAAATCGGTCCGCGCCGCCAATCACTTGTTGGCGACGAGGCGGCAGATGTTGACGATCACCTCGGAGGCTTTCTGCATCGAGGGGATGGGCACGAACTCGTATCGGCCGTGGAAGTTGAGTCCGCCGGCGAAGATGTTGGGGCAGGGGAGCCCTTTGAACGAGAGCTGGGCGCCGTCCGTGCCGCCGCGGATGGGCTGCACTTTGGGTTCTACGCCGCTGTCGCGCATGGCCTGCTCGGCGGTGTGGATGATGTCGATGATGGGCTCGATTTTCTCGCGCATGTTGTAATACTGGTCGTTCATCTTCAGCGTCGCGCAGTCGGGGTAGCGGTCGTTGATGAAGCGCACGAGGCGTTCCATCTCCACTTTGCGCGCCTCGAAACGTGCACGGTCGTGGTCGCGGATTATGTAGTTGAGCTGTGCTTCCTCCACAGTTCCGCTGATGCCCACGATGTGGAAGAAACCTTCGTAACCCTCGGTGTGTGCGGGAGTTTCGGAAGCGGGTAGAAGGTTGATGAACTCGTTGGCCACGAGGATGGCGTTTATCATCTTGTTCTTGGCGCTTCCGGGATGCACGTTGCGGCCGCGGAAGTTGATGGTGGCGCCGGCGGCGTTGAAGTTTTCATATTCCAGCTCGCCGACCTCGCCGCCGTCCATGGTGAAGGCATAGTCGCAGCCGAAGAGTTTCACGTCGAACTTGTGGGCGCCGAGGCCGATTTCCTCGTCGGGGTTGAAGGCGATGCGGATTTTTCCGTGTTCTATTTCAGGATGCTCCTGGAGATACTGCACGGCGTCGAGAATCTCGGCAATTCCTGCTTTGTCGTCGGCGCCGAGAAGGGTGGTACCGTCGGTGACGATGAGGTCCTGGCCGATGTAGTCGAGCATTTCGGGGAAGTCGGCGGGGCTGAGCACGATGTTTTCCTTCTCGTTGAGGAGGATGTCGCCCCCTTCATAGTTCTTGACTATGCGGGGCTTCACGTCCTTGCCGCTCATGTCCGGGGCCGTGTCCATGTGGGCGATGAAGCCGATGGTGGGGAGCTGGCGGTCGGTGTTGGCCGGCAGAGTGGCCATCAGGTAGGCGTTGTCGTCGAGCGTTATCTCGGTAAGGCCCATTTTCTCCACTTCGTCGCGGAGGTGGCGTGCAAAGACCATCTGTCCGGGGGTTGAGGGCGTTACGCCGGTCTCGTCGCTGCTCTGGGTATCGTAGCTTACAAAATCTAAGAATCTTTCTAATAGTGTCATAGGTATCAGATGATTAATTTGGTGCAAAAGTAATAAAAAAATCCGTAAAACAGTAATTATTCCGGTGAATTTTTGTAATTTCGCCGTACAAAACCAGAAGAGATGAAAAAACTATACCTGATTATATTGACGGCGCTGGTGCTGTGTGCGTGCAGCACAGCCGACGGGCGTCCGAAGGGATCCAAAAGCGCGCAACGCCTCACCGAGGATATGGCCGTGCCCGAAATGAAATCCTATGTTCCCTCGCAAGTTGTGGAGTATGAGGGTTTTACACTCTCTTTCAATAAGCGCAACGGCACGCCCAATTGGGTGGCATGGGCACTTGAACCCGATGAGACACAAGGTGTCGAGTCGCGGAAAAAATATGATTTCTGGCAAGACGAGGGCGTGGCAGGTTGCCCTTCGAAGAAGGATTACACGCACTCGGGCTTCGACCGCGGCCACATGTGCCCGGCGGCCGACCAGCACTGGAGCATGGACGCCATGCGCGACTGCTTCTCGATGGCCAACATCTGCCCGCAGAACGGCGAGCTCAACCGCCGCGCCTGGGGTACGCTTGAAAAGAAGTGCCGCCAATGGTCCAACGAGAAAGGGGGCTTGCTGATAACGGCCGGCCCTGTCTACGAAGCCACTGATACCGAGACTATTGCTGACGGACGTGTGCGTGTGCCGGGAGCGTTCTTCAAGGCCATAGTGGCGCCCAACGATGCGGAGCCGACGGGAATAGCCTTCGTCTATCCCAACGCTCCGGCGCCCGGCAATATGTTCAAGTACGCCATGTCGATCGACGAACTCGAAAAAATCATTAACATGGACCTCTTCCCCGCACTCGACGATTCCTTGGAGACTGCGGTGGAGAGCGGGTTCAAGAAAGGGGCATGGCAGTGATGGAAGATTTGACGAAACGCTTGTCGCGCCCATTCTTCGTGTCGGCCAACGAGGCCAACGCGCAGCAGGAACTCGCGGCCCATATACTGGTCACCAATATCATAGACGTTGCCACCGAGCATGCCAACCGCCTGCACATCGGCAACCCCGACATGGAGGAGCTGAACGGCGGATGGGTGCTTTCTCGCCTGACAGTAGAGATGGAACGCTGGCCGGAAGTCAACACCAAATATTGGCTCGAAACATGGGTGGAGACTTATAACCGCTACTTCTCGGAGCGCTCCTTCCGCATCTATAACCGCGAAGGTGAAACGCTCGGTTACGCACGCACCGTGTGGATGATAATCGACACCGCGACGCACACCAACCTCGGCCTTTCTCATCTACCTCTGAGCGAGGCGCTTATCGACGGCGAAGTGGCACCCATAGAACGGCAGAAACGTCAATGCCCCGTTGTAACCGGCGAGGAGGCGCAGACACGCGAGAGCCGCAAGCCGTGCCTCACGGCGACGTTGCCGCCGGTGAAATACCGCTTCAAATATTGCGACATAGACTTTTACCGCCACGTCAACACCGTGCGCTACGTGATGTTGCTGCAGAACCAGTACAGCCTCGAAGAGATGGACGCCAACCGCCTGAAGAGGATGGAGCTGATGTTCATGCGCGAGGCACACTACGGCATGACGGTCGACATCATGCAATGCCGCCCGGCCGACTCGCGGACCGCCACCTTCACCCTCTGTGAAGAGGACAACCACGAGACGCCGTTGCTCTTCGCGCGCATGACCCTTACGCCCCGCCAGTGACCGCCGCGTCCGGTAATCCGGACTAAGCAACTGCCGCGTTGTCTTAGCTAATTTAGCTCACTTTAGCTACTTTAACTAACATTAGGCGGCTAATTAGATGAAATGGAAAATTGGATTGAGGTGTAACCAAAGTTACCGTAATTTTGTGATAGTCAGGCAATCTGAGGATTACCGCTTTGGAAAATAAAGGCTCCGCGTGCCGTGGCAACGCGGAGCCTTTGCTATTTATTATAAGGTTTGTCGGCTAATGTTTTTATTTGCAGAGGGGGCAGCGGGGCTTGATCTGTTTGAAGAAGTCGTTTCCTTTGTTGTCCACCAGGATGAAGGCAGGGAAGTTCTCTACTTCGATTTTCCAGATTGCTTCCATGCCGAGTTCGGGATATTCAAGCAGCTCGACGTTCTTGATGGAGTCTTTGGCGAGGATTGCCGCGGGACCGCCGATGGAGCCGAGGTAGAAACCGCCGTGCTTCTTGCATGCGTCGGTGACCTGCTGGCTGCGGTTGCCCTTTGCGATCATCACCATGGAGCCTCCTGCGGCCTGGAACTGGTCTACGTAGGGGTCCATGCGCCCGGCGGTCGTCGGGCCGAACGAGCCAGAGGGCATACCTTCCGGTTTCTTGGCGGGCCCGGCATAGTAGATGGGGTGCTCTTTCAGGTAGTCGGGCATCGGCTCGCCGTTGTCGAGGCGTTCCTTGATTTTGGCGTGGGCTATGTCGCGGCCTACGATGATGGTGCCGTTGAGCGAGAGGCGCGTGGAGACGGGATATTTGTCGAGTTCTGCCAGTATTTCAGGCATCGGGCGGTTGAGGTCGATTTTTACCACTTCACCTTCGCCGGCGTTGCGCATCTCTTCGGGGATGAGCTGAGCGGGGAACTCGTCGAGCTCTTCGAGCCAGAGGCCTTCGCGGTTGATCTTTGCCTTTACGTTGCGGTCTGCCGAGCAGGAAACACCCATTCCCACGGGGCAGGAAGCGCCGTGGCGCGGCAGACGGATAACGCGCACGTCGTGGGCGTAATATTTGCCGCCGAACTGTGCGCCGAGTCCAAGGCAGTGGGCGGCTTCGAGCAGTTCTTTCTCAAGCTCTACGTCGCGGAAGGCGCGGCCGTATTCGTTGCCGGTGGTGGGGAGCTCGTCGTAGTATTTTGCGGAAGCTTTCTTCACGGCGGCGAGGTTGGCCTCGGCCGATGTGCCGCCAATGACGAATGCGATATGGTAGGGAGGACAGGCTGCCGTGCCCAGGGTCTTCATCTTCTCGATGAGGAAGGGAACCAGTGTCTTGGGGTTGAGGATAGCCTTTGTCTCCTGATAAAGGTATGTCTTGTTTGCCGAGCCGCCGCCCTTGGCTACGAACAGGAACTTGTACTCGTCCCCTTCGGTAGCGTGGATGTCGATCTGGGCCGGGAGGTTGCAGCCGGTGTTCACCTCGTCGTACATCGTCAGCGGTGCGTTCTGCGAATAGCGGAGATTGTTCTCGGTGTAGGTCTTGTAGACGCCGAGCGAGATTTTCTCCTCGTCGTTGCAGCCGGTCCATACCTGCTGTCCTTTGTATCCGGCGCAGATGGATGTGCCGGTATCCTGGCAGAAGGGGAGTACTCCCTTGGCGGCCACCTCGGCGTTGCGCAGCATGGTGAGGGCCACGAACTTGTCGTTCTCGGAAGCTTCGGGGTCGTGGAGAATCTTGGCCACCATCTCGTTGTGCTCGCGGCGGAGCATGAAGGAGCAGGCCGTTGTTGCGGCGTTGGAGAGTACTGTGAGGCCTTCGGGATCGATGACGAGCATCTCGTGGCCGTTCCAGTTTTCTACCTTGACGTAATCTTTGCTGATGAGCTTATATTTGGTGCGGTCGGCGCCCAGGGGGAAGGGCTCCTGATAGTGGAATGGTTTTGTAGCCATAATATCTTATGTTTTTTGTAAAGTTCGTTTTTCAACCGCGAAGTTAGGAATTAATCACGATAAAACCTAACAAACGGAAATAAAAATTACGGCGCAGGCGCAAAAACGTGTTAAGGTGTGTTACTAAATGCTAAATTGAGAAAACCCGGCGAGGGACGAGTTTTACAATTTTTAACATAAAAAAATGGTAAAATTCGGAAGATAATGGTTAGATTTGCGAATCATTTATCAATTAACGTTATTTTATGAAAAAAACATCCTTACTAACCTTAGCGGCCGTGGGAATGGTGACCGCCATCTCCGGCATAGCCTGGGCTTCGTCGCCGGAGCTTCGGGCGGTGGCCGCCGAAGCGATTCAGGGACGCAACGTAGAGCAGATAACTCCGCTTGACCAACAGCGCCCGCAACGCCTCCCCGATGCCGGTTACTACACCGTGCCCTTCACCTTCGGACCCTCCTCGCAGGAAGAGTTCAACGAGTGTCTGGTGGTGGATAACACTACTTCTGACAAAAGCTTCAGGTTTGATGACTCGAATGGAGTTACCAGTATTCTGGGCGAATGGAACTCATCCGCAGCCATGGATGCATACTGCTATCTTCCCGGGGTACAACTTGCAGCCGGCCAGTACAAGTTCTCGATGGAATACAAAACTAAGAGTGACCTGGAAAGATTCTGGGTTAAGATAGGTAACTCCCAGACACCGGAAGGCATGACCATCGACCTGATACAGAAAGAGGACTACAGTAACCAAACATACGTGCAAGAGGAAGTTGTGTTCACAATTCCGGAAGATGGTATTTATTATATTGGTATACATAAGTATTCCGATAAGGGCAAATGGTATACTTATATGCGCAATTTCACCATCGAGTCCCAAGATCCCCGCAAGCCTTCTGCTCCTGAAATCGAAAGCCTCGACTTCAATGGTGAAGACGGCGTCTTCACAGTGAAAGCGCCGACATCCTCCATCAACGGTGATGCCCTGAGCGAAAACATGACGCTCCACATGCTCATTGACGGCAATGAAGTGGACGGTTCCCCGTTGACAGTCGCTCCCGGACAGTCTGTAAGTAAGAATGTCAATGTGCCGCGAGGAACGCACACATTCTCTTCCTACGTTGAAATGACCGTAGACGGTACATTGTTGACATCTTCTTCCGCAAGCCAGGATAAGAAAGTGACAAAACTCGTCACAGTGCCGATGGCAGTGCCCGTAAACATGCCTTGCGATTTCGACGATTTCGAGTACTGTACCGTAATAAATGTTGATGAGGGTACGCAGACATGGCAAACCAACAATCAGGCTGCCCCGGATACACGTGAATGTTTCCAGTACTACGCCGACTGGAACGCAGCCGCCAATGACTGGCTGATTTTCCCGCAGATTAACTTTACTGAAACAGGATTGTATGAGTTGACCCTTGATATAGCGACTAAATATTCTGGCGAAAGTCTTGAAGTTTATGTAGCCGACGAACCTACTGCCGAAGCTATGCTTTCAGGTCAGAAAGTCCTTGACCTTGACAACTACATGAATGCTGCATGGGTAAACCATAAGGGATATTTCTCTGTTTCCACACCGGGAATAAAATACGTCGGAGTTCTTGCAAATTCACCGGCAAACCGCACCTCGCTTCTCATCAGCAACCTTGCTGTAGTCAAAGGCGACGATTACAAGATAGCAGATCCTCAGTTCGGTGAGCTCTCATTCGACGGCAGCGACGGAACAGTTCCCGTAATTCTTCCCTCCGAAAAATTTACCGGGGAACCCCTTGCTCCCGGCACTCAGGTGTCGGCCGAACTTTACATCGACGGTGAAAAAGAGGGCGAAACCCTCACCGGTAATGCCGGTTCGACCGTCAATTGGACCGTCAATCTTCCGCGAGGCGAACATTCCTTTATGACAAAGGCAAGCTACAATACACCTAACGGAGTTTCTTACAGCGAGGAAGTCACTACTTCGTTCAAGGTGATTCGTCCCTCTTCATTCGCTTATCAGTTGCCTTTGGACCTTGACCTTACCGGCAATGAGATTTTCGAGGACATAACGGTCTTCAATATCCTTCCGTCAAGTAATACCTGGACCCCGAGCGATCAGGGCCTCAGCTACAAATATGACAGTTCCAATCCCGCCGATGACTGGGCAATTACTCTTCCCGTCAACATTGCAGATGCAAGCAAGACTCTTGAATTTACAGTGAATGCCGCCACTTCAAGTGCCCATTACAATGAGAAATTCTCCGTATGGATCGGCACCGAACCTACTGTAGAAGGGATGACTACCTGTATCCTTGAGGAAGTTGATTTCGCGCATACTGTCAGCGACAACGGTGGTCCGAAAGCCTTTACCGGAACATTCACCGTTCCTGCCGCCGGTAAATACTACATCGGTTTCCACTGTACGTCTGAAAAGAATATGTACACTCTCTATATCAGTGAACTATTGCTGTCATACGAGGGTCAGTTCGACGCCATCCCGGCTACTGTGGAAAATCTTGCCATTACTCCGGATCCCGAAGGCAACAACTCGGCAACAGTAGCTTTCGATATGCCCACGCTTAACGCAGGCGGTGATGCTCTTGCAGCTACTGAACTCACGGCCACTATCACTTCTCCTGTAGAGACAAAGACGGTTACAGCCCTTCCCGGTGCTCATATTTCACAAACCGTAGCTGCGAATGCCGGACTTTGCCACTTCTCAGTAAGCGTCGCTAATGCAGACGGCCCCTCGGCGGCTCTGACAGCTAATGCCTTCATCGGTCTCGACACACCGAAGACCCCGCACTTCACTGCCATCAACGTCACTGAAAACGGTCTGGGCGTAGAGCTCCAGTGGGATGCCGTTACCGAGGGCGTCAACGGTGGTGTCATCAACCCGTCGAAACTCGAATACCGCATCACTCCGTGGAACGATTATGATGAAGACTGGGATTACACACGCTCCATCTACACCAGCGACACCCACTGCATCTTTGAAGTAGATGCTGACACTCCGCAGGATTACATCACCCTCGGCATCGAAGCCTTCCAGAGCGCAAGCACCAACTCCTCCGTCTATGAGCGCGAAGTTGTTATAGGCAAGCCTTATAACGAGGACATCAACGAAACCTTCGAAGGCGGCGGCTTCGTTTACGGACCCGTTTACACCTTCACCAACACCCCGAGCAACGAGCCTTACTGGAGATTGGCCGATGCTTCTACTGTAGCGGATGGCGAAGATGGTAAAGTCCTTGTAGGAACCGCTTATGCTGATAATACCGACAGCGGTATCATGCTCCCGATGATTTCTACCGAAAACAAACAGTCCGCCGTATTCTCGTTCACGTTCCTGAATGACGACAACACGCCTACAGTCGAAGCTTTTGTCGGAACATACGGTCTCGACCGCATCATCCTCGACCGCGTTGATACTCCCGAAACTGCTGCCGACGGAGCCTGGACGACTTACAGCTTCGCTATCCCCGAAAGCTATCTGCTCCGTCCGTGGATACAGCCCGGTATATATGTCCGTTTCGATAATGCCACCGACAAGGGTGTTATCAAAGGATGGAACTTTACCTCAGTTGACAAACCGAACGCAATCGACGGCATAGCCGACGGTGCAGTGCGCGTCAACGCAGTGCGCGGCGCCATTGTCATCACCGGCGCCGAAGGACTTGACGTGACGGCTTGCGACGTAGCCGGCCGCACGCTCTTCAGCGGCAGTGTCGACACGAACACTCTGCGCATACCGGCAGCCGCCGGCGTACACACCGTGCTCGTCAACGGCAAAGCCTTCAAGGTAATGGTAAAATAACCTGAACTTCCCGCGGCCCCGAGCCGCCCAACACAAGAGGGTGTGTCCCGCCGGCACACCCTCTTTTTTGTTACACGAAGGCGCAACCTCTAACTGCGCGAAGTTGCTGATTTGTTGTTATGAAATCGGCGTTTATATGTTTTACAGCATAATCAATTGCCGGTTCAGAAATAATTGCTAATTTTGCAACAAGAACCCCGCGATACGTGGTGCCTCGGAGGAGGGCTGACACCGGGCATTGGGAGGTTTGTTTACATACGAAAGGCGTTTATCAACGCTTTATTTCTTGGCTTCTTGAAAATTTGGCCGTTTTCGAAACTATAGTCAAGAGTGAAGCAATGGTGGATGCCCCGGGTAAGTTTATGTTACATTAGTCCAAACTCGATTGATTTTGGGCTAAGTGTCTGCATATACATACTTCGCGGGTGATTCTACCTTGCTCATTCTACTATAGTGGGCGAGGCCAAATGCCCCAAGAAGCGGAATGAGCAATGGTGTGGCTCCCGCTTTTCTTTTTATACAAACCAATCTATTTGCCATTTGGAGTCAATGGCTGTGATAGCTGATGGCTCGAATCTTCGACAACATAGACTTGAAGTTCACTCAGGGACTTCATGACATCATAACTAATACAGGAGTCAAACGAGTTGATTTCTGTGTAGGATATTTCAATCTTCGTGGATGGGATTTAATCATTGACCAGATTGACCAACTTCCCGGTGATTATGTTGAGGAGGAATCTTCGCGTGAGCCTCAGTTAAGAGTCTGTCGCTTGCTTGTAGGTATGCACCGACCTCCGGAAGAATTGACACGATGGCTTTACAGCAAAGAAGAGAATACCCCTGATGCGGAGTTTGTGCGCAGTCAGAAAGTAAAGATAGCCCGCGAGTTTCGCCGTCAGTTACAACTCGGTCTTCCTACGAAGAAAGATGAAATCACACTTCGCCGTCTCTCCCGGCAGTTGAAAGACGGTAAGGTCTGCGTAAAACTATATCTCCGCCACCCGCTTCATGCCAAACTTTATCTTGCGCATCGACCCGATGACAATTTCAACAAGATTATGGCACTTATGGGGAGCAGCAATCTCACATTCTCAGGTCTGCGTGGAAACGGTGAGCTGAATGCCGAATTTGCCGACAGCGACCAATCCAAGAAACTTGCTGATTGGTTTGACGAGCGTTGGGATGATAAATTCTGCATAGACATTACCAAAGAACTCATTGAAGCCATAGACAACTCCTGGGCCGGAATGGAAGACATCCCACCTTATTACATCTATCTCAAGACCGCATATCATCTCAGTGAAGAAGCTCGTAACGGCATCAAGGAATTTGCCCTAACTCCGGAATTTCGCCGTGAATTGTTCGACTTCCAGCAGACAGCGGTAAAGATTGCCGCACGCCATCTGCGCAATGACAAACGCGGAGGTGCGATGATCGGCGATGTGGTGGGTTTGGGCAAGACAATAACCGCCTGTGCCATTGCCAAGATTTATGAAACCACCTACGCAAGCAGTACACTGATTATATGCCCGGCGAATCTTCAGGAAATGTGGAAGAAATATGCCCGTAAATATGACCTCAAAGTCGATATAATGTCAATGGCTAAACCGATTGATGTTGACAATTCCCGCTACTATAGGCTTATAATCATAGACGAGAGCCACAACCTGCGCAACGGAGCAAAGGGCAGCAGATACCGTAATATAAAGCAACTGATTGACCGACAGGACAGCAACGTACTCCTTCTCACCGCGACACCTTATAATAAGGATTTCTCAGACCTTGCCAATCAGCTTAGGTTGTTCATTGACGAAGACCAAGACCTCGGGATGCGACCTGAAACTTATATCCGCAACCTCGGTGGCGAGCGTCAGTTTATGCAGAATCATAGCGAGACTTTTATCCGAAGTATAGCCGCATTTGACAAGAGCGATTGTGTGGAGGACTGGAACGAGCTGATGAAACTCTTCCTCGTACGTCGCACCCGCACTTTTATCAAAGAGAATTATGCCAAGACAGACCCTGAAAACGGACGGCGTTATCTTGAATTTCCAGACAAAACACGCTCGTATTTTCCTGACCGTATTCCAAAGGCATTGAAATTTGAAACTATCCCCGGCGACCAGTATTCCCGTCTTTACTCCGACAGGATGATAGAGATGATGGAATCGCTCAGTTTGCCCCGATACGGTCTGACAGCATTTCTTAATGAAGAGAAAGCAAAGGAGGCATCTGTCACCGAGAAAGGTATAATCGAAAATCTGTCACGCGCCGGAACACAGCAGATGGGATTCTGCAAATCGACTTTCTTCAAACGTATCGACAGTTGTGGATTCTCGTTTCTGCTGACATTATCCAGGCACATTCTCCGCAACATGGTTTTCATTTACGCTCTTGAAAACAAATTGCGCCTGCCAATTGGTGACGAGAACCAGTTGCCTGATGACTTCATTGACGATGAGGATGTCAACGGAAATATTCTTGGCGAAGATTTCGTCAAAGAGGGCTTGCCCGGCAAAAGTGACCTACCGAAAATTTCAACAGACCTTGACGAGTATATGCGTCGCGCCGCCGAATATTACAACTTTATAGCGGTAAAGAATAATGTCGGATTTATCAATTCAAAATATTTCAAACGCACCCTAAAACAGCAGTTGAAGAAAGACTGTGAGACTCTTATAGAGATGATAAAGCTCTGTGGCGACTGGAATCCGGCCACCGACCAGAAGCTCAATCTCCTCTATGATATGCTCACAGGCAGTCACAAGGATGAGAAGGTCGTGGTATTTACCCAATACTCCGATACCGCCAACTATATCTATCGCGAGCTTAAACGACGGGGACTGAAACAGCTGTCAGTTGTCACCGGCGGTTGCGACAATCCCACTGCCGAAGTAGAGAAATTCTCACCTGTAAGCAACGAGCGCACGGATATCGCTCCCGATGATGAATACCGTGTGATGATCGCCACCGATGTCTTGTCCGAAGGTCAGAACCTTCAGGACAGCCACATCATCGTCAACTTTGACCTGCCGTGGGCTATTATCCGGCTTATTCAGCGAGCAGGTCGCGTTGACCGTATCGGGCAGAAGGAAGACCAAATTTATTGTTATTCATTCTTCCCGGCGGATGGAGTTGAGAAAATCATATCGCTTCGTGAGCGTCTCAACAACCGTATCAATCAGAACGCAAATATAATCGGTTCAGACGAAATATTCTTTGAGGGTAACGAGCAGAACCTCCGGGATATGTTCAACGAAAAGGCGGGCACTCTCGATGATGAAGACGATGGCGATGTTGACCTTTCGTCGCAGGCTTTCCAGATATGGAAAAACGCCACCGATGCCAATCCGAAATTGAAGGAGATTATACCGCAGTTGCAAAACATGGTGTATTCCACAAAAGCGGTTGAGGATGTCGGAAATACCGGAGTCATAACTTACGCCCGTACATACAATGACTTCGATGTCTTGACATGGCTTGCTCCGGATGGCACCGTAATGAGTCATTCGCAGAAGAAGATTCTTCAGGCAATGCAATGTTCACTTGCCGATCCGTGCGTTGAACCTCTTGCCAACCATCACGAACTTGTGTGTCAGACGGTGGAACAGGTTGAGAGGGAGACAGCCGACCCGACAACCGCCGGAATCCTCGGCAACCGATTCTCGACAAGATACCGGCTTGTTGACCTTCTCGACCATTACTATAAACAGGATACCAATATTTTCTTTGGCGAGGAAGACAAGGAGGACCTGAAGCTCGCCATCAACGACATTTACAATTATGCTCTTCTCGACTCAGCCAAACTGACCATTGGCCAAATGTTACGCCGCAATCAGAACAACGATGAGATTGTGCAGTATGTTCTTGACCTCCGCAAAAGTGGTGCGCTCTGCCGTCTCCCGGTAGAGGATAACACTCGGCGTGACCCGGTAATCGTATGTTCTCTCGGTATGCAACACAAAAAATATCCTTTGCCATGATTAGAAAGCCTCAATTTCTGAATCTCATTCGTCAGGGAGATTTCAAAGAGCTGTTCGTTATTGAATTAGGTTGGAACCGCTATCGCGGTCATGCGCGGCTTCCGTCCATCTTCGTTGACGATAAGGAGTATAATATTACGGCTATCGCCGAGCGAAGTGGTTTTCAGATACTATACTCGGAAGTGGATGAAATCCCCACACAAAGCATGGCAAAGAAGATTGACACTAAGCTTCGCTGTCAGGCTCTCGATTATATCTGCATTTACCGACTTCGTGGCACTGCTCATGACCTTTGGGTAGTACCGGTACGCACCAACGAGAAACGTGACCTTGTGCTTGTCGAATACGACAATGCCAATGCGGAGGTTGTCTATCAGAAGATTGACGGCATTACATTTGATTTTGACGAGCAGACAAACATAGTCGATCTCCGTTCCAAGGTGCAGACCGCCTTTGCCGTTAACTCCGAGAAAATCACAAAGGATTTCTATGCCGGTTTCAAGAAGCAGCATAAGGCATTTGCTGAGTTTATAACAGGTATCGACGACTATGTTGAGACCAAGAATAACCGTAATAAACAGTGGTATGCCTCGGTTATGCTCAACCGGCTAATGTTCTGCTACTTCATTCAGAAGAAGGGGTTTCTGAATCTTGATGTGGATTATCTGCGTAACAAGCTGAATTATGTGCGGGCTAACGAAGGGGAGGATAAATTCTACAATTTCTACCGCAGCTTCCTTCGCATTCTGTTTCATGACGGCTTGAACACGCCGAAACGTTCCAGTGACTTCGAGGCGGTTTTCGGGAAGATACCTTATCTCAACGGCGGTATGTTCGACGAGCATCAACTCGAAGCTGACTATGCCGACATCGACATTCCTGACGAGGCGTTTATCGGCCTGTTTGATTTCTTTGACAAATGGAACTGGCACCTTGACACTCGTCTTACGGCATCAGGCAAGGACATCAACCCGGACGTGCTCGGCTACATCTTTGAGCAGTATATCAATGACCGCGCACAGATGGGTGCTTACTATACCAAGGAGGATATCACCGAATATATAGGTCGCAACTGCATATTGCCTTATCTGTTTGATCAGGCGCGCACCGCGACAAAGGATTCTGCCAAAGAGTTTGCTCCGGACGGCTATGTGTGGCGCACTCTGCGTGAAAGCGGCGACCGATATATCTTTGATGCGGTAAAGAAAGGGTACAATGATTTCGGCATAATTCCGGAATCAATCGCCCGCGGAATCATAACCGATGACATGCGCAAGGAGTATTCCGAAACTCCGGTCGGCGACCTTCCCGACAGCCATATTCCTCTCTCTGAACTGCGCTCGGAGTGGAACACTCGGACTCCGGAACAGTGGGGATTGCCCAACGAGATTTGGCGTGAATCTATCGACCGATTGCAACGATGCGGTAACATTCTTGGCAAAATCAACCGTGGAGAAATCACTTCGATAAACGATTTCATCACCTACAATCTCGACATCCGCACATTTGCATCCGACCTTATCGCTAACGGCGACAGTCGTTTTGTGGGATGGTTTTATCATGCTCTGCAAAAGGTAACGATACTCGACCCGACGTGTGGCTCTGGTGCATTCCTTTTCGCCGCGATGAATATTCTTGAACCGCTCTATGAAATCTGCATAGACCGTATGCAGGAGTTCAACCGCGAGAATCCGACGAAATTCAAGGAGGAACTTGCCGAGATAACCGATAAATACCGCTCGAATATTCAGTATTTCATTTTCAAGTCGATAATCCTGCGCAACCTCTATGGCGTTGACATAATGGTTGAGGCGACAGAGATAGCCAAACTGCGACTGTTCCTGAAAATGGTTGCTGTGGTGGACGTGGAGCGACGCGCCGAAAACCTCGGACTCGATCCGCTACCCGACATTGACTTCAATATACGTTGCGGCAACACCCTCGTTGGCTACGCTACTAAAGAGCAACTCGACAATGACCTCAATCATGCGGAAGATATCATGCAGGAGCTCGCCAATCAGGATTTCAAGCAGGTGATTGACGAGGAGATGCATAAAGTGGCAGCGGCATACAGAATATTCGTATTCCAGCAGTTACGTCAAGAGGAAGATATGATGGCTTTCAAACAAGCCAAGCACGATTTACGGGAATTGCTGAAATCGCTCAACGACAAGCTGAATCATCGACTCTATTCCGCTTCATCTCCTAATATAAGTTATGACGAATGGCTCAAATCACATCAGCCATTCAACTGGCTCGCAGAGTTCTACCAAATCATCGAGGGCAACGGCGGTTTTGATGTCATTATCGGCAATCCGCCGTATGTGAATATAGCCCAAATCAATTACATAAATAATTCCTACAATTTTTCATGTCAAGACTTATATGGGTTTATTCTACGTCGTGTTCAAGATATAGTTGCTAAAGATGGCACTCAGGGCATGATTGTAATGCACAATATTGCTTTTAGTCGAGATTTTCAAGATATCCGAGCAATTCTTACAAAAGACAATAGCTCAACCTGGTGGTCATTCTTCAGTAGAATCCCATCAGGCCTTTTTGACGGCAATGTCAGAGTTAGAAATGCAATCTATATTAAAAATTATATGGGCGAACCCTCTCAATATTCTACGAGATTACAAAGATGGTTCTCTTATCAGCGTTCTAATCTTTTCAGTATTATTGAATATGGTAAAGTCGAAGTTTTTGACTCCATTCCAATGACTCCAATATTCAAATTAGTATCACAAATTGCCACGGGAAAATATTCTATTGGTCAAGCACTCACGTCTCATGGGAAATTCTTATTTTTTAAAGGAGTTGGTTATAATTGGATAACATTAACTGAAAAACCTGCGTATTCGACCAACGAAGAAGGTTTCGATATAAGTCTTGAATCAGTTTCATCCATTTCAATCAAAGCGCCTGATGCTCAAAATGCAGTCTTGTTGGCTTGTGGAAAACTCGGATTTTTGACATGGATTACATATGGGGATGATTTCCATGTGACTAAGAATAATATTAAATCCATAGCATTGCCCTCAGCCATGTCTGACAACGACAAGAAAAATATCCAGAATATTTACGGTATGTTTAATGAAGGGCTTGCACAAGCCTACCAGACAAAACTAAATGCTGGAAAAACTATTGGTTCTTACAATATTGCATCTTTATGGTTAATAACTGACATGTCTGATTTCATATTTGCTAAATATATTGCTCCTTCTTGGAGTGACGAAGATATTTATAAAATTAATACAGAGGTTGTAAAGACTGCAATATCTATTTATAAGGAATAATGGAAACCCTCGGAAACACTTCGCTGCTTGACCGCAAGAAGATTGGCTATTTCGCTTCGAGCAAAATTGCCTCTTTGTCGGTGCTTCCTACGCTCGATTGGACCGCAGAAATTTCTAAGCGCGAAGATGTTACCATTGTCAGCGGATTCCATTCAAAAATGGAGCGCGAAGTCCTCGACTTTCTTTTGCGCGGCAAATGTGGCATCGTCTGCGTTCTCGCCCGGTCTATCTACAAGAAGATTCCCGACCAGTTCCGTGACGCATACAACGCCGGGCGAGTCCTGTTCATCGCTCCATTCAAAACATCTGCATCCAGAACATCTCGTAACCTCTGCCAACAACGCAACGAATACGTCGCCTCCATTTCCGATGAACTCGTCTTCTCTTCTCTTACTCCCGACAGCTCCTTATACCCTTTGTTGTTGCAAAATATAAATGTCTGTCTATAATACTCCCCGATTTTCAGACAGACACAATTATGGCGGTATGACGAGAAA
>ERZ791923.2149-NODE-2149-length-18679-cov-3.761061_pt1 | contig 18679 bp, 20 predicted proteins | sample MGYA00510133_ERZ791923 | MGnify/ENA primary metagenome ERZ791923 (study PRJEB30046, sample SAMN00792106) | human gut metagenome | study: EMG produced TPA metagenomics assembly of the A metagenome-wide association study of gut microbiota in type 2... | reverse complement strand
GGAGGTATAGTAAATCATGGCTGGTGGAACTTTTGAAGTAAATGTTTCAAAGAAAAGACCTGGAGATTATATTAACTTCAAGTCAAAACGTCAGCAGAGCCCTAACGGATCCACAAGAGGTACCGCACTCATTCCATTGATCGGGCTTGGATGGGGACCTGACAAGGGGATTCTGAAATTGACCTCTGCGTCTCCGGATGCGGAGGTGGCAAAGCTTGGACACAGTATCTATGACACAAACGACTTTATGCTGCTAATCAGAGAGGCATTCAAGAATGCTGTTACCGTTATTGTTTACATTATCAACAATGGAGACAAGGCAACGAAGACAGCAGGAGGAATGACCATTACGGCCGCATATGGCGGTACCAGAGGAAATGATATTGCTGTTGCATGCGTGGCAGAGGCAGGAGCTTCTACTTTCGCAGTGAGGGTATATCTTGGTGCAGACAAGGTGGAGGAGTACACAGGGCTTACCACAATCGCTGATCTGATTGCGGTAAACTCTGGTAAGTATGTTGTGTTTTCAGCAACATCCACATCCGCAAACCTTACTGCATTTGCATCCACAAATCTTGAAAGCGGAACGGACGGAGCTGTGCAGAACACCGATATCACAGCATTTTTGGATGCTTCCGAGAAGATCAAGTGGAATACAATGGCATTCCCTAAAGACGAGTCCTCACAGAAGACTGCGGTAATCACAAAGATTAAATACCTTCGCGAGCAGTGTGGAAAGACTGTGCAGGCAGTGCTTTCGGATGCTGAATCTGACTACGAAGGAATTATCAATGTGACAAACTCCTATGCGGTAGACGGTCAGGAGCTTACCAAAGCACAGGCTTGTGCGTGGGTGGCAGGTGCGACAGCAGGAGCAGACAAGACCACATCCAATACCAATGTTGCAGTTGAGGGTGCTACGGATGTTGTTGGCTTAAAGACCAATGAGGAAGCAATCGAAGCTATCTCCAAGGGAGAGTTCTTTTTCTCCATGTCTGAGGAGGATGAGGTAATCGTCGAGTACGATATCAACAGCCTTCACAAGTTCACAACGGAGAGAACATCAGATTATTCCAAGAACAGAGTAATCCGCGTGTATGACAGCTTTGCAGATGATCTGAAGCTGACATTCCCTCCGAATAAGTTTGACAATGACCCGGATGGATGGCTTGTCATGGAAGGCCTTGGAAGAGCACTTCTCCAGAGTTATGCGAAGCAGGGAGCAATCACGAACGTGGATGCAGAAAACGACTTCTACGTTGATCAGAGCAAGAGTATCGGAGACGAGACGTTCTTCAATGTCGGACTGCAGGCAGTAGATTCAGCAGAGAAACTGTACTTCTCTGTATCAACAAGATAAGGAGGATGAAAGAATATGGGCGAGAACAGAAAACCACTCAGCCTTAAAGAAGGTCACATCTATATTGATGGAGTAGAGGTAATGGACGCAGTAAAGCTTACGATTGTTTACACTCCTACGGTATGGTCTGGCAAGATGCTGGGCGATAAGGGAACAAACAGACGCTGGCTTGGCAGAGATATTACCGGAAGCATTGACGAGTACCGCACTACTGCAAGATGGAATAATATCGTTAAGCAGTATGAGAACTCTGGAATCACTCCGGAGCTTACAATCCAGGGCATCAGAACCGATAAGGATTCTGATTTCTACGAGGTAAGCGGAAGCGAGTCCGTAACAGTGACTGGAGCTGTACTGACAGGAGATATCAATCTCATTTCGCTTGACACAGATGGAGATGTAGTAAAGGACAGCATCAGCTTTGGTGCCAAGAATATGTCCTAAGCAGGACAGTCATGAACAGCAGAGGCATACGCAGAACTTCGGTTTTGTGTGTGCCTTTTTTACGTTCAAAATCATGCAGACAGATTAACTACTGTCTATGGAACTTAAAGTGTGCTACAGGTCAAAATAGAGGCCTGAGAATAGAAAATAGGAGGTCATTATGGCTAATAAAGATTTGAGATACTTCATGCGTGAGGAAGCAAAGGTGGAACAGATTGTTACGGTTCCGGGTCCTGAGTCCATCAAGGACGAGAATGGCAATGTGATTCAGCTGGAAATTAAGCAGTTGCACAACGACACTATTGCGAAAATCAATGAGATGTATGAATCCAAGACACCTCTCAAGGATAAGAAGGGTAATTTCATTGTTCAGAATGGCAATGTTGTATATAAGGTCGAGAGAGACAGAAACAAGGCAGCCCGCCACCTCATGGTAGAGGCTCTCGTTTATCCTGATCTGAAGGACAAGAAGCTCATGGAATACTTCGGATGCGTGGACATTACCGAAATGCCGCTTAAAGTATTCCCTACCAATAAGGAATACGGACACGTAAGCAAGCAGGTGTTAAAAGTTCTTGGCCTGACGGAGGAGGACGATGAGACTAAGGAGACCGAAGATGCAAAAAACTGATTGAAAGCAAGGGTACTTTGGAGTATTGGGCACATGTCCTCTGGCAGAGGCATGGTCTCAGACCAGAGGAATTTGAGAGAATGCCCAAACGAAAAAGAGGTTTCTTTATAGCTTCCGAGCTTGTAGAAACTGAAGACCCTTGCAGACGAGGAGTATATTTGTTGTCCGGTCGGAAGGGAGGCGATAGGTAGTGGCTGGATTATCGGTAATATTTAAAGCCATCGATGAAATAAGCGATAAGTTGGATGCTATGTCCAGTGCCGGTAATAAAACACTTGACGCTTTCGACAAATTATCGGATACAGCGGATAAGGCATTTGCAAATACCACAGAAGAAACACAGAAAGCCACAGAAGCAATGGAAAAGGCGGCGCAGGCAACCGATTACTGGACGGATGCAGTTGGTAATTATGATAAGGGTTGTCTGGAAGCGGTTTATTCAACAGAAGAACTTGTAAATATGGGCTTTAAGACAGAGGATGCGCTAAAAGCGGAAGCGGATGCGGCGGAGGAAGCACAGGACAAGACGGAACAGCTCGGAGAGGAAATGGATAAAACGAGCAAGAAATCGGAGGATTTCGGGGATAAGTCAAAAAATGCGGTGATAGGACTGGATGATATCCTTGCTACAGTCGGAATTGTGGCGGCACTGAATAAAATATCGGATGCATTTTCAAATGCCTCCGATAAAGCTGCAGAGTTCGAGACGAATGTTGCCATGGTATCTACGGTAGCAGACACCACTGTGCTGTCTGCAGATCAGCTCGCCACGCAGATATCCGGATTATCAAAGGACACTGCAAAGAATGTAAATGAGCTTGCAGATGCCACTTACAATGCAATATCAGCCGGTGTTGCCACAGAGGGAGCAGTAGAAACAGTAGGAGAAGCGTCAAAGCTTGCCACAGCGGGCTTTACATCGTCTGCATCTGCCCTGTCTGTATTAACGACAGCCCTCAATGCGTATCAGCTGGAAGCTTCCGAGGTAACGAATATCTCGGATAGCTTGATTACATCCCAGAACTTGGGTGTTATGACAATCGACCAGTTGTCTAGCAGCATGGGTAAAGCCATCAGTACGGCATCCGCTTATTCGATTGATCTTTATAATCTGGAATCAGGATACATCAGTCTGACCAAGGCGGGTGTAAGCGTTGAAGAATCCACGACCTATATCTCCAGTATGTTCAATGAGCTGGGTGATTCCGGCTCGGAGGTTGCCGGAGTAATCATGGAGGAAACAGGACAGTCCTTCGGACAGTTGATGAAGTCAGGATATTCACTGGCAGACGTTCTGGAAATTCTCTATAACAGCGTGGATCAGGACAGTGAAGCATTGATGAACCTGTGGGGCAGTGCAGAAGCCGGAAAGGCTGCCAACGCTGTTATCAATCAGGGACTTGATACATTCAATAACAATCTGGATAAGCTGAGAAATTCAGCAGGAACAACGGAGAGAGCATATTCTGCTATGACGAATACTACGCAGTATGCGACAGAACGTATGCAGAATAGTTTTGATAACCTTGCCATTGAGATAGGGGAAGACATTAACCCCACTGTGGCAAGTTTTAAGAACGGAATTGCAGATATTACAGATAAATTTACAGAACTTGTTTCTAAACATCCGGCTATATCAGCATTACTGACAGGAGCCGCTATCGGACTTGGTGTTGTAACAGCGGCAATCGCTGCATATGCCACTGTTACTAAAATAGCCGCCTTGGCTACGGAGGTATTTGGCGTGTCGCTGTCAGCGGTGCTTGGACCGGCTCTTTTAATTGCAGCGGGCATTGGAGCGGTTGCGGCAGCAGTTATCTACTTGAACAATACAGAAGACGAAATGGTAAAGGCGCAGGAAAACCTCACCGCATCATCGAAAGAAATGCAACAGGAGCTCGATGATTTGAAAGAGCAGTATGCAGAACTTGAAGAAGCTGGACAGGCAGATACTGTTGCGGCATACGAATTAAAGAACCAAATCGACGAGCTGAGTGCTTCGTTCGAGGAAAATAAAGAGACTATAGCAGATCTTATTGCACAGACCGAGGAATTACGAACGGCATTGGATGAAATTGATAGCAAATACGAAGAAACTATGAGTGGAATCGATGATAGCGAATCTTCTTCAAAATCATTAATCGCTCAACTTGTAGCTATGCAGGAAAATACAAATCTATCTGGTAGCCAGTTGGAAATTATGCAAGGCATAGTCGATAGACTGAACGATTCCTATGAGGGATTAAATCTCACGCTTGATTCTACAAACGGAAAACTGAACATGTCGGTAGAAGATTTATGGCAGGCTGTTACAGATTCTGCGAATCAGGAAAAAGCACAGGCAAACATGGATGCACTTATGGATTATCTGGGGCAGTATCAAAATGCACAAGCGACTTTTGATGAAGCAAATAAATCTATGAATGCTGCCTATGAAGAATACCAACGTGCATTGGACGAGGATTGGTCTACAGAACATCCATTTTTGGCTTGGAGCGGATTGGCAGACGGAGCTGAAATGAACTGGTCTGGCTCTGTGAAGGATGCATACAACGAATGGGCAGCCTTGAAAGAGGAAACTGCAGGTGCCGAGGAAGAATTCAACAGGGTTACCGATTCTATTCGCGAATGCTATGAACAGATGGGGTATTCTGAAGAAGAAATCGATAGCATGATGGCTGAACTCGCACTTGCGTCTGCAACGGCAACAGAGGCTTCTGAGATATATGAACAACAGAGAGAGGTGTTGGAGAGTACATCTGATGGTTACGACGAGGCAAGCAGTGTCATTCAAGGCTATTCGGCACAGCTTGAAGAATTGTGCACAGCCTATGATGATGCCTACGATTCGGCTCTGCAGAGTGTTCAAGGTCAGTATGATTTATGGACAGAGGTTGAGGATGTAACGGCAATGACCTCCCAGAGTATCAAGGATGCGCTGCAGTCACAGATAGATTACTGGAATTCATACAACGAGAACATGAATTCTCTTACAACCAGAGCAGACGAAATCGAAGGATTGTCTGATATGCTGAAAGATTTGTCAGATGGCAGTGAGGAGTCAGCCGCAATGCTGGCCGGCATGGAAAGTATGAATGATGCAGATCTGTCAGCAGTAGTGAAGCAATACAATGACCTGCAGACAGCTCAAGGCGATACAGCAACCAGTATGGCTGAGTTGGAGACGGATTTTTCTGATTCCCTTACCAAGATACAGACGGATATGGAAACAGCTGTTGATAATCTAAACCTGAGTGATGAAGCGAAGGCAAATGCGAAATCCACTATGGATGCCTATGTGAAGGAAATTCAAGACGGAGTATCGAAAGCCCAGAGTGCAATCAATTCCCTAAGCTTTGCAAACACCACTCTAAAGGGCGGTGGATATCATGCATACGCAGAAGGTACCGTAGATGCGGAACCGGGACTTGCACTGGTCGGCGAGGAAGGTCCGGAGCTTGTCAATTTTGGTGGTGGAGAAGTTGTTTATACAGCTGATGAAACAGCTAACATACTTGCAAAAGATACATCTTCGGACAGTTTCTATGTGGAGCCGGAGCAGGTGGCTAATGATACAGCAGGCGGCGACAGGACAGTGACTTTTAGAGTAGAGGGTGCTGGAGAAATGAAGGTAACCGGAAATGGTGTCACAAAGGAAGATGTTGTAAGCCTGTTAATGTCGAACATGAAGGATGCTCTTATGGGCATCATTCAGCAGGAAATTGAGGAGGAAGGAGATTTGTCGTATGAGTTCTAATTATCAATTAGCCATGAAGCTGAACAGCATTTTTCGGTTTCCGGTTCTTCCGGAAGAAATAGAAGTGTCGTATGGCAGTGACAACTCCAACCTCAAGGTGTATGGAGTTGGTGAGTGTACGATTATACAGGACAGTGCAGCTGCGAACATTAGCTTTTCGAGCTTTTTCCCGAAGACTTATTTCAGTGGATGCAATTACAGCAACATTCCGGATCCGAACACAGCAGTAGCACAGGTTTTGGCAATGAAGAACACCAAGAAGCCGGTGCGGCTTACTCTTACCGGAGGCATGGGAATATCCATGTATGCCACCATTGAGAAATTCAAAACCTCAGAGGTTGGCGGCGATCCTGGAACGGTGCAGTTTGACATTACCTTCAAGGAGTACAGAGAAATCACCATGCGTCAGATCAAGGTGAATGTTACCACACAGAAAGCTACTGTTTCGCAATCCTCTCCAAGGGTGGATAACACTCCGGCGGCACAGACATACACAGTGAAAAAGGGCGACTGTCTTTGGAACATCGCAAAGAAGTTCTACGGATCAGGAGCTAAATATACCGTTATTTACAATGCGAATAAAGGTGTTATTGGCAGTAACCCAAATCTGATTTATCCCGGACAGGTTTATACCATACCGGCAGCATAGGAGGTAGCCATGGCAATACAATTTGTAATTATCCATAACGGAACGGGCTATGATGTGTCAAATATGTTCGAGGAGATCACTTGGAGCGGCAGGAAAGGAGCTGCTCCAAGGTCTGTCAGTATCACTCTGATGGATGATGATGGATACAATCATTCAAGGGTTACGGTAGATTGTGCCAATGGAGACCAATGTGTTTTTTATGAGGGCGGCAAAGAGCTGTTCCGGGGCATAATCACAAGCCATAAGCAGAGTAATTCTAAAAAGCTGGTGGTAAAAGCCTATGACAATGCTTATTATCTGGCGAACAACAAGGATTCATTCTGCTATACAAACAAGACGGCCACAGATATATTCAATGATTGTATGTCAAGGCTGGGAATGACAGGAAATGCGGTTGATACAAGCTATGTAATACCGGAACTTCCAAAAGCAAAGACAACTTATTATGATGTGATGCTCGATGCGTTAAGCACAACGTATAAAGCCACAGGGGAAAGATATTATATTTCTTCCGAAAATGGCACGATTTATTTAAGAAAAAGAGTGGAAAATGCCATGCAGTGGGTATTGGAAGCTGGGAGCAGTCAGTCAAACCTCACCAGTTACGAATACTCCAAGAGCATTGAGAAGATAAGAACCAGAGTAAGGCTCCTGTCGAAGGAGGATGCGATAGTGTATGAGAAAGCCAATACCGAGCTGGAATCGAAGATTGGTACCTTCATGGAGGTAAAGTCGGTGGACGATTCCTACACAGCCGCACAGATGCAAGAGCTGGTCGAATCAATCTTTGATGAAAAGGGGACACCGGAGCAGAGTTTGAAGGTCTCTGGCATGGGAGTATCGGAAGCTGTATCCGGAAAATGTGTTTATGTTATCATCCCTCATCTTGGATTAAAACGGTCTTTTTTTATTGATGAAGACACCCACAAGTACACAAGAGAAAGTCATACAATGACCTTAAAGCTTAACTTTGCAGAGCCTGTGACAAAATCATCAGGCTCAACACAGACAAGCTCTGAACACAAGATAGGAGACGTTGTGCAGTTCAATGGCGGTTACCACTATGTGAACAGTACCGCAAGCAAGCCTACCGGCTCCAGATGCAATGCAGGTCCGGCCAAGATTACTCACATTGCAAAAGGCAAGGCTCACCCATGGCACCTAGAGCACACAGACAGCAAGAGCAGGGTGTTTGGTTGGGTTGATGATGGCACATTTAGTTAGGAGGATGGATTATGGCAGATCAGGAAACACCTACCGGAATAAAACAGCTGATACAATCAATGGCACCGGAAGCACCGAGTGTGAAGGAGGGAATTGTAACATCCGCCTCTCCACTGGAAGTCACGCTGAAGAATGATGCAAAAATGGTATTAACCGCCAATTCGCTTGTGGTACCGAGAAGCCTTACGGACTACCAGGTCGAGGTTGATCTGGAAACGGGAGCCGGCTCTCTCATATCAAAAACGAAGACGGACGGAAAGCATACACATGAGGAATTAAGCGGAAGCGATGATGGAGCACATTCCCATTTTCTGGCAACATTTACTGTCAGAGACGGAGTTCTTATGATTCATAACGCACTAAAGAAAGGCGATACCGTTTATCTGCTGGCATTCAACAGCGGAAAACAATATTACATTTTGGACAGAAAGGGGTAATCAGATGGCGGTTGACATAGCTATTCCGGTTGCTGCCATTGAAGACGAGGAAACGATCACATCAAGAACCTACGCTATAGACTGGGAAGCTGGTCGGATTGCCGGATTCATAGATGAGCAGGAGGCTGTTAAGCAGTTCATAAAGAAGGCCCTTCTGACACCTCGTTTTCATTGCCTTATTTATGACAGTCAGTATGGCAGCGAAATACGTGACAGTGTTATAAGGAACACTGCAACAAGAGAGTATATAGAGGCAGAAATGCCCTTCCTTATCAGCGACACACTGATTCATGACGCGAGAATTCTGGATGTTTACAACTTCGGGTTTGAATTTAAGGATACCTATCCGCATCAGGACAGTGTGATCATATCGTTTGATGTAGACACAATTTACGGAAGCATACAGACAAAGGAGGTGATTTAGGTGTTTGAAGAATTTACGGAAGATTACTTTATGGATCAGGCGAGAGCTCTTGGTGAAGAATACGGGGTGGATACCAGACAGGGAAGCTTATTTATGGATGCTGCCACAGGTCACTGCATCCGTATTGCAAAATTCATGAATGATCTCAGTACAGCCTTTGAAATGCTGGCAGTTGATACCTGCACCGGAGACGTTTTGACGGAAAAGGCGGCTCAGGATGGCATTTACAGACAAAGTGCCACTCCATCCTACTATGAAGTTTCATTTACCGGCACAACTCCGGAGCTTGGAAGCAGGTTCTTTGTGGATTCCTGCTACTTCAAGCTTATATCGAAGGACGACAGGTTTTTGCTGGAGTCAGAAGTCCTTGGAACTGCGACCAATTCTATCCTGCCCGGACAGAATGTCGTGCCAGTCTACGAAGTCAACGGTCTTGAAGCATGTACGCTTGGCTCTCTTTATATTCCGGGAGCTGAGGAAGAAACGGACGATGATTTAAGAAGCAGATGGCAGGAAAAGAAAACAGGACCGGCACAGAATAATAATCGTTCACAATACAAAGTCTGGTGTGAGGAAAGAGCGGGTGTAGGCAGGGCACACATATTGCCGTTGTACGGAGGCGAAAATACCGTTAAGGCTGTCATATATTCCACAGAGGGCGGAATCCCCGCTAAGAGCATATTAGAGGACGTACAGAGTTATATTGATCCGATTGTGGAAGGGTATCAAGTTACTGTCAATGGCAAGGTTCTTACATTCAGTGATGGCTTAGGTGATGGAGTATCCGATTTGGGAGCTCATTTTCTGGCGGCTGCTCCGGAGGCGGTTGATATTTCGGTATCATTCAGTGCAGATTTGAAAAGCGGGTACAGCAAGCAGACAGCACAGACGGAAGTCCAGAATGCAATCAAGACTTATTTCAAGACACTGGTTGTCGATGGAGACGAGGATATTACTGTGAGAGTGTCCTCAATTGGTTCACTGATTGCGTCAGCAGAAAGCATATTAGATTATGTTCCTGCTTCTCTGAAACTCAATGGCTCTACTGAAAATGTAAAGGTGGGGAAGGAGAGTGCACCTGTTCTGAAGGAGGTGCTGATCGATGCTTAGTACAGTATTTTACAATCAGCAAAGAAGCGGATACGAGGAATTACTTTCCTACGGTCCGCTTTTTTATCGGGATTTATTGGAGATGGACACCAATTACAGATTTGCAGGAAAAACGCTTGATGTCGGTGCTGAAGGGCTTGAACGTCTTATGCAGGATCAGTTCATCGATACTGCAGATGAGGAGACGATAAGCCGGTGGGAGAAATGGCTTAATCTTCTTCCGGATTCACAGACAGATCTCGAATACAGAAGAAAAAGGGTGAAGCTGTTCTGGAATGGCGGAGACAAGTTTTCCGGTTCACTTATTAAGAGCATAGTGAAGAATTATACAGGATGTGATGAAACTCCATCCGTAAGAATGACAACAAGACTTACCATTTCGGTACAGATAAAAGAGGAGAATCAGGTATATATATCAGACCTTGAGGCTCTGATAGAGAAAATGAAGCCAGCACATATCCTGGCAGAAGTCCTGCTCATAAGCACCACAAAGATAAAGTTCCATACCAATATCACACATTATGTATTTCCATATGAATTGTGTGGAACAAAGCCGGATATAGCAACCGTAGGTGTATACATTCCATCCGGCATGAATGTTGGTACCATCAGCAATGATGTGGTATATCCGCATATGCCAAGTGACGAAAACATGCTCGCAGGAACGTATCCAACAGATACCACAAAGGGCATGGTTCTTGAAAATGGTGTAAATATACGTACCAGTTCATCTGATATGGTCTACGGTCATTTACCGAGTTCAGAGGAGCAGGAAGCCGGCACATATCCAGATAACACCACAGTAGGTATTTCCTACGAGGACAAGGTTGCTATCAGTACAAATGAAAGTTCTGCGTTGATAGCATACGAACAATGCGGAACGAATCCTGATATTGCTACATTAGGTCAGCAGAGCAAAAACGGAGTTGCCTTTGAGACTTCTGAAAGCTCTGCTGTTTTATCATATGTAGAATGCGGTACAAATCTATGTGGAGAGGAGGGATTGTAGTGGCTTGGCAGAAAACCTTTTTGGATAAAAACCGCAGATGGTGGCTTCGCAAGATTGCTAGAGCACAGTATTATGCTTCGGCAACAGGGAAGTGGTACGAAGGACGATTCACTGAAAAGAGTATGTCCGGAAATACCATGACATTCAAAATCGAGACAAGCGCCACATCGGTAACAGTTAAATACATTGTAAAAGGAGGAATTCTTTCATGAAAATTGTAGAGAAAAACGCAGGCACCAAGATTGATTACGAAGTGAGCGGTACCAAGATTACGTTCGCTGACGAGCTTATGCTGAATCTGGCCAAGCTCCAGAAGGACGAGCCGGAGCATAAGGATATCTGTTTTGATGATGATGGAGATCTTGTAATCGGCACAGCATCCGGAAAGTGGTATGTGGCAGAGGTTGATATTCCGGCCAAGGAATATGAGGAACATGAGACAGAGGGCGAAGATGGAGAGAAAGGCATCCAGATGGTTGCAAAGCCTCTTAACATGGATGATGTCACACTTACACTTTGGAGCATTGATGAGAGAGAAAGAGTAGAGGAGGTATAAGTATTATGGCAAATTTTGATTTAGCAGCAATGGCACTTAAAGCGGTATGCCCTACAAATGATATTCTTTATGATGATAAGGGACTTCCTTCCGTCATGGTTAAAATCCCGAAATTCAAAATCTCACAGGTTATCCCTGGCGGAGCAGATTCCGTACATCCTGCCTTTATCGTCAACGGACAGGAAGTTGATGCAATCTATATTTCCAAGTACCAGAATATTGTGAATAACAACAGAGCGTACAGCCTTCCTTGTGAAGATCCTAAGACTTCTGTTAATCTGGATCAGGCAATCAGCTACTGTACACAGAAGGGCGACGGATGGCATCTTATGACAAGGGCTGAATGGGCGGCAATCGCTTTGTGGTGCAAGGCAAATGGCTGTCTGCCTAAAGGTAATAACAACTATGGCAAAGATGCTTCTGAGGGTGGCTATAAAGCAATTCCTGCTCCAGGAGTAAATGATTCCGGAAGAACAGCCAGAGTATTGACCGGAACTGGTCCTGTATCATGGAGCCATGACGGCACTCTGGAGGGTATCTGGGATATGAATGGAAACATCTGGGAGTTGAATGGCGGTGTCAGAACTGTAAAAGGAGAACTGCAGGCACTTGTTAATAACAATGCTGCGGATCTCGACCATTCACAGGCGGCATCCAGTGCACAGTGGAAAGCTATTGATGCGACAACCGGAGCATATATTACCCCGAACGGATCTGGAACCACAACGAACTCTATCAAGCTTGACTGGGTATCTGGCAAGATTACCTATTCTGCAACAATCACCACTCAGGCTGACGCTTCTCGCGATTGTGCTTTCGCAAGCGTTACCTGTGCGTCTTCTGTATCTGCAGCAGCTCAGGCAGTGTTAAAGGCATTGGCCCTTCTGCCTGCAAGTGCGACTGCATCTGAATACGAAGACGACCATATGTGGATGAACAATGGAGCCGACGAGAGAGCGTTCTTCTCTGGTGGCAGTTGGGGCTACGGTGCTTATGCGGGTCTGTTCGCCTTGTGCGGCGGCAATCCCCGCTCGACCTCGAACTGGAGCGTCGGCTTCCGCTCCGCTTATGTAGCCCTGCCTACTGAGTAATGTGTTCTGTCTACCCCCACGATAGTGCCTCTGTAAATAAGCTCCCAGTTATTTAATAGGCCGGTGCCATAAATATGTGCTGTAGGACACCTGAGAGCCATCTGTGCAATATTGAGATTGCTTCCGTATGCTACATATAATTTCTTCATGCTGATATCTCCTCAATTTTGATTATTTTTATCCATGGATTAAGTTCTCCTTTTGCCATAGACCTGGCAATAGTCTTGTTTGGAGCTTTAACAAAATGCTCATTGGAAAGCCCACCAGAGATAACGATCCTGTATTTCTTCCAGAGCCCTATTGGGATATTTTTTCTGATTTGTCATATTATCTCCATTCTCCCCGTCGTGCCGATAGGTCAGCGGATTGTGTTACGCAGCTTCTCTTACTGCCATGCCTGCGGCTTTCTTCAAAGGGTTCATCATGTGAAGCCGGCAGGTCTTAAATTCGTCCCCATAAAGACCAAGTCTGTGAGTAAGGATGTTTCTCATGATTGTAACTTTCTGCTCTGCAGTGTAATTATCCATGGAACGGAACACCAGCTTGTCGTTGGAGGTGATAGCCCATGCAGATACAGCTAAACAGAACTGAATGTATGCCTTGATTTTTCCGGCATGAAGCGTGCTGTTGAAAAGTCTGAACTCGACTGTACCTTTTGTGAAAAAAGCATGGAGATTCACACCATGGTATCTTGTGGAATTGTAATGCTGATGGTCTATGCCCCCACAGTAACCGTCGTTTGCACTGCTGTACCAGATTTCCTCTGCTTTTTCGTTCGTGAGGTTCTTGTCCTTTTTCATTGCATTAAGGAGTGTTTTGTTAAGCTTGTGACACCAGCTGTTTTCACGATCACCGATTTCAAGAGCCTCATAGATCAGATCCTGCCTAGCTGTCATGAAGTTTACCAGTCTTCTGAGAGATGCCGCTGTGTGATTGGCTCCGTCAACATGGATGTGAATACCACAGCTGCGATGGGATTTTGCTCCGTTCTCGCGAAGCTTTCTTATAACGACCTGCAGGAGCTCAATGTCTTCATAGTTGAGTGGTGGTGTAACCATTTCTACTCTGTATTCATCCATCGGAGCATTTGAATTGTCGTTTCTTATCGGTGTGATAGATGAATCTCTCATGACTTTCCATTTGCGGTTCTTCTGGTCCTTGATGATGCGTGTGTGATAGCAGGTACTGTCTGGCTCACCTGCGATTGTTCCGAACACTTCTGCAAGAACATCTGCAGCTTTCTTTCTGCTGATTCCTGTCATTTCGACTTCTACTCCAAAGCTCTGTTCCTTTAACATATTGTTTTCCTCCATTTTGTAAAATTAAAATTCTAACTTGTTGCAAGTTTCTTCTGTTCTGTTGTTGGTTGTATATTACCATATGTACACTGTACGTCAATAGTTTTGATACAAAAAGTTGAATAAAATTTCTAACAAGTTAGAATAAAATATTGACAGGAATAAGGTGTTGGATTATAATGAGTAAAAACAGAAACACAGTTACCGAATTGATAAAAAGGAGAAAAGATGATATCATATAGACCATTATGGAAGACACTTATCGACAAGGATATTAAGAAGACACAGCTCATGAATATGGTAGGCTTCAGCGCCGGGACTTTGTCGAGACTGTCGAAGAACCAATATGTAGAGATGAAACACATTGACGGGATATGCCAGAAACTGGGTTGCAGGATAGAAGATGTAATAGAGATCTTGCATTATAATGAAGAAGAGGGTAAAATAGTACATGTCAAATGAGCGTTTTGGAAATATAAACAGAATACCAGAAGCAACCGGAAAAAGTGTCTGGGGCTGGTACACTGAACCGGAGCAGGTGACAGAAGAAAAAAGATGGGCAAGGGCAATGACAGAAAGTCTTGCTGCTGCACATGAACACATAGCGTTGATTGGAGGGCTGGCAAGTAGCGGACCAGCATACACAGTGTGCGCAGGTTGCATGTATTACATGCAGACATCACATTGCGCGGGTTGCATACGGAAATATAGGAGAAATATACAGTGATGTTATCGTGATGTTAATAATTCAAATAGATACAAATAATACGAATTTTAAGACCGAAAAGGCATGGAGAATAGTATTTAATATGTACAAAAATACATAAAATCAGCCTTACAAAATCGAGTTTGAGTGAGATGTTAGCCTTGAAAAAGCCAGTATTTATGCAGTTTCCAAACAAATTTAGTTAAGCTTTGGCAACGATTTGGCAACATTTTCTTCTCATTCAATGAATAAAAATACTTTATAGATATTAGGAAACCTTACTGATTTTCAGAATGAAAACTGAATATCGGTAAGGTTTTTTTGATGTCTATTTTTTCTTTTTTGCCTTTTTCTTTTTGGCATTTTCTTCGTAAACGATGTAAATGCCCAATAGCACGTACCTTGTGATGTATCTCAGTTTCTGAGATAATAGACCCAACATCGAAAAAGTCTAAATCGTTTAGTCCGAAAAGTTGACTTTACTTTTTAGACTAAATAAAAAATGGAGGTTAGTCTATGGCATCAAAAGAAAGTCAGGTTGCGGCACAGGTTCGGCTGAACCAATGGGCACAGGAGATTCAGGATTGTCAGAATCGTCCCAAGGATATGACAGTTGACGAATGGTGTAAGCAGCATAACATTAAAAAAGCGAATTATTATTGGCGGTTAAGGTGGATGTGAACAGGCTGTATTATGCGATTGGGAAGGCGAAGATGGGAGACGCGACATAATCGAATTATGTTTGGCATAAATAGGTATATATTTACGATGAATAATTAATGCGGTATAATTATATTGCTGTTGCTAGCATATAGCATTTATTGGTAATATAAATGATTGGAAAAATAGAAGGTACTTCAGAGAGTTTATTCCGAGTTTCATTGATATAATAAATGTGTAAAAAATAGATGATATGGAGTGGGAGTAGGAGATATTGCTATGGCTGTGTCATATAACAAATTATGAAAATTATTAGTGGATAAAAAATGAGCAAATCTGATTTGCGTAAAAGGCAGAAATTGCGCCTGACACGATGAAAAAAATACGTCGTGATGAAGCTTATAAAAAAATCGCAAGGCAATGGTGTGAAAGGCATAAGATTGATATTGTTGAATAAAAGAAAGGAGCTGCTATGATACCCACAGAAGATATTATACCGATAGTGAAAAAAAACGATTGCTGCATCAATTAAATGTAACACCCATCGCGGGTACATTGGTTGGAGCAGCTGTGATAATATTTGTATGGATATGCATGACTGCCTTGATATGTGTGCTGAGACCTTAGAAAAGCGTGGCTATATGGCTGCACTTGAGGCGGCTGCATACATTTTGGTATCCGGCGTTAAGTTAGCATCTCATGCGGATAGTAGTTCGGGAATGCTTACAGATGTTATCATGTGTACATACGAACTGATAGACAAATGCACAAAAGAAATCGAAAAAAAAGACAAACAAATGCGGGATCAAGCACTTGCATTAATTATAAAAGAGGCAAAAAAGAGTGTGTTTGATGGTTGGACTGACTGGCGTTATAACCTGCTGAAAAGTGGGATTTGCCTGTGTGATGAAAAGAGTGCAAAGAAACTTGAAAAGGTTTTGGATACTTTGCTGGAAATTTCGCGGGAGGATTATTTTCCGGAATACACGAAAAAAGAAGATTTGATTGTAAGATATCTTTTACATAGACATTTATATGGCAAAAAGAATACGCAGAAGGAACTATATCAGAATATTTCGTTAAATGAACTACGTATTATAGCTATCAAGGATGCTATGGAAGACAAGAACTATGATGAAGCAGAGAAACTTTGTTTAGAGAAAGCAAACGAAGAAGAGACATGGCATTATCGTAGCAGTAATCCGGAAGATTGGAATAATATGCTATATGACATATACAAGACAGCAAGCAACACGGAAAAGCAAATCGCACAGGCAAAAAAACTGCTATTAATGGGAAATGAGAAGTTCTGGGATGTTTTGAAACAGATTAATAAAGAGCACGGTGCATGGAATGAGAATTACGAAAGCTTATTAGATGAATTAAAGAATAGCAAGCGAACTGTTTGCTACCGCAGTGTTCTTATTTCAGAAAATGAAAAGAAGAGATTGCTTGATGATGTAATGGAGAATCCGTATGATTTGTTTTATTATGGGAAGTATTTGGTGAAGGAATATCCAGAGCAGGTATATGAGTTGTGTTATAAGGAAATAAGTGAGAGTTGTGCTCAGGCAAAGGATAGACGAGAATATAAAAAGATAACGAAGAATATTGCACAGCTTATAAAATGGAAGGGGAATGATACTGCTAAATCTCTAATTGAGGAATTGATGCAGAGATATCCAAGAAAACCGGCATTGTTGGATGAATTGGAGAAGGTGGAGAAGAAATTGTAATTCAAATAAAATCAATTTGGTAAGGATAGACCATTGCCCCGTCATTTGCCGTCATCTTCCGACTCTCCCATGCAGGGTATGTCTTGCTTCAAGACATACCCTGCATTTGTGTTTTAAAAGCCATCATGCTAAAATAGGGTAGATAGTGACAGGCAAAAGGAGGTTTTACCATGTATTATGTACCGGATGGCACAAAGCAGTGTGGATATTATGAATGTAAAAAGTGCGGGAATCGGTTTCTGTCCTTGCAGACGATGAAGCGGATTCCCTGTCCGGATTGTGCATCGGAGATTGATTATGAGATCGGGCCGGATGAAACGCTTGCGGACGTGACAGATACGGCAGTGCTTCTGCAGAAAATCGAGGGCGAGGAGGAAGTGGCGAAAATGGATGCGCTCTTAAGCCTTGCGATTACCGGCGGAGACTTTAACTGGATTTAAGAAAAGATAGAACAGGAAGTGGATGAAACAGATAAGACACAGAACAGGAGCGGTGACAGAGATGGAACAGACAACGGCAAAAAAGAATAAATACGAGATCGATATGTGCAACGGAACGATTATGGACAAATTGATTTCCTTCTCGCTGCCGCTCATGCTGTCGGGTATTTTACAGCTGATGTTCAATGCGGTAGATATTATCGTGGTGGGCAGGTTTTCCGGCAGCCAGGCGCTGGCGGCGGTGGGATCGACCAGTGCGCTCATCAACGTGTTCACGAATCTGTTTATCGGAATTTCGCTGGGGGCAAATGTACTGACGGCGCGTTTCTATGCGGCGGGGCGTGAGAAAGAGGTGTCTGAGACCGTACATACCGCGATAACCCTGGCGCTGGTCAGCGGAATTGTCATGGCGCTGGTGGGACTTGTTTTTTCCAAGGGAGCGCTGGCGCTGATGGGGACACCGGACGACGTCATCGGGCTGTCGGCACTTTATATGCGGATTTATTTTCTGGGAATGCCGTTTTTCATGCTCTACAATTATGGCGCGGCGATTCTGCGCGCCGTCGGGGACACGAAGCGTCCGCTGCTGTTTTTGATGATTGCGGGAGTTATCAACGCGTGCTTGAATATGGTGCTGGTCATTGTGTTCAAGCTCGGCGTTGCCGGTGTGGCGATCGCCACGGTGATCTCGCAGATGATTTCCTGTGTGCTGGTGCTGCGGTGCCTCTGCCGGTCGGAGAGCAGTTACCGGCTGCGTTTTTCCGAGCTTGGCATGAAAGGGTACTACTTGAAGCAGATCTTTTCGGTCGGCGTTCCGGCAGGAATCCAGAGTACGGTCATTAACTTTTCCAATGTGCTCCTGCAGTCCTCGGTCAATTCGTTCGGATCGACAGCGATGGCAGGCTACACGGCGGCAAACAATCTGCTCGGCTTCTTGTATGTCTCGGTGAACTCCATCACACAGGCGTGCATGAGCTTTACCAGCCAGAATTACGGCGTTGGAAAATTAAAGCGCATGGATCGCGTGCTGGCAGACTGCATGATCTTATCGGTCGTGGTCGCTGTAGTTTTGGGATGCATCTGCTATGGGTTCGGACCGGAAATTTTACAGATCTACACGGAGGATGCCGAGGTAATTGCGTGCGGT
>ERZ791923.2126-NODE-2126-length-18893-cov-3.950366_pt1 | contig 18893 bp, 16 predicted proteins | sample MGYA00510133_ERZ791923 | MGnify/ENA primary metagenome ERZ791923 (study PRJEB30046, sample SAMN00792106) | human gut metagenome | study: EMG produced TPA metagenomics assembly of the A metagenome-wide association study of gut microbiota in type 2... | reverse complement strand
ATAAGTAAGTGTTCAAATTAAACCGATAGTAAGTGAAAGTATTAATCTCACATATCATAAACTTGGCCTTTTTGGCGCTTTCAGCCAAGTCTCTACCGAGCGATCTGACAGAGTTTTGTCAGAGTTGTCATTTTATGTCACAGGGAGGCGCAAGTGTTAAAAATCGCGGATTCAGAACTGAAAACCAAAATTTTACATACCCAAAACAAAAAAATTAACATCACCGAAAACTTTTAGCACGTCATTTGTTTTAAATAGTGAAAGCGAAACGGAAACCGCGTTAAAGACAACGCCTGAGTGTTATCCGCAAGAATTACTAATGAAATATTAACTGAAAAAATTATAAAAAATGGGAAAGATAATTGGTATTGACCTGGGAACCACCAATTCCTGCGTCGCAGTCCTTGAGGGCAAGGACCCTGTAGTAATTCCTAACAACGAAGGTAGAAACACAACACCGTCAGTTGTGGCATTCGTAGACGGCGGCGAAAGAAAAGTGGGAGACCCGGCTAAACGTCAGGCCATCACTAACCCCACGCGCACCATCTACTCCATCAAACGCTTCATGGGCGAAAAATGCGGTCAGGTAGAGGATGAAATCAAACGCGTCCCCTACAAAGTGGTATGCCAGAACGACATGCCGAAAGTAGACATCGACGGCCGTGACTACACCCCGCAGGAAATATCCGCCATGATTCTTCAGAAAATGAAGAAAACAGCCGAAGACTATCTCGGCCAGGAAGTGACCGAAGCAGTAATCACAGTGCCCGCATACTTCGACGACTCGCAGCGTCAGGCCACGAAGGAAGCCGGCGAAATCGCCGGTCTGAAAGTAAGACGTATCGTAAACGAGCCTACTGCCGCCGCCCTGGCATACGGCCTCGACAAATCTGAAAAAGAACAGAAAATAGCCGTCTTCGACCTCGGTGGCGGTACTTTCGATATCTCGATCCTCGAACTCGGCGACGGTGTATTCGAGGTTAAATCCACAAATGGCGACACCCACCTCGGCGGCGATGACTTCGACCACGTGATTATCGACTGGTTGGCCGACGAGTTCAACAAAGACGAAGGCGTAGACCTCCGTAAGGACCCGATGGCAATGCAACGCCTCAAAGATGCTGCCGAGAAAGCCAAAATCGAACTTTCAAGCTCCACTTCCACCGAAATCAACCTGCCGTACATCACGGCGACGGCATCCGGTCCGAAGCACCTCGTAAAGACCCTCACCCGCGCCAAATTCGAGCAGCTCGCCTCGAGCCTCATCGACGCAGTAAAGGCTCCGTGCGTGAAAGCGCTTCAGGATGCAGGCCTCACCTCCGCCCAAATCGACGAGGTTGTGCTCGTGGGCGGTTCGACCCGTATCCCCGTCATCCAGGCAAAGGTTAAGGAAATCTTCGGCAAGGAACCCAACAAGGGCGTCAACCCCGACGAAGTGGTTGCCATCGGTGCAGCTATCCAGGGCGGCGTACTCAGCGGCGACGTCAAGGATGTGCTTCTGCTCGACGTCGTGCCTCTGTCGATCGGTATCGAGACACTCGGCGGCGTTATGACAAAACTCATCGAAGCCAACTCCACGATTCCTATCCGCAAGAGCGAAACCTTCTCTACGGCAGCCGACAACCAGCCTGAGGTGACAATCCGCGTGCTCCAGGGCGAACGTCCCATGGCGGCAGACGACAAACTGCTCGGCGAGTTCAACCTCGGCGGCATCGCTCCCGCACCGCGCGGCGTTCCGCAGATCGAAGTTACCTTCGAGGTTGACGCCAACGGTATACTCAACGTTTCGGCCAAAGATAAAGCTACCGGCAAGGAACAGTCCATCCGCATCGAGGCATCGAGCGGTCTTAGCGAATCGGAAATCGAACGTATGCGCAACGAAGCAAAGGCCAACGAAGAAGCAGACCGCAAAGCCAAAGAGCGCATCGACAAACTCAACCACGCCGACTCACTCATCTTCCAGACCGAGAAACAGCTCAGCGAACTCGGAGACAAGATTCCGGCAGACAAGAAAGCCACTATCCAGTCGGCCCTCGACCATCTGAAAGAGGTTCACAAGAACCAACTCGTGGAAGACCTCGAATCGGCCGAAAAAGCAGTTACCGACGCCTTCCAGGCAGCAGCTCAGGACATCTACAACGCCCAGGCACAGCAGGGCGGCGCACCGGGAGCACAGCCCGGCCCGCAGCAGCCTCCACACCATGGCGGCGACGAGAAAGACGTAACCGACGTAGACTTCGAAGAAGTGAAATAACCCCCCTAATCTTAAAATAGAAAAAGGAGTGCAGCCCCCATGGCCGCACTCTTTTTTTGTAATAACTCACTCAACTTACAACATTGTACTCAGGACGAACGTTATAAAATAAAAGAGTACAGCTTCTTAGTGCTTAAAAATTTGCGACAATTGAAATAGTGTCGTAGCTTTGCGAATTTAAAACAATTCTTACATACAAGTAAAAAAGAGACGATTGCATTTAAGCTATCGTCCCTGTACATTTTAACTGCCAACTTATTCATTCAAGTTTCGCAAGTTCAACTTGCGAAACTTGAATCACTTATAATTTCATTTTTGACAATATACACGGTGTGGTTATAATCGACTGTTTTTTGGTAGTAGGGATGCAACGATGAAACTGTCGGCGTGTGGAAGTACGTCGACAGTAGTATGTGTATTGTTTTTAAGTTCAGAAGATGTATCCGAAGCCGGCGCCGATGAAGCCGCCCGAGCAGTCGTCCATCAGGGAGTATTTACCCTGGAGGGTCAGTTTGAGGTTGCGGGTCAGATAGAAGTCGAAACCGCCGCCGAAGTCGGCGCCCACGCGTGTGTAATTGTCGTGGTGTTCGGGATTCCAGCTGTTAAGGGTGAAACCTACCAGCGGATAGATGTTGAACCCTTTGGCCAAGCGGAAGGGGAAGTGTACATCGGTCGAGAATATGAAGGCAGACTCGCCCTCGTTCCTGAAGACGTAACCGATTTCAGGGGCGATGCGCACGTGCGGGGCCACGGTGTACTGGAAATAGAGGTCCATGTAACCTCCGTTGTTATGCGATGCGAAACCGCCGGCAACACCAAGAGTCTTTTCGCCGGTCTGGGCGAAAGCCGCTGCGGAACCTGCTATGAGTAAAAGGGCAGCGAGACGTAATTTCTTTGATACACTTTTAAATTTCATAACCTTTTTGTGTGTTTTAAACGAAGGCGTGACTGCGCCGCGCGCTTCTTAGGTTTCTATTATGTTTATTTTTTTAACATTGAAACGTTGAAAATGTCCGTTTGGTTTGCTAACTTTGCGATATTTTTAACGCAAGCTGCTCCGGCGGTTTGCTTTTTAATCTGATTTCCAAAGAAATAAGAGGAGAGAAAATATATATGAACGACATGGGATTTTTCCGCGTGACGGCAGCCTCGCCGCTGGTCCGCATCGCTGATTTGGGATATAACCTGCACCAATGCACCGATGTGCTTAAGCGTGAAGGGACTTGCCGGGATTTGGCAGAGGAATGCGAATTGCCGAGGACGCAATCCGACTTAATAGTATATCCGGAGCTGAGCCTCACTGCCTACACTTGCGGCGACCTTTTCCACAACGAGCAGCTTCTCGACAGCACCGAAGATTACCTGCTCCGTTTCGCCGACGAGACCAAGGAGTATGACCCGCTGATATTCATCGGAGCGCCGCTGCGCCGCCGGGGACAACTTTACAACTGCGCGGTAGCCGTTTGCCGAGGTCGAATCCTCGCCGTAATTCCCAAGACTTTCCTCCCCAATTACAACGAGTTTTACGAGAAACGCTGGTTCGCTTCCGGCGCCGGAATAAAGGATGAGAGCATCACGATTGGCGACGGCGAAGTGCCTTTCGGTACGGACATCCTGCTGCGGCACAAGGGAGTGCTTGTCGGCGCGGAGATTTGCGAGGACGTGTGGGTGCCGATGCCGCCTGCCGAGCGGCTTGCGCGCGGGGGCGCCGACGTTGTGGTGAACCTTTCGGCCACTGATGAACTCATCGGCAAACATGACTATCTCCTCGACCTTCTCCGCGGCGTGTCGGCACGCTGCCGGTGCGGCTACGTCTATGCTTCCGCCGGACCGGGCGAGTCCTCTACCGACGCCCTTTATGCCGGCAACGCCATCATAGCCGAAGACGGCCGCATCCTCCGACAGTCACCGCGATTCACCCTTGAAACGCAGACCGTTACCGCAGACCTTGACATAAGCCACCTGCGCCACGACCGTATGCACTTCGAGACATTCTATGAAGGTGAACGGCCCCGCTTCCGCATCATCAATACCGGAGCGCAGGATACGGGTACATTCCGTGGTAAACCTCTCCGTTTCATAGACCCCCACCCCTTCGTTCCGGGCGAGGGACCGCGCCGTGACGAGCGTTGCCGCGAAGTGACCTCCATACAGACCGGGGCCTTGGCACAGCGCCTTCGTGCCACCGGATGCCGCAACCTGGCGGTCGGCATCTCCGGCGGTCTCGACTCTACGCTGGCGTTGCTCATAGCCTGCCGCGCCTTCGACCTCCTCGGCCTTCCCCGCACCGGGATACATGCCATATCCATGCCCGGTTTCGGTACCACGAAACGCACGCACAGCAACGCCGCCACCATAATGCGGCGGCTCGGCGTGTCGCACCACGAGATACCCATCGGCGACGCGGTGATGCAGCATTTCCACGACATCGGCCACGACCCGTCCGTCCACGACGTCACTTACGAAAATTCGCAGGCACGCGAACGCACTCAGATACTCATGGACTTCGCAAACCGTGCAGGGGGTATGGTACTCGGCACCGGCGACCTCTCGGAGCTGGCCCTGGGTTGGTGTACTTACAACGCCGACCACATGTCTATGTACGGTGTAAACTGCTCCGTGCCAAAGACATTGGTGCGCCACCTTGTGGCATGGATGGCCAACGCGGAGGAGGATGAAGAGTTGCGCCGTGCCCTCTTCGACATCGTAGATACGCCTGTAAGCCCGGAACTCCTCCCGGCGGACGACAAGGGAGACATCGCCCAGAAGACCGAAGACCTGGTGGGCCCTTACGAGCTCCACGACTTCTTCCTCTACGAGATGCTCCGCTACGGCAGCAGTCCGAAGAAAATCTACCGCCTGGCGCTACATGCCTTCGCCGGAGGATACCCCGGGGATGTGATAAAGCATTGGCTCAAGACTTTCATCCGCCGTTTCTTCAACCAGCAGTTCAAGCGTTCGTGCCTCCCCGACGGCCCGAAGACCGGTTCCGTAAGCCTTTCGCCGCGCGCCGACTGGCGTATGCCCAGCGACGCCACTTCGCGCCTATGGCTTGAGGAAGCGGACAAACTGTAATTTGTTTTTTCGATAAATTGTTAGTAATTTTGTAGCTTGAAATGTGTACGGACGCAGAAAAAGACCTCTGGAAGGCGCTGCAAACCCTGCGTGCAGGCGGCGTGATACTTTACCCTACCGACACGGTGTGGGGCATAGGCTGCGACGCTACCTGCCACGAAGCGGTGGAGCGCATTTTCCGTCTGAAACAGCGTCCTGACAGCAAGGCGATGCTCCTCCTGGTCACAGACCGTGAGATGCTTGCCCGCCACGTCAGGGAGATACCGGAAGCCGCCGAACGGCTCTTGGCCAACGCTACCCGGCCTACAACAGTGATTTACGGCGGCGCCAAGGGTATTGACCCCATGCTCATAGCCGCCGACGGGAGCGTCGGGATACGTATCCCCGACGACAGTTTCTGCCGCGCACTGTGCCGGCGCCTGGGACACCCGTTGGTTTCCACCTCCGCAAACCTCAGCGGACAGCCTGCCGCACGTTGTTTCGGCGACATTGACGCGGCTATTCTGAGAGGCACCGATTACGTCTGCACACGCAGGCATGACGACCCCTGTGAAACCCCTCCCTCAGCTATCTATAAAATATCGGACAACAACGAGATATCAACCATCAGAGAATAAGACGACAACCGGACAATAAAAGGACAGAGAAAAGAGAATGGCATATCAGGAACATGACAACTGGTGGACGCGCCGCTGGTTACAGGTAGTGGCTTGGCGCGAGAGGCACATCAAGGAGCGGAATTTCGTGATTCTGCTTGCCTTGGCGGTAGGTGTCATCTGCGGTTTCGCCGCCCAGTTGCTCAAATTCCTCATCGGCACCATCTCTCATTTGCTCACCTCAGGCGTCTCCATAACGCAGGCCAACTACCTGTATCTTGTATGGCCGGTAGTCGGAATCCTGCTATGCTCCGTATTCGTGAAATATGTGGTCAAGGACAATATCTCGCACGGCGTGACGCGCGTCCTGTATGCCATTTCGCGCCGCAAGTCGCGCCTCAAGAAGCACAATATCTACGCTCCGCTGATTGCCTCTTCCGTTACCATCGGCTTCGGTGGGTCGGTCGGTGCAGAGGGACCTATCGTCTTCACCGGAAGCGCCATAGGGTCGAACATCGGGCAGGCTTTCCGCCTGTCGCCCAAGATTCTCATGATATTGGTAGGATGCGGTGCGGCGGCAGGTATCGCCGGTGTGTTCCGCGCTCCCATCGCCGGGATGCTTTTCACTCTCGAAGTGCTCATGCTCGACCTCTCCGGAGCCACCGTCATGCCACTGCTGATATCTTCAATTTCAGGCGCTACGGTGGCTTACGTGCTGGAAGGGTACAACTCGGAGTTCTTCTTCGCGCAGGCCGAACCTTACGCCACGTCCAAGATACCTTATACTATTTTGTTAGGCGTTTTCACCGGATTCGTGTCGCTTTACTTCACGCGGTGGTGTTTCCGCATGGAAAGCCTCTTCGGCCACATAAAGAAGCGGTGGGTCAAGATACTGCTTGGCGGCTCCCTCCTGGCATCGCTCATTTTCCTGTTCCCGCCGCTCTACGGCGAGGGGTACGAGGCCATAAACCGTCTCCTGGAGGGGGATGTCCGCTCGGTGGTAGACGGTTCTTTCTTCTACATAGACCGCGACAACGTGTGGGTAATAGCCATGGTGATAGCGGCCATCGTGCTTACGAAAGTCTTCGCCACTTCGGCCACCAACGGCGCCGGCGGCGTGGGCGGTACCTTTGCGCCGTCGCTGTTCGTCGGGGCGCTGGCGGGATTCCTTTTCGCCTATGTGATGAACAACCTCGGCTTCACCATCCACCTTTCGGAGCAGAACTTCGCACTCATGGGGATGGCCGGAGTCATGGCCGGGGTCATGCACGCCCCGCTGATGGCTATTTTCCTTACAGCCGAGATGACAGGCGGTTACAACCTCTTCCTGCCGTTGCTCATAGTCTCCACGCTCTCTTATATGACCATCCGGATTTTCGAGCCTTACAGCATCTACACCATGCGTCTGGCCAAGCACGGCGACCTGCTGACGCACCACAAGGACAAGAACGTGCTCACTCTCCTGCGGCTCGACAACGTGATAGAACGCGACTTCCGCATCGTCTCGCCCGACATGACGCTCAAACAGATGGTAGACACCATAGCCGCCTCCAAGCGCAACCTCTTCCCGGTAGTAGGCGCTGACGGCGAACTGATAGGAATCGTGTTGCTCGACGATATCCGCAACATCATGTTCCGCCCCGACCTCTACAAGAAGATGCACGTGAAGCGGTTCATGTCCATGCCGCCGGAGCGTATCGAGATAGACGAGCCTATGGAGTCGGTAATGAAAAAATTCGACGACACCAATGCCTGGAACCTCCCGGTGGTTGACCGGGGAAAGTACGTCGGCTTTGTGTCAAAATCCAAGATATTCAACTCGTACCGCAACCTGCTGCGGCAGTATTCCGACGAGTGACACCTTACATTAACAATAGGAGGAATTAAAGATGAAGATAGTATTTTTCGGGACACCCGAGTTCGCGATACCCTCTTTGGAAGCGCTGATAGCCGACGGCCACGAGATAGCCGCCGTAGTGACGGCTCCCGACAAGCCCGGCGGCCGCAGCCACAAGCTTCTGCAAAGCGACGTAAAGAAATTCGCCCTCGCCAACGGGCTGCCGCTCCTGCAACCGGTGAAACTGCGCGACCCGGAGTTCCTCGACGAGCTGCGACGCATCAATGCCGAGCTCTTCGTGGTCATCGCCTTCCGGATGCTCCCCGAAGCGGTATGGGCAATGCCTCCGCGCGGCACCTTCAACCTCCACGCGGCCCTGCTCCCGAAGTACCGCGGCGCCGCTCCTATCAACCATGCCATCATCAACGGCGAGACAGAGACCGGTGTAACCACATTCCTCCTTGACCACGACATAGATACCGGCGAAATCCTCTCGCAACGGCGCGTGCCCATTCTCCCCGAAGACAACGTGGGAACGCTCTACGACCGGCTCATGCACATCGGTGCCGAGGAGGTGGTAAAGACCGTCCGTGGCCTGGAAGAGGGCACCGTGACGCCCCGTCCGCAACCCGACGAATGTCCCTGCCCGGCGCCGAAACTCACCCCCGAAACAGGTCACATAGACTGGAACCGTCCCGCCAGGGAGATTCACAACCTGGTGCGCGGCCTGTCCCCATATCCCGGGGCATGGACAATGCTTGACGGTGCCAAGTGCAAGATACTCAAGACCATGCCGCTGGAAACCTCGGAACTTGCTCCGGCTGAGACTTCGACTACAGGGAAACGTCTGCGTGTGGGCACCGGCAATGGCGATCTGGAAATAGTCACCTTCCAGCCGGCCGGTAAAAAGGCTATGGAGTCGAAAGCATATCTGAACGGACATCCCGAAATAAAGTTCGAGCCATGACACACAAAGCCAACTGCCGCATATTGACCGAAGTGCTTGCCGCCCACGGCGTGAAGCGGGTGGTATGTTCCCCCGGCTCGCGCAACGCACCCCTGCTCGTGGCCGCCGACGAAGAGCCGCGCCTCCGGACGACTGTTATAATCGACGAGCGGACGGCGGGTTTCGTGGCGCTCGGCCTCGCGCAGGCGTCGAACGCTCCCGTGGCTCTCGTCTGCACTTCCGGAACGGCTCTTCTCAACTACGCTCCCGCCGTGGCAGAGGCTTATTACCAGGGGCTTCCGCTGATAGTGGTTTCCGCCGACCGTCCCGAGCGTTGGATTGACCAGGATGACTCGCAGACACTGCGGCAGCCCGGCGCGCTCGCAAACTTCGTGAAACGCTCCGTAGACCTCCCCGACGTCATGTCTTCCGACCGAGATATGATGCTATATGTCAACCGTTTGGTCAACGATGCCATGATAGAGGCCACGCGTCGCCGCCGCGGTCCCGTGCATATCAACGTCCGCCTCAACGAGCCGCTTTCCGGACAAAAGGCAGAGCCACTGCCGCCCCAAAGGATAGTTCGCTGCCTCGAAGCCGACGACATCCTCCCCAAAGAGCAGGTACGCGACCTTGCCCGCGAAGCTGCCGGACGGCGAATCCTCGTGGTGGCCGGATTCATGCTTCCCGACGCGCGGCTCAACAAGGCGATGACTCGACTCGCGGCTCTCCCCAACGTCTACGTGATGGCCGAAACCATCAGCAACCTGCACCTCAAAGGGCAGCCCTCGGCCATCGACGTCATCCTCTCCACACTTGGCGAAGAACTGAAAGAGGAGATGCGACCGGATCTTGTGATTTCGCTCGGCGGTGCCATAGTGTCGCGGCAAATCAAGGAATACCTGCGCAGTTTCTCTCCGGTAGAACATTGGGCGCTGGGTCATCAGCATACCACTGTGGATTGCTTCAACTCGTTGACACTCAGGGTCGAGGCCGACCCGGGACGCTTCCTCTCCATGCTCGGTAAATTTATGGGCAAGCAGAGGCCGCAGTCGGGCTATGCGCAGCAGTGGCTCTCACTGCGCAAACAGGCCCTTGAGACACAGGCGCAGTTCATAGCCTCGTCACCGTGGAGCGATATGACCGCTTTCGAGACACTGCTTTCCCACTTACCCTCCACGGTCAACCTCCAGCTCTCGAACGGTACTTCCATACGCTACGCGCAACTGCTGACGCGCAAGATGCCCCACGCCTGCTTCTGCAACCGGGGCGTCTCCGGCATAGACGGTTCCGTGGCCACGGCGGTAGGCGCCGCCATGGTCTATCCCGAGAACACAGTGCTTGTAACCGGCGACATGACAATGGCTTACGGCATTGGGGCGCTCTCGCTCCACCAGCTCCCGGAGCGGCTGAAGATAATAGTGATGAGCAACGGCGGAGGCGCCATCTTCCGCTTCGTGGGTTCCACGGCTTCGCTTCCGCAACGCGAACAGTACTTTTGCGCCGCGCCAAATCTTCCGCTCCGCGACCTCTGCAAAGCCTACGGACTGGAATACATGAGGGCCGAGAGCCAGTCGCAGTTGCTCTCCAAACTGCCGTCGTTCTTCGCCCCCCGGCTCGCTCCGACGCTTCTCGAAATCGTCACCGATGGCGAGGTAAGCGCCTCGATATTAAGAAACTACATGAACAGACCCAAGATATGAAATACGATTGGAAACCTATAAAAGAATATACCGACATCCTCTTCGAGCAGCTCGGGGGGATAGCTAAAATCACCATCAACCGTCCTCGCGTCTACAACGCTTTCCGCCCGAAAACCAACATGGAGATGCTCGACGCCATGAACATCTGCCGCGAGCGCAACGACATCGGCGTGGTCATCCTGACCGGCGCCGGCGACAAGGCTTTCTGCTCCGGGGGCGACCAGAATGTCAAGGGTATAGGCGGCTACGTGGATGACAACGGCGTGCCGCGCCTCAACGTGCTCGACCTGCACAAAGCCATCCGCTCGCTCCCCAAACCCGTCATCGCCATGGTAAACGGTTACAGCATCGGCGGCGGCAACGTCCTGCAAGTGGTCTGCGACCTCTCCATCGCCTCCGAGAACGCACGCTTCGGCCAGACCGGTCCCAAGGTCGGGAGCTTCGACGCAGGCTTCGGTTCATCCTATCTGGCACGCTGTGTGGGCCAGAAAAAGGCTCGCGAAATATGGTTCCTATGCAAGCAATACACCGCGCAGGAAGCCCTCGAAATGGGGATGGTAAGCAAGGTGGTTCCCTTCGACAAACTGGAGGAGGAAACCGTGGAATGGTGCCGTATCATCCTGAAACGCAGCCCGATGGCCATACGCATGATTAAGCGTGCCCTCAACGCCGAGCTCGACGGCCAGCACGGACTGATGGAGTTTGCCGGCGACACCACTCTGATGTACTACCTCATGGCCGAGGCACAGGAGGGGAAGAATGCCTTCCTCGAAAAGCGCGACCCCGACTTCGACCAGTTCCCGAAATTCCCCTAAGGTAAATAATGCGACTGTTATTCACCCCTTATACGCTTAAATTTAAGGAACCGGCCGGAACCTCGCGCGGCGTAATGCTTGAAAAGCCCACATGGTTCCTGCGCCTGCAGGACGAGCACGACCCGTCGCACTTCGGCATCGGCGAGGCCGCTTATTTCCCGGGACTCTCGCCCGAAGACCCCGAAAAATATGTCTACAAGATAATAGAACTGCTCGCCAACGTGGCTCTCGGCCGAGCCACGGACCTGTCGCGCCACCCGTCGCTGCAATTCGGCTTCGAGCAGGCTATCCTCGACTATACCAACGGAGGGACAGGCATCTATTATCCCACGGAGTTCACACGCGGCGAGAGGGATATAACCATCAACGGCCTGGTGTGGATGGGCTCCAAGGAGGAGATGCTTCGGCGCGTCGGCGAGAAACTGAAAGAGGGTTTCGCCTGTGTGAAGCTCAAAATAGGCGCAATAGACTGGGAATCGGAACTCGACATCCTTAAATCCATCCGTAATGCCTATCCGTCCGACTCGCTGATGATTCGCGTGGATGCCAACGGCGCATTCACCATGGACAACGTCTTCCCGAGGCTAAAGGCGCTGGCTGACCTCGGTGTCCACAGCATAGAGCAGCCCGTCAAGGCCGGGACGCCCGAGCTTATGGCTTTCGTATGCCGCATGAGTCCGGTTCCGGTGGCGCTCGACGAGGAGCTGATAGGCCACTTCAGCGCGGGCAGCAAGGAACGGCTCCTGGAGGAAATCATGCCGCGTTTCATCATCCTGAAACCGGCTCTCGTCGGCGGATTCTCCGGCGCGAAGGAGTGGATTGACCTCGCCGAAAAGCGCGGCATTGGGTGGTGGATAACCTCGGCGTTGGAGTCGAACGTCGGCTTAAACGCACTGGCGCAATGGACCGCCACTTTCGCTCCGGAGACACCGCAGGGACTCGGAACAGGCGCACTTTACACCAACAACACCCCGTCGCGTCTCGTCCTTACCGGCGACAGACTGCGCTTCGACACGGCCACGCACCGCGACGTTGACTTCTTCAACTCCCTGGATTGGCGGCAATGACTTTCGCGGAGGTAATAGCGCAATGGCGCAGCGGCGCGGCGTACATTCCGGCACGCACTTCCGGCTCCACGGGAACACCGTTGGAGATAAGACTTCCGCGCGGACTTGTGGAACGGTCGGCACGGCGCACCATCGCGCGTTTCGGAATCACAGTTGACTCGCAGCTTCACAGTTGCATCGCACCCGACTACATAGGGGGCAAGATGACGGCTATACGCGCCGAAGTGGCCGGTTGCCGATTCAGCTTCGAGACCCCGAGCAACCGTCCTTTGCAAGCGTTCACTCCCTCCGATGCGCTCGACATGGTTTCGCTCGTTCCTTCGCAGATGCGCTATGTTCTTGACCATAGGGATGTTATGCCAATGGTAAAGACTTATCTGTCGGGCGGTTCGGCAATTCCGGAGGCCATAAGGCGCGACATCGCGGCGAGTGGTCTCAATGTCTACGAAAGCTATGGCATGACCGAGACGGCCTCGCACATAGCGGTGCGGCGCGTTGGCGTTCCGCAGGAGGATTTCCGGCCGTTGCCTGGCGTTTCACTCTCTGCCGATGACCGGGACTGCCTCGTGATAGACCTCGGTGCGGACGGACGCATAGTGACCAACGACATGGTGGATTTCGCAGCCGACGGGGCGTTCCGCATCCTCGGGCGCGCAGACCACGTGATAGTCACCGGAGGAAAGAAAGTGCATCCCGCCGACGTGGAGCGCCGCCTCTCGCCGCTCTTCGGAGACCGCTCCATCTGCGTTACCTCAAGACCCGACGATTTCTGGGGACAACGCGTCGTACTCCTGGTGGAAGGGGAGGAGCATATTCCGCAGCCGGTGATTGTAAAAATGAAGAAATTACTGGAAAAGCACGAGCAACCGAAAGAGATTATTACGGTAAAACAGCTTTTGCGCACAGAAAACGGTAAAATTATTCGCAAACCGTTAGGCTGAACTTTGTCCTGCTATGAAATTTTTTCCGAAAAATGTTTTTATGTTTAAGGAAATTGTTGTAAATTTGTGTTTTAGAACAGAGTGACGGAAGTTTAATCCGACTTCCATGTTTTTACGGTTAGCAAGTGTCCACGTGAGGATTTTTCAATTGTCCCCGTAGGACGCTTATCAAGGTTAAACAACTTCTTAGGGTAAATGATAAAGAAAAGTACGTTGGAACATATAATCAGTCACGACATGTCGGAGCTTTGGAACGTCCTCAGTCCCGAAGAGAAACGTCTCGTGACCGATAATTTCACAATACATAATTTCAAGAAAAACCAGATTATATATGCCGAAAAGGAGGACCCGGAATACCTGTGGTGCCTGCTCAAAGGGAAGGTGAAAATGTACAAGATGGGCATCGGGGAGCGCGTTCAGATACTGCGCCTTTACCGCCCGGTGCAGTACTTCGGATACCGTGCCTACTTCGCCCGCGAGCAGTATGTCTCCTCCTGCTCGGCCTTCGAGCCGTCGGTCATCGGCTTCATCAAAATGGAGATAGTGGAGCGCCTCATCAAGGAGAACAACGAGGTCGCGATGTTCTTTATCTACGAACTTTCGCGCAATCTCGGCGGCTCTGACACCAAGATAGTGAACCTCACGCAGAAGCATATCCGCGGCCGCCTGGCCGAAGCTCTCCTGCTCCTGGCCGACAACTACGGGCTGGAGGACGACGAAGCAACGCTCCGCATCTACATGAGCCGCGAAGACCTCGCGAACCTCTCGAATATGACCACCTCGAACGCCATCCGCACACTCACTACTTTCGTCAACGAAAAGCTCATCCTCGTGGACGGACGACGCATAAAAATCATTAACGAGCCGCAGTTGCGCAAAATCTCCAAATTCGGATGAAGCAGATAGACCGTTATTTCCCCGACCTCAGCGAAGAGCAGCGGCAGCAGTTCCTCGCAATGCTGCGCCTTTACCCCGAGTGGAATGAAAAAATCAACGTCATCTCGCGCCGCGACATCGATAATCTTGAAATCCACCACCTGCTCCACTCCCTCGGAATCGCAAAGTTCATTAAATTCGCTCCCGGGACGCGCGTACTCGACCTCGGCACCGGCGGCGGTCTCCCCGGGCTACCGCTCGCTGTCCTCTTCCCCGACGTCCAGTTCCACCTCATAGACCGCATAGGCAAGAAGCTCACCGTGGCACGCGACATTGCGCAGCAATGCGGACTGAAGAACGTAACGTTCCAGCACGGCGACATCGGCGAGTGCCACGATACCTACGACTTCTGCGTAAGCCGCGCCGTAATGCCGCAACGCGACCTCATGCGTCTCGTCCGTAAGAACCTGAAAGACAACGGACGTAACGCCCTCCCCTCCGGCCTCATTACCCTGAAAGGGGGTGACCTTCACGACGAACTGAAAGGCCTTCCGGCAAGCGAAACCGTTCAGCTCTCCGACTATTTCGACGACCCCTTCTTTGAAACCAAGAAACTCGTATTCACCCCAAAACCTTGATATTATGGAAGTTGCAAGATTCATTTTCTCTCTGTTCGGCATCAACACTTACGTGGTTTACGACCCGGCAACGCTCGAATGTGCCGTAATTGACCCCGGCATGTCATCTAAGCGCGAATATGACGCCCTCGACCACTTCATCGGGCGCAAGAACCTGCGCGTAACCCACCTCATAAACACACATTTACACGTAGACCACGCCATCGGCGACGCATACGTGCAGAAGAAATACGGGTTGCCCCTCGAGGCACATCCCGCCGACGCGCCGCTGGGAGCGCGCGCCGCCGAGCAGGCACTTATGTTCGGAATCACGGAGCGCGCAGAAGCCGTAACCATTACCTCGCCGCTGCAAGACGGCGAAGTCATAAAGATAGGCAACGGCGTGCTTCACGTAATCCACGTGCCCGGCCATTCACCCGGCCACATCGCCCTCTACGACAAGGAGGACGGCTTCATCATCGGCGGCGACATCCTCTTCCAGGGAAGCGTGGGACGCACCGACCTCCCCGGCGGCAACCACAACCAGTTGATAGAAGGAATCCGCAAGCGTCTCATGACGTTGCCCGACGACACCATTGTCTATCCCGGCCACGGCAACGAAACCACCATCGGCCTCGAACGCGCCCACAATCCGTTCCTGTAACGCCGCCAAACGTCCGGCCATGTCCATACAGCCCGACGCTTTCTCTGAACATATCGCAATTCTTCAATACCCTATAAGTCAATTACCCGAAATATATGAAACCCTCTGAACTGCTGTCCACAATAGCCATAGCTCTCATCTTGTTTGCCTCGCCTTCCTGCGGCCGTGAAAAAGCCATCATCGGAACTATGGAAGACTACCGTGCCACCACGCAATTCGATACCGAAGCCGAGGTCAGCCGCGACAAAATGGAAAAGCTCGTCATCGCAGGCACGTCAGCTCCCGTTACACGCAACGTAACGCCGTGGAAACTCTACGTCCTGGGACCGGAGAAAATCTCAATGCTCGAAAAGCTTAAAACCGTGCGTCCGGCACTCTGCGGTGCGCGCAATGCCATCGTCATCTGTGGCATGACGGGACGGATGGGCAAGGGGGAACTGCGCGAGTTCTGGGCTCAGGACTGTGCCGCAGCCGCCGGGAACATACTCCTTGCAGCCGATGCTATGGGGTTGGGTGCCAATTGGTTGCGCGTTTACCCCGTGCAGGTGAGAATACAGGAAGTCACCGCTGCCATGCACCTCCCGCCCGGAGAAGTACCCTTCGCCATAATCCCCGTAGGCAAGCCTGACGTCACCGACGAGACCCCGCATCCCGAAACGCCCCAAACCTCCATTACCTGGCTCTGAATGGTTTACCGTCAGTTCCTTAAATCTTTCAGTACCTTAAAATCCCTAATGTCCCGGAAGCGGAAAGCTGCTTCCTCTCAGAACAAATCTGCGCCTTACTTTGTCTTATAATAAGAACACGCGTGCGCGTTGCGTGCGTTTAAACTACCGATTATGATAAAAGTAACCCGCGAAATGGCGCTCCGTTACCACGAAACCCCGGCGCCCGGAAAGATAGAAGTCATCCCCACCAAACCATATTCCTCGCAACTCGACCTCTCGCTCGCCTATTCCCCCGGCGTGGCATTCCCCTGCCTTGAAATCAAGGATAATCCCGCCGACATTTACCGCTACACCGACAAGGGCAACCTCGTGGGCGTCGTAAGCAACGGCACCGCCGTCCTCGGCCTCGGCGACATCGGTCCCCTCGCCGGTAAGCCCGTCATGGAGGGGAAAGCGTTGCTGTTCAAGATATTTGCCGGACTCGATGCCTTCGACATAGAGGTGGACGAGAAAGACCCGCAAAAGCTCATCAGCATCGTCAAGGCCATCTCGCCGACATTCGGCGGCATCAACCTCGAAGACATCAAGGCGCCAGAATGCTTCGTGATTGAGGATACCCTGAAAAAGGAGTGCGACATCCCGGTTATGCACGACGACCAGCACGGCACGGCCATCATCTCCGCAGCCGGACTCCTCAACGCCCTTGACCTCCAGCATAAGGAAATCGGCGACATCCGTCTGGTGGTAAACGGCGCCGGAGCGGCCGCCATAGCCTGCACGAAGCTCTACGTCAGGCTCGGTGTGAAACCTGAGAACGTAGTAATGTGCGACAGCAAGGGCGTCATCCGCGCCGACCGCCCTAACCTTCCGGAGCAGAAAGCCCTCTTCGCCACCACGCGCGACCTCCACACTCTCGCCGACGCCCTCGCGGGAGCTGACGTATTCCTCGGCCTGAGCGTGAAGGGAGTGCTTACGCCCCGGATGCTCCTGAGCATGGCGCCGCGTCCCATAGTCTTCGCCCTCGCCAACCCGGACCCGGAAATCGACTTCGAGACCGCCGTAAAGACGCGCGACGACCTCATTTTCGCCACCGGACGCAGCGATTACCCCAACCAGATTAACAACGTGCTGGGTTTCCCCTATATATTCCGCGGCGCCCTCGACTGCCGCGCCACGTGCATCAACGAGGAGATGAAAATCGGTGCCGTAAAGGCCATCGCCGACCTTGCTCGCCGTCCCGTCCCTCCTGTCGTGGATGCCGCTTACGGCGAATCGCATCTCTCTTTCGGCCGCGAATATATCCTCCCCAAAGCATTGGACCCGAGGCTGTTGGCGGCAGTCGCTCCCGCTGTGGCAAAGGCAGCCGCAGAGTCGGGTGTGGCACGCCGCCCCATCCATAACCTTGCCAAGTATGCCATCGAACTCGACACCGTAGGCTCCGGCGGCGGACGCATAATGCGCCGTATCGTAGACCTTGCCAAACGCTCGCTGCAACGCGTGGTGCTTTCTGGCGGCGAAGCCGAAAAGATGATAGCCGCGGCAGCCCGCCTCGCAGGCGACGGCATCTGCGTTCCCGTGCTCCTCGGACAGCCGGAACACATACTGAAGACGGCCTCCCTCATCGGCGCCGACCTTACAGGTTGCGAAATCATAGACCCGCGTTCCGACGAAGAGAAGCATCGCACGGAACAATATGCCGCCCTCCTCGCCTCCCTCATGCAACGCAAGGGAATGACCCGCGACGAGGCCCTCTACGCGCTCACCGACGACAATTGCTATGCCATGGCAATGGTACGGCAAGGCGACGCCGATGCTTGTATAGCAAGTACTTACGCTTCGGCCGACCGACTCGCGGAGCAAGCCGAAAGCATCATAGGGCTGGCCGACGGCATTGAACACATGTCCACGCTCTCTATCATGGGAACGAGAATGGGAACCTACTACATTTCCGATGTGGCGATAGCGGGACGCGCGGACGCCCGGGGACTGGCCGACACGGCACGAATGGCGGCACGCGCCGTGCGTTTCCTCGGCGAAGAACCTGTCGTGGCAATGCTCTCTTACAGCAGTTTCGGCTCCGGATTCCATACCGGCGACGGCAGCGCCGCCTCCGGTACGCCCGAGTGTGTGGCACGCGCAGTGGAGCTTCTACACAACGAAGAACCCGACCTGGCCGTAGACGGCGAAATGCAACTGAACTACGCCCTCGACACGGCGGCACGCGACCGCCTGTTCCCCTTCAACCGCCTGAAAGGACGCGAGGTCAACACCCTCATCTTCCCCGGACTCAACTCCGCCAACATCACCGCAAAGATGATGCTCTCCATGGGGATGGCCTCGATGGTCGGGCCGATACAGCTCGGTTTGCGGCTTCCGGTACACTTCATCCATGCGCAGAGCGAAGTCACCGACATAGTGAACCTCGCCGCAGTAGCCGCCGTCGACGCCTCGGTCCTCCGCCACGAAGGCATGCGCCTGACCCCCGCCCGGCACTGACAATAAGCCCAATAGGCCTGATAAAACAAGCCCGCCTCCGGTCACAGGAGGCGGGTTACTTTTTTCTCCGCAATTGCTTATTCCAAATGTTTTGCCAGGAATTCTGAAGCAGACATTACAGGTATTTTTGCAAACTGAAAGTCTTCCTGATTTCTCGTTATGATACAATCACACCCTTTTCAAGTGTTACAATAATCTGTGTCATAATTTATTCCGTATTTGTTAAGTTAAAACAAATATTTCAATTCGCAAGTTGATAATAGCAAAATAATCAGATTAGATAGTTATTACTCGCCGGAAGGGTCGGCGGGAGGCGGCGTAGGGGCAGCGGGCGTCGG
>ERZ791923.2117-NODE-2117-length-18964-cov-12.547993_pt1 | contig 18964 bp, 9 predicted proteins | sample MGYA00510133_ERZ791923 | MGnify/ENA primary metagenome ERZ791923 (study PRJEB30046, sample SAMN00792106) | human gut metagenome | study: EMG produced TPA metagenomics assembly of the A metagenome-wide association study of gut microbiota in type 2... | reverse complement strand
GCAGCCGCCGGAGCGGTGCTTAAGCCGTAAGGCGGGAATTGTGCGGTGTTGCCTTCAATAAAAACAGATTTGTTTTTTCTAACATTTGGTGTATAATACTTTTATACTGGGTTTGTCTGTGCAGGATGAATGGTGCCTGCATGGAGGGCAGGGGAGAACGCTTCCCTGACTGGCTCAGAAAGACACCATATAGAAAAGGAGAATCCGCCATGTCGGAAGCATTGAAAGAACGCAAAGAGATGGACCCGCAGTACCAGTGGGACCTGACCAAAATGTACGCCAGCGATGCGGAATGGGAAAAGGCTTTTGCCGCCATTGACCCCAAAATTGAAGCTTTGGCTGCCTGGGAGGGCAAGCTGAACAACGCTGCCAGCATTCGTGAATTTTATGATGCAGAAATCGGCGTGTTCCGTGAACTGGAAAACCTGGCTGTCTACACCAGCCTGCGTCTGAGCGAGGATACCCGTGCTGATGACGCCCAGAGCATGGATGCCCGCGCTACCGCCAAATATGTAAAGGCTGTCGGTACCATCGCCTATGCTCAGCCGGAAATCCTGGCACTGCCGCAGGAAACCCTGGATGCCATCATGGCTGACGAGCAGGTTGCCCCCTATCGTTTTGCTCTGGAAGACCTGCTGCGTGCAAAGCCTCACACCCTGACCGCCCCGGAAGAAAAGCTGCTGGCTGCTTTCGGTGAGGCATTCGGCACCCCGAAAAATGTTGCCGATAACCTGGAAGACGCCGACATGGTGTTCGATTCCGTCAAGGATGGCGAGGGCAACGATGTGGAGCTGACCGCTTCCAACTACATCCTGCTGCAAACCTCCAATGACCGCGTGCTGCGCAAGAATGCCTTTGAAAGCTACTACAAGAGCTTCCGCCAGCACATCAACACGCTGGCTGCCTCTTACTCCGGCGCTGTCAAGACCGCTGCCGCCGAAGCCTCCGTCCGTCATTATGAATCTTCCCGCGCCATGTCCATGGCAGGGGAGAACGTGCCCGGCCAGGTCTATGATAACCTGGTGGCTACTGTGCGCAAGCACCTGCCGGATATGTACCGCTATGTTGCTCTGCGCAAGCGCATCCTGGGTGTGGACGAGCTGCACTACTATGATGTGTACGCCCCGCTGACCAAGGGCGTCAGCGCCCATTACACCTATGACCAGGCCAAGCAGATGGTTCTGGATGCCGTTGCACCGCTGGGCGAAGAGTACGGCACCATCGTTCGCAAGGGCTTTGCCGAGCGTTGGATCGATGTGTTCCCCAACAAGGGCAAGAGCGGCGGCGCTTACTCCGGCGGCAGCTATGATTCCAACCCCTATATCATGTGCAACTTTACCGGTACGCTGGACAGCGTTTCCACCATTGCGCATGAGATGGGCCACAGCATGCACAGCTGGTTCAGCCGCCATACCCAGCCTGCCCAGTATGCCGACTATACCCTGTTTGTCGCAGAGGTCGCTTCCACCGTCAACGAGAACCTGCTCATTGAGCACCTGCTGGCAGAAAAGAACCAGGATCCCGCAACCCGCCTGGCCCTGCTGAATCAGTACCTCGAAAATTTCAAGGGAACCGTCTACCGCCAGACGATGTTTGCCGAGTTTGAGCGCGATGCCCACGCCATGGCCGAGCGCGGCGAAGCCCTGAATCCCGCCGCCCTGAACAATCTGTACAAGAAGCTCATTGTGGACTACTTTGGACCGGAGCTGGTTGTGGATGACGAAGTACAGTACGAGTGGGCACGCATCCCGCACTTCTACCGCCCGTTCTATGTTTATAAGTATGCAACCGGCTATTCCACTGCCGTGGCATTGTCCGAGGGCATCCTGAAGAACGGCGAACCGGCTGTTAAGAAGTACCTGGAGTTCCTGCACATGGGCGGCAGCGCTTACCCGCTGGATGAGCTGCGCCATGCCGGTGTGGACCTGACCACCCCCGCCCCGGTGGATGCTGCCCTGGATAAGTTCGGCCGCATTCTGGACGAAGCCGAAGCCTGCGTGGCACAGCTGGAAGCTGCAAAATAAGCAGGGGAAAGTCCTGGGGTGTATCTGAAAAATTCGAAAATTTAGTCTGTTTCTGCAAACACAGTGGGATTTTGCGTTAAAAAGCCTTGGAATCCGCAAAGGATTCCTATGGCTCTTTGCCTTAAATTCTGCTTGTGTTTGCGAAATATCCGTCATTTTCTTTGTTTTCAGAATACACCTTAAGCGCAAAATTAGGGCAATACCGCATAATTCTAAGTGCCGATACGGCGAGCGAGGTACGGCAGCTGCTAAGCCAAAAGCGCAGATAATACTGGATGCTGCAAAGGTGAGCGCCGCCAGTGGCGGAAACAGCGAACCGAAGCAGGGGCAGCGGTCGCAGAGTGCGAGGGGCTTTTGCCCCCGAAGCACGATGCGGGTACCGCAACCCGACATTATCGAGCATTTTGGCAACGCAGATGCCGTGCCGCAGCCGCCGGAGCGGTGCTTGAGCCGTTAGGCGGGAATTGTGCGGTATTGCCTTAAAACCCCCAGTGCAGAAAATCAGCATCTTGCACGATTATTTGAAATATTTTTTGTGAATACTCTTGACAGAGCGTGGTTTATCCGCTATTATTATAAATGCGTGAGTTAAGGGGTCAAGTGCGGCCAAAATGGAAGCACAACCCCCGCAAAAACTGCGCGGAATAATCAAGAAAGGAGAAAAGAAATGCCTACTTTTAACCAGCTCGTACGCAAAGGCCGTGAGGTCCTGGTAACCAAGAGCACTGCTCCTGCCCTTCAGAAGAGCTACAACTCCCAGAAGAAGCAGTACACCACCATGAACAGCCCCCAGAAGCGTGGTGTTTGCACCGCTGTTCGTACCATGACCCCCAAAAAGCCCAACTCTGCTCTGCGTAAAGTTGCCCGTGTCCGCCTGACGAATGGTATCGAGGTCACCTCCTACATTCCTGGTATCGGCCATAACCTGCAGGAGCACAGCGTTGTCCTGATCCGTGGCGGTCGTGTTAAGGACCTGCCCGGTGTCCGTTACCACATCATCCGTGGTACTCTGGATACTCAGGGTGTTGCAAACCGTAACCAGGCTCGCAGCAAATACGGCGCAAAGCGTCCCAAGGCCGGTGCCAAGAAGTAAGGAAACATCTTTTCGCCATAAAATGGTCAGCTGACCCTTTTGTGGCATAACGGGAGTTTTCTTTAACTTTCGAGTACCGATGATATCATTAATGTGAAGGAGGGAAGAAAGATGCCCAGAAGAGGTAAAATCGCAAAGCGCGAAGTTCTGGCTGATCCTATTTACAATTCCAAGCTCGTCACCCGTCTGGTCAACAGCATCATGCTGGATGGCAAGAAGGGCGTCGCTCAGAAGATCGTTTACGAAGCTTTTGAGACTGTCAAAGAGAAGACCGGCAACGATCCTCTCGAAATGTTCGAGAAGGCCATGGAAAACATCATGCCCAGCCTCGAAGTTAAGGCCCGCCGTGTCGGCGGCTCCACCTACCAGGTTCCCCTGGAGGTCAGCCCCGCCCGCCGCGAGACCCTCGGCCTGCGCTGGCTGACTCTGTACAGCCGCAGCCGTGGTGAAAAGACCATGTCCGCTCGCCTGGCCGCCGAGATCATTGACGCTACCAACAACGTTGGCGGCGCTGTCAAGAAGCGCGAAGATACCCACAAGATGGCAGAAGCCAACAAGGCTTTCGCGCATTACCGTTATTGATCTGCTTACTGAGGAGGTTTAAGCCATGGCAACGCCGAGAGACGTATCCCTGCAAATGACCCGAAATATCGGTATCATGGCCCACATCGACGCAGGCAAGACCACCACCACCGAGCGCATTCTGTACTACACCGGTATTAACCATAAGATCGGCGAAGTTCATGACGGCGCTGCCACGATGGACTGGATGGAGCAGGAACAGGAACGTGGTATCACCATCACTTCCGCTGCAACCACCTGCTACTGGAGCCACACCGAGACCCAGCACGATCCGGCTCTGTTCAAAAAGAACCGTCATCGTATCAACATCATCGACACCCCGGGCCACGTTGACTTTACTGTTGAAGTTCAGCGTTCTCTGCGTGTTCTGGACGGTTCTGTTACCGTTCTGGCCGCAAAGGGTGGCGTTGAGCCTCAGTCTGAAACCGTTTGGCGCCAGGCTGACGAGTACAAGGTTCCCCGCATGGTTTACGTCAACAAGATGGATACCATGGGTGCTGACTTCTTCCGCTGCGTACAGATGATGCATGATCGTCTGCATGCCAACGGTGTGCCTATCCAGCTGCCTGTCGGCCAGGAAGACACTTTCCGCGGCATCATCGATCTGATCGACATGAACGCCGATATCTACTATGATGATATGGGCAATGATGTGCGCGTTGAGGAAATTCCTGAAGACCTGAAAGAACAGGCTCAGGAATATCATGACAAGCTGATCGAAGCTGTTGCTGAGACCGACGAAGAGCTGATGATGAAGTACCTGGACGGCGAAGAGCTGACCAAGGGAGAAATCAAGGCTGCTCTGCGTAAGGCTACTATTTCCAACGAGATTGTTCCTGTTGTCTGCGGCTCTTCTTACAAGAACCGTGGCGTTCAGAAACTGTTGGATGCAATCGTTGATTATATGCCCGCTCCGACCGACGTTGCGGCCATCAAGGGCACCAACCCGGAGACTGGTGAGGAAGAAGATCGCACTTCTTCCGATGATCAGCCGTTCTCTGCACTGGCATTCAAGATTATGACTGACCCGTATGTCGGTAAGCTGTGCTTCTTCCGCGTGTACTCTGGTACCGTTGAGGCTGGCACCACTGTTTACAACTCTGTTAAGGATCAGGACGAGCGTATCGGCCGTATCCTGCAGATGCATGCAAACAACCGTAAGGATATCGACATCTGCTACGCTGGCGATATCGCCGCTGCTGTTGGTCTGAAGAACACCACCACTGGTGATACCCTGTGCGATGAGAAGCATCCCATCATCCTCGAGTCCATGAACTTCCCCGAGCCGGTTATCCGCGTTGCCATCGAGCCCAAGACCAAGGCTGGCAGCGAGAAGATGGGTATTGCCCTGTCTAAGCTGGCTGAAGAGGACCCGACTTTCCGTACCTGGACCGATGAAGAAACCGGTCAGACCATCATCGCCGGCATGGGCGAGCTCCACCTGGAAATCATCGTGGACCGTCTGCTCCGCGAGTTTAAGGTCGAAGCTAACGTTGGCGCACCTCAGGTTGCCTACCGTGAAACCATCCGCAAGGATGCTAACCAGGAAACCAAGTACGCACGTCAGTCTGGTGGTAAGGGCCAGTATGGTCACGTTAAGATCAAGATTGAGCCCAACCCGGGTAAGGGTTATGAGTTTGTCAACGGTATTGTTGGCGGCGCTATCCCGAAGGAATACATCCCCGCTGTTGACAACGGTATCCAGGGCGCGATGAAGTCCGGCATTCTGGCTGGCTATCCCGTCGTGGATGTCAAGGTCACTCTGTGGGACGGCTCCTATCATGAAGTTGACTCCTCTGAAATGGCGTTCTCCATCGCCGGCTCCATGGCATTCAAGGATGCTATGAAGAAGGCTGATCCCGTCATTATGGAGCCCATCATGAAGGTTGACGTTGTTGTTCCTGACGAGTATATGGGCAACGTCATTGGCGACTTGAACAGCCGCCGCGGCGCGATCCAGAACCAGGAATCCACCGATGGCACTGCCCGTGTCACCGCTATGGTTCCTCTGTCCGAGATGTTCGGTTACGCTACTGACCTGCGTTCCAAGACCCAGGGCCGTGGCCAGTACTCCATGGAGCCGGCTGATTACCAGCAGGTTCCCAAGAGTGTTGCAGATAAGATCATGACCGAGCGCAATAAGGGCTGATTCTGCACAAATTCGCGCAAAATACTTGATTTTTCTTGAAAAATCTAGTATGATAGCCTTACAACAGGCTATTTTATCTGTTTGAATTAAAGGAGGATACTTCCAATGGCTGAAAAGGAAAAATTTGACCGCTCTTTGGAGCATGTCAACATCGGTACCATCGGTCACGTTGACCACGGCAAGACCACTCTGACTGCCGCTATCACCAAGGTTCTGGCTCTGAAGGGCGACGCCGATTTCATGGATTACTCCAGCATCGATAAGGCTCCTGAAGAGAAGGCTCGTGGTATCACGATCAACACCGCTCACGTTGAGTACCACACCGCGAAGCGTCACTATGCCCACGTTGACTGCCCGGGCCATGCTGACTACATCAAGAACATGATCACCGGTGCTGCTCAGATGGACGGCGCTATCCTGGTTGTTGCTGCAACCGATGGCCCGATGCCGCAGACCCGTGAGCACATCCTGCTGGCTCGTCAGGTTGGCGTGCCCAAGATCGTTGTGTTCCTGAACAAGTGCGATATGGTTGACGACGAAGAGCTGCTCGACCTGGTCGAAATGGAAGTTCGCGAACTGCTGGACAGCCAGGATTTCGACGGCGACAACACCCCGATCATCCGTGGTTCCGCTCTGAAGGCTCTGGAGAGCACTTCCAAGGATCCCGATGCTCCGGAATACAAGTGCATTTGGGAGCTGATGGACGCTGTTGACAGCTACATCCCGACCCCGGACCGTGCTGCTGATAAGCCGTTCCTGATGCCCGTTGAGGACGTTATGACCATCTCCGGCCGTGGCACCGTTGCTACCGGTCGTGTTGAGCGTGGTACTGCTCATGTCGGCGATCAGATGGAAATCGTTGGTCTGAAGGAAGAGAAGCTGACCACCACCATCACTGGTCTGGAAATGTTCCGCAAGAGCCTCGAGTTCGCTCAGGCTGGCGACAACATCGGCGCTCTGCTGCGTGGTATTGACCGTGACCAGATCGAGCGTGGCCAGGTTCTGGCTGTTCCCGGCTCTGTTCATCCCCACACCACTTTCGATGGCCATGTTTACGTCCTGAAGAAGGAAGAAGGCGGCCGTCATACCCCGTTCTTCAACAACTATCGTCCTCAGTTCTACTTCCGTACCACCGACGTTACCGGCATCATCACCCTGCCCGAAGGCACTGAGATGTGCATGCCCGGCGACAACGTTGATATGCACGTTGAGCTGATCACCCCGGTTGCCATGGAAGAAGGCATGCGTTTCGCTATCCGCGAAGGCGGCCACACTGTTGGTTCCGGCGTTGTTTCCAAGATCGAGAAGTAATTTTCGGCTTGTGATATAGCTTTCAAGGCTCCTGCTGTTAAGGCAGGGGCCTTTTTGTTGTGTACGACTTATGGGACGGGGAGGGGGCAAAGGCCGGGTGTGGAAGACCAAGGAAGGCATCATGAAAACATCAGGAATTGTAGATAGGGGAGAGGACACCATTCGGAACTTTGAAAAAGTGGAGCAGGAGGGGGCACTCACACCGCCCTACCTTGGGAAGGTGTATTTCAGGTCGCGGTTAAGGGGCAAGGGTTGATCTATCCCTAAGTTTTCGGAACGGTCAGGAACGCTCTCTACAGTACAATTTATAATGGGCAATTCTCAACCTCCAATTTTCTCTTCAAGTTTCCTCCAATCTCTGCCAAATCTCTCAACAACAAGCCAAACCGAAATGGCAAAAAATGCGCGATCACAATACCGGGTGAATGGATTAAGAGATTGCAAAGAACATTATCGGGGTAAATGTTTAATCATTTGATAAAATCAGGAATAAACCATTCAAAAATGTTAATAAATACCGCCAAAGGGTCACCGCACCGCAACGCAAATAATGTGCGAAAAACAGGTTTCAGTTGATTCAAGGACAAAAATTTACCTAGAAACCGCTCTAATGAACTATGCAAATTCTGGCAACTGTGATATAATGTATATACCTAGATGTGTCGGAATGGTTATCATTTGCGGGATCAAGGCATGCAGCCGGTACAACGTTTTGTCAGCCGCTGTGCCGGGGCCAAAAGCCCCAAAAGCAGGCCGCAGCCCGGCAGGGGATCGCCAGACCGAGGGGAGCACAACCAGGCGTTTTGCAATCAACACCTGCAAAGTGCCGCACATCTGCCGTACCACTTTTCACACAAAAGGGGAAAGTAGTAACACTTAAGGGAGGATAAAACTATGAAGAAAAACCTTCAGCGTTTTGGTGCATCCGTGCTGGCAGCAGCCATGGTTGCCCAGAGCGTGGCGCTTCCCGCAGCAGCCGAAACTACCAAGATTGATTCTTCGGTAGCGCAGTCTGTTGCAGCTAGCGCAGCAAGCGCGGCCAGCGCTGTGCAGTCCCTGCCCAAGTTCACCAGCACCGCAGACCTGATCAAGCAGACAGCCCAAACGCTGGCTGCCCAGGGCGAAGTGCATGAACTGGAGCAGGACGATGCCAAGCTGGAAGCGACTGCACAGAGCAAGGCGGGCATGAGCCTTGCAGCGTTGGAAAATGCACTGGCCGATGCCATGTACGCCAACGCCGCAGCCGGCAAGATCAACACCGAAGCCTATGGCCTGAACAAGGACGAGATGGCATCGGTGATGGCTGCCACCATCAAAACGTATCATCTGTCCAGCGCCGTTACCGACCTGGGCTATGAGACGAACGCCGCCGGCGTTGTGACCGCCGTTACCTTTACCGGCAGCTCCGGCATGACCTCTGCGATGGAGTCCATGACCAACAGCGATGATGAAGTGATTGCGCAGCAGGCTGACAGCTACGCACAGGCTTACGTTGCTGAAAACTCCGATACCTTTGCTGCCAGCGCCGCTGCGGATGGCCATACCTATGGCGAGCCGAAATGGTACTGGAATGACACCAACCCGGAAGATGGCCACACCCATACCTGGAAGGAAACCCCCGATGGTTACTGGACCAAGACCGATGACGGCTGGGCTTACACCGCTGTGTATACCTGTGAAAAGGACGATGCCTACCAGAAGGTAGAAGGCACCGTAACCAAGGATACCACCGATGCAAAGCCCGGCGTTGCCGGCAAGACCGTTTACTCTGCCAGCGTGCCCGCTGACAAGAGCCCGCTTAAGAAGGAATACAAGGAACCCACCACCCGCACCGACGACATTGCCGCCCTGCCCTGCCAGAGCCATGCCGTGCCCAAGGATGCAGATGGCAAGTTTGTTGCTACCTTCAACTGGGAAATGAAGAAGGTCGAGGGCAAGCTGGCCGATGACTACAGCAACGCCCAGCTGTTCTATGACAGCGAAACCGGCAAAATTTCTGCCGGCGCTCCCGTTACCATTGACTGGGAATGCACCAGCGTCACCTTCAAGTGCGCTGTCTGCGGCGAAGAAATCAAAACCCAGCCGGTAATGACCATGCCGGTCAGCGTTGTGGTAGACCAGAATAACAATTCCGTCTACATCAATGTGGGTGGCACCCCGACCCTGGATACCACCTCCGGCGGCACCGGCGTTACCCTGGTGTCCGCAATGGATGGCGGCAACTGGTACGATATGCAGAACAACCCGGTTGACGCAAGCAAGGTGAACTTCACCTATCAGAGCGGCGACAACAAGGGCAAGAACAGCCTGCTGCTGTACGACAGCCAGAAGACTGCCGTGTATGTGGACGACCAGGGCAACCAGGTCACCAATACTTACGATGTCTCGACTGCGCAGATGAACTACTACTACTTCCAGCTGTCGCAGTTCAACCAGGACGAAGCAGAGTACTTCGGCGTGGTTGCCCCGTTCTGGACCTCCAAGGGCGTTCAGAAGCAGGGCGAGGATGGCAGCATCACCGGCACCATGGGCGCAATCAAGGTATTGTGCAGCATTGATCCGAACGATGATGTCCCGCCGACCACCATGGCATTCATGCTGAACATGCTGCCGCAGGCGTTCATGTCTTACGTCATGAACTATGGCGAAGCTCTGAAAGCCATCCGTGATGCAGGCCTGGCACAGGTTGCTAAGCTGGGGGACAGCGCTGACTATGTCACCAAGCTGCTGATCCTGCACGACTGGATCTCCCAGGTTGCAGAATTCGATATGGGCTCCATGGGCGATATCACCGGCGGCGGCAACAACGACCCCATCCAGATGACTGCTTTCGGTGCCCTGCTGGGCGGCGAGATCGGCGCTAAGGGCGTTGAGTATGGCTGCATCTGCCTGGGCTATGCAGCTGCATTTAACTACATGGTCCAGAATTTGCCTGACAACAAGAGCATCTATAAGAATGATGACGGCAGCTGGAAGACCCCCGATGAAGTAGGCGATAACGCTGTTGTTGACTTTGCCCAGATCCTGTATTACTGCAATACTTCTGATACCAGTGTTGCCGGTAATGCGTTCGGCGGCGGCATGTTCAACAACGTCCACTACTTCAACGCAGTCAAGGTCAACAAGCTGCAGGGCGACAGCAACTCTGCTACGATGACCACCGGCGAACCCAACAAGAACTGGTACTATGTTGACGTCTGCTATGACGACGTGAACACCGAGTGCATGGCCCAGACCCGCGTTGAGAACGCAGGCGACCTGCGCCATGTCAACTTCCTGGTTTCTCCCTCCGGTCTGGAAGGCCGTTACAGCAAGTACTATGATTACATTGACTCGCTGTACGATGGCTACACCTACATCAAAAACAAGGAACCCGATAAGGACGATAAAGGCAATGTCATTCTGAACAACGGCAAGCCGCATTACACTTACACCAAGGCGGATAACAAGAACGAGACCCGTTACACCGATACCTGCTACGAGGATACCTGGTTCACCTCTATCTGCAGCCCCATCTACTTCGACAATGATTACTTCTATTACGTTGATACCACGACCAACCAGAACCTGTACAACAACATGCGCCGCCAGCAGGCCGAGAACGGCAACAGCGGCAACTCTGGTTCCGGCAACTCTGGTTCCGGCAGCTCTGGTAACAACTCCCAGATGCAGCAGTTCATGAAGAAGATGCAGAACCAGGGCCCCGATACTCTGGAAGCACGTCCGCGTAATGCGAACTACTATATCCGCAAAGAGGATTCCAGCAGCAGACCCGGCGGCTTCAGCATGAGCAGCTTTACCAAGACGGATGACCCGTTTGATATCATCCTGATGTACTACAACGATCTGACGGAAACCAGCAGCAACTTCAATGATGACGACAGCAATGCCAAGGTCCTGGCCGAAGCTGGCACCATCTATAAGATCGATACCAGTGCAAAAGATAAGCATACCAAGGTTGAAAACAACCTGAACACCGAGTGCCTGGCAGACGCTGCTGCAAAGCGGATCTACCCCGCACTGGTACACTCTACCGCACTGTATGATGGCAAGCTGTACTTCAACGTCAACAACGCCATCTACCGTATGGACCCGACCACCGGCGCAGTGGAAGAAGTGAAGGAATACAACACCGTCTATGGCGGCATTAAGCTGACCAAGGATAAGGACGGCAACAAGGTTCCCGATACCCACTTTCCCGGCATGAGCATGGTTATCATGGATAGCGCCCAGGATACCAGCAGTGTGAAGTATCTGGGCACCTTCATGAACCATCCTCTGGCGGGCCTGACCCTGCGTGACAGCTACAGCTTTGCTACCACCACCCAGCAGGGCCAGACTGTGATCACCGGCATCAACACCACCAAGGATCAGCTGGTCGTTTCTGTCGGCACCAACCTGTCCAACACCTATAAGAGCCTGGACGAGCTGGGTTCCGATGGCAAGCCGGTTGTTAAGACCGATGCCTCCGGCACTTCTTATGCAAACCGTAAGAGCTACAAGACCGAGTCCTGGAACTACAACCCGAGTTACAACCAGAACATGGGCAGCTCTGACGAGAAGAACAAGAACGAAGAGTTCATGTGGTGCGCTAACCTGGTTGAAACCATGCCGATGTCCGACATGGTCAGCGACCTGAGCAGCGGCGAAACCACCAATGTTACCGTTGAAGCATGGTGCGATACCCCCGCTTACACCCAGGACCGCACCAAAAAGTACGGCCTGACCAAGGGTGAAAAGAAGTACACTGACGGCGCACTGCCCAAGGGCCATACCTGGAAGCTGGACGAGCTGGAAACCAAGTCCGTTGGCGGCAATGTGTACCTGTGCTCTGATTGCCATACCGCAACCGAGAGCGTACCTCACACTGTAACCCTGCCCGATGCAGTTGAAGGCGTTACCCTGACCCTGGGCACCACCAGCAACACCTACATCAAGGACGATACCGTTACCCTGACCGTAGAAAAGACTGGCACCGATATCGTTACCGTTACCGCAAAGAGCGGCGATACCGAAGTTGCTCTGAATGAAGTTCAGGAAGCAGCGCAGGACGAAGCCGCAGCCCAGGCTACCACCGAAAAGGCTAAGACGGTTTACACCTTCACCATGCCGGACGGCGATGTGGCCATCAGCGTTACCAAAGCCGCCAAGACCTATGCGGTCAATGTTGCTTCCCTGACCAATGGTGAGATCACTGCTTCCGCTAAAGAAGCAGCTGAGAAGGAAACCGTAACCCTGACTGCTAAGCCCGCAACCGGCTATGCCCTGAAGGCTGGCAGCGTGAAGGTTACCTACAAAGACGCTGACAACACCGAGAAGCCCGTTGAAGTGAAAGCTGGCACCGAAGCCAACACCTACACCTTTGCAATGCCTGCTTACCCCGTCAACGTCAGCGCAGAGTTTGTTAAGGAATACAAGGTTACCGCAGCTCCTGCTGATAACGGCACTGTTACCGTAGACCCGACCGCAGCTGTTGAGGGCACCGTAGTTACCGTTACCGTTAAGGCAGCTGATAACTACCAGCTCAAGGCTGACAGCCTGACCTACAGCTATAAGAGCGGCGAAGATACCAAGACCGAAAAGCTGACCCTGACCGATGGCAAGGCTACCTTCAAGATGCCTGCCGCTGATGTTACCGTGGATGCTAAGTTTGAAGCTATTCCGGCTAAGACTTATGGCATTACTTCTGACGTGACCAACGGTACCGCAAAGCTCAGCGTAGAAACTGCAGCTGTGGGTGATACGGTTGAGGTTACCTTTACGGCAAATGGCGAAAACTATAAGCTGGAAGAAAGCTCTGTGCGTTACGAAAAGAAGGATGATACTTCTACCGCAAAGGCACTGACACTGACCGATGATAAGTATAGCTTCACCATGCCGGACTATGATGTTGTTGTTAAGGCCGTATTTGCAAAGACTACTCATACCGTAACTTGCAATGTAACCAATGGTACTGCTACTGTTGACCCGACCGGTGAAATTAAAGAAGGTACGAATGTTACTGTTACTTTTAAGCCGGATGAGGACAAGGCAAATTATGTGCTGAAAGAGAATCCGAAGCTGGATTCTGGCAACCTACACACCACTTTGAATGTAAGCGATGGCGTTGGAACATTCAATATGGACAAGAATGATGTCATTATCACGGCAGAGTTTGTGGAACCCACCACTCCCAGTGAGGGGGACAACACTAGTGATAATACCAACAACGGCGGCGAAGAAACCCAGGCTCTTGAGGCCGAGGAGCGCACCGCTCATGGCGCCGCTGAAAAGACCACCATTACCGCAATGGCTGTCTTTACCTGCACCGATAAGAACTGCGCAAGCGCACAGTTTGTAGATGCAACTGTAAAGCAGACCAGCGGCGTTACCACCGTTGCTGTCACCTTCAACGGCAAGGACTACACCGCCAAGTACGGCGAGAAGAACGGCTGGGTTGAAGAAAACGGCAAGAAGTACTGGTACGAAAAGGGCGTGAAGCAGGGTACCACCGGTCGCGGCAAAGAGATCTATGATCCCGATTCCGACGCCTGGTACTGGCTGGATGCTGTCCAGGGCGGCGCAATGACCGTCAGCAAGGACGTTTACCAGGAATCCGCCGCCGGCCAGTGGGCTGATAGACCCGATGGCACCGGCAAGTGGGTCCGTTACGATGAGAACGGCCACATGGTCAAGGGCTGGCAGACGACCGATAAGGGCACCTACTACTTTGACCTGATCACCGGCGCTATGGCTAAGGGCGCAGGCGATATTGATGGTGTACCTTGCGCATTTGACGAGTACACCGGTATCGCTCTGGACGGCCAGTGGCTGACCATCAACGGCGCTGACTTCTGGTACGAAAAGGGCGTTCGCCAGGGCCTGGATGGCCGCGGCAAGGAAATCTATGACCCGGCTTCCGACGCTTGGTACTGGCTGGACGCCGTTGACCAGGGCAAGAAAGCCACCAGCAAGGATGTCTATCAGGAATCCAAAGCTGGCCAGTGGGCTGACCGCGCCGATGGCACCGGCAAGTGGGTCCGTTACGATGCACAGGGCCACATGATCAAGGGCTGGAGCGCGGACAAGCGTTACTATTTCGACCCGATCTATGGCACCATGGCTAAGGGCGATGCAGTCATCGACGGCCGTACTTATCATTTCGATAAGAACACCGGCATTCGGCAGTAATCCCACAGCCGGAACAATGAGCTGTAACCCAGCCCATTAACCCCTAAATAGAAATGCCGCAGCAGATGTAACAGTCTGCTGCGGCATTTTTGTATTTGTGGGCATAGGTTCGGTGAAATATTTGCCAGGCCAGTAGGGCGGGGGACCCCACCCCGCCGAAAGATAGAAATAGTACACGATTAAAAAATCGCAATTTACCTTACCCGCATAATAAAGGAAACACACAAAAACATGGCGAACACATCAGGCCGGTGCAAGGGCAAAACCTACTAAAAAGCTGCGGCTAAATTTGGCAAATATGGCGCGCGAAGTATAATTTTTGGAGGATATCACAAGCAGAACAAACAAACTTTGTCAGTTCAAACAACAAAAAAACAACAAACTGGCATGAATGCCAAAGAATGCGGCCGTGAATTGTGAAAGATTTTAATATATTTTCTTCGTTTCCTCCTTACCTGTTATCATTTGAATTTGCAATCGAAATATGGAACTTGTATAATAGAATAAAAGAAAAGTGCAAACTAAATGGGTGAAGAGGATTTGGTGCAATGGAAGATAAAAATAGATTCAGCATTCTGCTGGAGCATTTGCTGGAAGTTGCGGAGGTCAAGAACTATACCCTGGCCAAGCGCCTGCAATACGATGTTTCCTATATCAGCAAATGGGTCAGCGGCCGCATGCTGCCTGCCAAAAAGACTGAAAAGCGCGTGATGGAGGGTATCAGTGCCTGCGTGGTGGATGAAGCCACCGATGATGGCCGTAACCTGCTGCTGCGGGAATACAGCGTTAGCATCCCCAGTGACCTGAAAGCCGCCATTTATGATAACCTGATTGCTGAATATGATTATTTGCAAGAGGAGCTGGACAGCGGCGAGGCGCGCATTGGCCCCTATACGGACTTTTGGGCCGAGCTGAACATGCTGCAATACCTGACCAAAATGGCGCACCCCGTGCTGCGCCGCGTCAGCCAGCTGGACATTGTGGCTGTGATGGACCTGATGGAAATGGCGCGCGAATACCGCCTGAAAGTTGCCAACCTGCAAAACGGCCAGCTGGTGGACCAGCGCAGCTATGATAACGTCTATTTCAAGCTGATGATCGATATCAGCCGCGAAAAATGGGACCCCATCTATGATGCCGCGCTCATTATTAACGTGCTGACCAACTTCAGCCATATTCATTTCAAGCTGTTTGGCAGCACCGCGGCTGCCGGGCGCGCGGTGTTTGTGGTCAAGGGCGATTTTGCCATTACCGGCCTGTTGGTCAGCCACAGCCGCTGCGCCGCCGTTACCGCCACCGAGGACCCGCAGAACTGCGAAAGCCTGTATGATAACTTCTCCAAGCTCTGCGTGCGGGATGACCAGCTTTTCCGCGATACCAGCATGCGCCAGCTGATCAGCCAGTACGACTATATGCACACGCTGCTGGCCTCCAATCTGCGGTGGATGTTCGGCCACCTGAATGAGCTTCTGCTGCCGGATGACTTGTTTGAAGAGATCCTGACCGCCCACGAGGCCGAGCTGAAAGATTTTTTGGGTGCTACCCCTGCGGAGCTGCGTAGCGTACACAACCTTGCCAAAGGTGTGGTGGAGGAAACAAACATCCGCATCCTGATTTATGAAGCTGCATTTTCCTCCATGGCGGTTTCCGGCGAGCTGGACTTTTTCAGTTACAAGGTCAGCCTTACCCCGGATCAGCGCAGCCGGTGCATCAGCTATGTGCTGCAGCTTTGCAAGCAGCGTGAAAAACTTGAATTCCGCTTGATCAGCGGCCGCATTGTGAACGATTTCCAGTATGTGGCGGACCCCAATATGTTTCTTTCTGGAGCTGCATCGTATCTTCGGCTGGATAACAACTGCCCCATCAACCGGATTGCAATGGTCAACAACAGTGTGATGGAAGACCGCCTGAGTGAATATTTTGATCAGGTCTGGAATTTGGATGACCAGAACGTGACAAAAGAGCGCAACGCCATTGCGGAGCACATCCATCATGTCCTGCAGGGAATCCATCTGATTACCCGCGCCAAAAGTGATGAAATGGAAGAACTGCAAGAGAGCTGGATGAACAAAATCTAAGGCAACACCGCACAATTCCCGCCTTACGGCTTAAGCACCGCTTCGGCGGCTGCGGCACGGCATCTGCGTTGCCAAAATGCTCGATAAGACATCCAGTATTATCTGCGCTTTTGGCTTAGCATCTGCCGCACCTCGCTCGCCGTATCGGCACTTAGAATTATGCGGTATTGCCCTAAAAATACAACATACATACGCATAAACATAAAGCCCTGGCTGCTGCGGTAGCTGGGGCTTTTGTTGCACCGAGGAAAATGAAATTGCAAGAAAACTCCATGCCAAAGCGTGAAAATCCATGTGAAAAAAGTGAATCACGCGGAATCAATTTCTGGAAATTTGTGCCATGGGATTCTCGTGCTTTCCGTAAACAGGAATGGTATACTATGTTCAGCACCGAAGATAATTATAGCATTATGGTTCGGCGACGCTGTGCAACGATGTGCACAGCAGGGGAAAGCGCCATAAAGGTTTGGCCTGATTTGATTTGGATAATTTAATTCCCTGCAACTATAAGGGAAAGACATTTGGAGGAAATTGCAATGAATGAAAACGCGATGTTGACTGGCAAGCCCAGCATTGACCGCCCCTGGATGAAGTTCTATCCAGATGTTCTGCGCGGTATCCAGGTTCCGGCCTGCACCGTGGAGCAGTACCTCTCCGTGCGCGCTGCAGACCCTAACGTGATTGCCATGCACTACTATGGCGTGGATATCACCTGGGGTACCGTGTTCCGTAAGGTGGACGCTACCGCCCGCGCTCTGCAGGTGCTTGGCGTCAAGCAGGGGGACCAGATCCCCGTGTTCCTGCGTTCTGTGCCGGAATTCATTTATCTGCTGCTGGCAGCCGAGCGCATCGGTGCTTCGCTGCTGTGCCGTGACAACACCCTGGAAGAAAACATTGAAGCTGTTCAGAAAGCCAATGCCAAGGTGATTTTTGTTCACGACTTCTTCTCCAAGGCCGAAATCGAAGCCTACCGTGAGCAGACCAACGTGAATACCTATGTTATCGTTCCCGCTCTGGAAAGCGGCGACCGCGCCGCTATGCCGGTTTACCTGCAGCATTCCCTGGATGCCCTGTATCCGGATGTTCCCGCCCGTGGCTCTGATACCATGATGTGGGCTGATTTCTGTAACATGGGCCAGCGTTTTCGCGGCTTTGTGCCCGCTCCTGTCAACATTGACCGCCCGCTGCTGCGCGCCTACACCAGCGGTTCCACCGGCCCTTCCAAGCAGGTCATCCATTCTGCACACAGCATCATCGGCGTGCTGACCCAGATGAACTTTTATGGCTCTTCGGATAAATTCCGCCCCACCTGGCTGCTGACCATCCTGCCCCCGGCTCTGATCGCTGTTGTGGTTTCCATGATGCTGCTGCCCCTGGCCGGCGGTATGCTGCTCATTCTGGATCCGTTTGTGGATGTGTACGATGTTGACCTGGAAATGATGCGCTACCGCCCCAACAACTGGCCCCTGATCCCCATGTTTGTGGAGGTTATCCGCCGCAGCAAGCGTCTTCCGGCTGACTATGATATGTCCCACATGCTGGCCATCGGCGCCGGCTGCGAGGCATTCAACAACAAGCAGCTGCGCAATGTTGAGGAGTTCCTCAAGCAGCATAACTGCAACCTGCGCTTTACTGCCGGCTACGGCAGCAGCGAGGCCGGCTCCAACGCCACTCTGCCCATGGCTCCGTTCCCGGTGCGTGACGGCAACGTTGGTGTGCCGATGATCCACAGCATCATCAGCATCTTTAAGCCCGGCACCCAGGAGGAGCTGACCTACAATACCCCCGGTGAGATCTGCATCACGGGCCCCGGCGTGATGCTGGGCTATGACCGCCCCGAAGCAACCGCCAAGGCACTGCAGGTCCACGCAGACGGCAAGACCTGGCTGCACACCGGCGATATTGGCTATATGTCCGAGGACGGTGTGCTCTACACGATGACCCGCGGCGCATCCCCGCGCTTTGGCGGCGGCGACCTGATGGTGCAGCCGCTGGAGAACATCGTGGCCGATGCCGACATCAAGGGCATCAAGGACGAGTTCTTTGTTATCGTGCCGGATGATGAGCACGAGGGCTGCTTCCTGCCGTACCTGTACGTCCAGCTCAAAGATGGCTACACCTTGGACGATGTGCGCGATAAGATCAATGCCTGCCTGCCGGAACGTTACATGCGTCCGGTGGAGATTTTCACCGTACCGGAACGCCCGTTCTTCCACTTCAAGACCAACCGTATTGGCCTGTGCAAAGAAATCGTCGCCAAGCGCAACCAGCAGAAAGAGAAAGCCAAGCGCAACAGCTTTGCCGATGGCTGCATTGCCTGATGACTTTGGCGTGATAAAATCATGATAATGTAACGGCATGTGCCCACCTTATGATAGAGATAAGGGGGGCACATGCCTTTTGTTTTGGGGTGGGGGAGCGGATGAAGATGAATGGTACGCGCGGTTGGGGGATAGGGGAGAAGGGCAATCGGATTCCGGTGCGGGGGAGATACTTGTGAAGTTGTAAAGGCAATACCGCATAATTCTAAGTGCCGATACGGCGAGCGAGGTGCGGC
>ERZ791923.2092-NODE-2092-length-19139-cov-10.715992_pt1 | contig 19139 bp, 33 predicted proteins | sample MGYA00510133_ERZ791923 | MGnify/ENA primary metagenome ERZ791923 (study PRJEB30046, sample SAMN00792106) | human gut metagenome | study: EMG produced TPA metagenomics assembly of the A metagenome-wide association study of gut microbiota in type 2... | reverse complement strand
AAATTTAATTTTATCTTAATCTTAATAATTAAGAAATTAATTAAGTCTTTAATTATTTGCCCCCTTATATCCCCCCCACACCGTCTAAAATAGCCTGTATCAAGTTTTATTTTCACGATACAAAGTTATCGTTTAATCAACAAAAATTGAATACAGGCTAAATTTCGGCAAGTATGAGGTATGTATGCGTATTTTATGATAATAAAATTACTCTTTTATTTACAATTTACCTCATTATTTAAGATATTATTTAATTTTGTAGCACATTTCTCACACAATATAATTCCGCTATGGTTCACAGATATTTCAATAAATTTCATATTTTTATTTTCTTCATTCCAGCTTTTAGCCATACAAGAATTACATTGACAATAACAATCTAATCTTTTAATCTCTATCTCATTCATTTTGTACCTCCACATTTTTATGGTAGTGATAATCTTCAGCACCATCAATATACTTTTGATAATCAACCTTGATAAGTTCTTCATCACCGATTGATTTTGCACCACTGCTAAAAGCAATTCTGCCAATAGTACCGACATAATTAATAGTGTTGTCGTGATTGATGGCGATAATCTCTGAGTAGTGTCGTTCCGTTGGCTTTACACCATCACCAAATGTAAAACCTTCAGCTTCTGCTTGTTCAAGGAATTTTGTTCCAAGTTCAACATTTGCTAAATAAACATATACTCTACCATTCTTCTTTGCTAGTTCTTTAATTGTTTTTGACATAATAATTTTCCTCTCTAATTTAAAATTTATTTATTTTAGAGTGTATAAAAAAATCCCATCGTTGCCGATAGGATAAAATAATCCTATCAGCCAAGCATTACCACCTTACATTATGCAGGTTGGTGTACGGTCAACGGGCTTGTCCCTTACGCACTCTTTATAGGTTTGTTTATATTTTATGAATTTTCAATTTCACTTTGTTCATCTTCAATAATAATTTTGTATGGTTCAAAAAATTCACCAACATCAACACCTAAAGCAACTGATAATTCACAAAGTTTTAATAGTGGGAATTTAACATTTTCACGGCTTTTATTTAACCAAGAACGGACTGTTTCTTGTTTGCTACCTGTTATTTCAACTATTTTCTTAATTCTGCTTGTGCTAGTATCACAAATTATATATTTCTTAAAAAGAAAATATTCTACACTATCAGCAATAATCGCCTGATTTGTCTTATCCCACAGTTCTTTAAATTCTAATACTTGTTTTGCAAAATTTTGGCTATACTCCACTAAAACTCCTCCGATATAAAAAGTAGTATAGTTACTATTATATCTGTTTTGTAATATTTTGTCAATCAAACATTGACTGTAAAACTAAATCAAGATAGTTCCACTTTATTCTACCTGACCATATGTCATTATATAACATAGGCAGATACCAAATTTCCTGACCCTCTTGTTCGCTAGGAAATAATGCACCTTTGCCAACAATCGGATTACATAATGTATCAGCAATAACGATATATCCGGCACAACCAATTAATGCAAGTTGTATGTAACTCATTAACCCTGTAATTCTGTCAATATCTTGTCCTACAAACAAGGCTTTATTTTGATAATTAATTTTCTTTTCTTTCATTGCATTTGCCATTGCAATAAGAGTTGCACCTGCACCACAAGCTGGGTCATTTACAGTAGTCCAACCATCATTATTGATTTCTTTAATCTTATCACTTAAAGTGATTTTAGCCATCATTTCACAAATTGACAATGGTGTAAAGAATTGACATTTCCAATGGTTGCCAAGGTTTAACTCCATATATAATGAGCCTAAAAAATCCTGATTTGGATTTTCTTCAAGGGCTGAAACAACATAAGAAAATAGTTCCGCCATTTTCTCAACATCGCCAATTCTTTTAGCACATTCAATATATTCTTTTTCTCGCTCTTTGTAATGTTCACCTCTATCAACCGTGTTGGCTAAAGCACAAGCTGTTGCAGTTACAAAGTCTGCCCACACCTGCCAAGAGGCACGGGTTTCACACAATTTCTTAAATGTTTCTAAAAACTTATTTTTATAATACATTTTTACTCCTTAAAAAATAAATCATTTAATAGTGATTCCAACTTTTCCTTTGTCAAACTGGATAATAAATTACCAAGTTTCATAAGAAAAATTAAATCTTTATTTTCATCATAATCAATGAAAATATCGCCATTATTAAAAACCAAAAGTTTTAGATATTCCGCTTCATACCTATCATAACATCGAAAAGTTTCCTCTAGTTTGTTATTTAATCTTGTCAAACAATTTTTTGTTGAGCATTTAATCTTATAACTAACCGGGTCACATTCCAAGTGTTCATATTCAAGATAGATTTTTCCTGTTTTCTTTATCATATTTACATCTCACATTACAGTTTAGCTACCAAACTTCTGCAAGTTTCTTTATGGTCTAAATACACAACGATATAAACATTTTTCCCGTTGCTTTCAATGTAGGTTTCTTGCACTACATCACCAATTATTTCACATTTTACAATACACTTTGTATTGTAAGTGCGAGTGTAAAATTTGGATTCACCCATCTTAATTTTGTTACAGTTTTGACGAAACATAAATGTTTCAAACATATCCTTGTTATTTTCCTGATTATACATATTTTACTCCTTTATCTTCTATCTTCAAAAAACACATTACAATCATCAATGTACTTCTGCCTTGCTTCTTTTTTTGTGTAGTAATAATATTGCTTAATTCCAGCAACACCATATACTACCCAAGCACCGTGGATGTTTTTCTCCATAAAATATATAATTCGTTTTGCCATAGTAATTACTCCTTTTATGCGTAACCTACCATTCTTCTTTTACTGACTAACCGACTATTGGTTTCCAATGATTCATAAAATTTTGTAAAGAGATTTTTCCTTCTCTTTCAAGAATACCCACTAATGTCCGCTCTGTATAGTTTCTATCCACTTCACAAAACCGTCCATCAGCATTAATGTAAGAAAGCTGTCCACCAGCATTAATATATTCTGTTATGATGTAATCAACACATTTGTCGATTAGTTTTTCTTCGTTTTGTATTTTAAAAATTTCATCAATTTGTTTTGCCATAATAAACTCCTTTACTTTAATAAAATTTCCATTTATATTAAATCAAGTCTTTTCAAATTTTTGTAATATTTGTTGTGTGCGTATGAATCGTATAGTTCATCAACCACTGCAACAGTTATACGGTTACTATTCACCTTTTCTGTTCCTCTTGCTCGTGCTGTTGCTTCTTTAAGAGAACAGGCGCAACACCATTCTATATGTGTTCCGTCAACAAATCCGTTTTTCTCTTTATCAATATTAAGCAGCATAAACATTTTCTTAACCCTCTTTAATAAAATTTCCATTTTATTTTCTCAAATCTTTTTTATGTTTATAATTTTCAAAAAAGTGTTGACATTTAGAAAATTATAAGATATAATAAACGTCGTTGAAACAAAACATATGCGGGTGTGGCGGAATTGGCAGACGCGCTAGATTTAGGTTCTAGTGTTCACCGACGTGCAGGTTCAAGTCCTGTCACCCGCACCATTTAAAGAAGTACATTTGTACTTCTTTTTTCTTTTGTTACAATTCTTTACAAGCTAAACTCATACATAACAGTCCGGCAGTTAATGGGTCGTTTGAACTTTCAACAATATCTTCCATATCATATTACCAAGTCAATTTCCCCTTTGTCGCTCATTCTCTTTGTAAATTTATTATCTTTCATTTATTTATACCCCTGTGATTTTTTGATGACCCCATAAGATTTTAATATTGCCTTTCTCATCCTTTTCCTTTGTCATTAACGTCTTTAACATCATTTCGTTAATTCCAAACTTGCTATATAGGTCATCATCTTCGACTTTTTCATCTTTCATAAAAAGGTTCAATTTTTCTTTACACAGAATCATTTTTAACAGATTTCCTTCTATACTGTTTTCATAAGTCACAAAATATATTTCCTTCCATTCCGTAGAAGTGAATCTGATAAATCGAAAATAAAACTGACTCATACTTGCATTATTCCAATGCAATTCTGGAATAATACACTTATTTACAAAGTCAATATTCATACTGCACGATAATGATTGCTGTGTGCAAATTAAAATACCATTTCTTGTTTTTTTCAGTTCATTACAAATTGATATTCTTTTCTTTAATGTCGTGTTATTTCCGGTAATAACAAACAATGGTCTATTCGGATATAATTCCTTAATTGCTGTGGCATAAGAATAAACATTGTCAACGTGGCGAACACCTATTACAATTCTTTCATTATTCCACTTTTCAATCATCTCAAATACTTTTTTATATTTACTCGACAATTCAGTTGAAGAATATTCTTTGAATGTGTGAGGACAAGCACATATTTTAAGCAAAAGAGTTAATTGATTTAAGATTCTCAACATAGCATCTTTTCTGCTGTTTCCTGTTGTCTTAAATAGATATTGCATTTTATAAAATTCCTCTATTGCTATTGAATATAGTGCTTCTTCTTCCGATGTGAATTTACAAGTGACATTTTTGATTTCGTAAATTTTCTTGCCTGTGACTTCTTCAAATTTCCTTGTGATTATCGTTTTGTCAAGCAATTTTTTCAATGCTTCTGAATTATATATATCTTGTGTCTTTTTAACAATTCCAAATACAGTGATTTTATCTGGCAGAAAACATTTGCTGAATAATGAATATCCTTTCTTATATGCTGGGAATGGATTCTTATATTGTTCATTAAAATCGGAAATAATTTCGCCTTTGGTTTCAGAATCCTTATTTTTATCCACAACATAAACTGTTTCACATTCACACAACATATTAACGCTATTATTGTAAAGCAATTCAAGTTGAGGGTAAATTTCACAAATATTGTTTCGTGTGCTTGTTCCGGTCATACATACTTTGTATTTAATTTTTCTAAAACAACTTAATACTGCTTTTGTTCTCTTGCTATTTTGATTTGATATGCTATCACTTTCATCCATTACAAGCATAACTTTTTGAGATTGCATTTTAACAAATTTCTTAATATGTTTTTGTAAAGTATTAAGTATATCAAGAGTAATTAAAACAATTTGTCCTTTTTTAATCTTCTGAATATCCGAATAACTATTGATTCTTATATAGTCATAATGGTAAGCCTCAAGGCAATCTTGCCAGTTGTTATTTATCGCAATAGCAGTAGAGACTACAAAAGCATTTCTGATATTGTTGTGTTGGAATCTATAATCCATTTGAGCTATGCCGGCAAAAGTTTTTCCGCTGCCCTGTTCCCACTGCAAGAAAACATATCTTTTCTGCAAAAGTTTATTTATATCTTCTTTTTGCTTTTCCGTCAACTTATAAGTTTCATTTTTGTTATAATCGTGGATAGAAAAATTATCAAGAAATTTCATTATATCAGAATCCTGTTCCATATCCTTAAATGATACTTCATTGCTTTGAAAATCTTTAATTTTCTTATCAATAAGTTTTTCATATTTTTTGTTTTCAAATTGATATGAACATTGACCCGAGACAATATCGTTAATAGATACAAATTTTCCAAAATCTCCATATTGTTTATTCAATAAGATTTTCATTTTGCGGCTATATGGTTTTAACTTTAAGCCATAATCAGTTTTTACTAATTCAATCTTATCAATTTCAACTTTATGTTCAGATTTGATAACTTTTCTTAAATAGGCAAGTACCTTATTAGGCGTGATTTTCTTCTTTTCCCATTCTTCATACTTCATTCCTTCTGGCATTTTCTGTGTTTGGTATTTGTAAAGATACTCGCTGCATTTTGCATATTTATCCTGTAAAGCAGGATTTCTCTTAATATCAAACATCATTTTTTTAACTTTATATTCAAATTGTTTTTGTTCTTGAGTCTTGTCATCGTGTAAATTTTCAAAAAATAACTGATTTTTCAACTTCTTTCTTAAAGTGATTACAGGCTTTATATAATTTTCATAAATGAAATTTGAAGATTCTATATTAAGACAATCAATTACAATTTTTTTCGTGCTAAATTTTACATCTAAAATATGTTCGCTTTTCTTTTGGAAAAACATAATTTTAGTAGAAAAATTAGTAACGCCGAGATTTTTGAATGTATCTGAAGGAATGTCGAACTGACATAATAAATTCCATTCTTTTGAAACTTCTTCTATCATTCCTCTATCGGAAAAATCATCTGCAAGAAAACTTGATGGAACTACCAGAGCCATTAAACCACCCGGTTTAATATTCTCCGATGCTTTAATTGTGTAGTATAGTTGTGATACATAAGTCGTATCTCCGATTTGCCACTTCAAATTAAATGGTGGATTTCCGACAATGACATCTGCTCTTATTTCAGGATTATATACTCTTATATCTGAACACCGGATATTTGCTTTTGGGTATAAATATTTTGCAACCTTATAAGATTTCATATCAATTTCACAACCAAAGAAATTACTTTCCTGAGGAACAGAATTTGCAAAAGCTCCGTGACCACAAGTTAAATCCATAATTATATCGAATTTGTCCGGTTTCAAACATTGCATTACAAAATCGGTAATGGCATACGGTGTAAAAAACTGTCCTTGTTCAAATTCTTTTTTGGCTTCTGAATAATCATAATAATTTTCATAGTTTGAAAATTTTTCTCCACTTAATCCACCATTTCCGGTGTATGAGCTTGCTATGTCAGTTGCAGTTATTCCGTTTTCTTCCGCTATTCCGTTGTCAATCAAATAAAGAATTTTGTTGTTAATCTCTGCCCGTTTATCTTGTGGAATTATCAAATTTTCAACAATATATTTCATTTTAATTTCCTGCTTTCAGTTTTTCTATTTCTTCATCTGTCATTTCAATATATCCAAGATATTTCTTTGCAAATTCTAATGCAAATTCAGCAGACAAAAACTTAACCGATATACTTCCATTCTTAAATTTTTGAATAGAATCTATCTTATTATGTTTTAATGTCGAACATACTTCTGTTTCGTTGTTATCGTAGAAGTAAAGAAGCGGTTCTTGGTTTGTGATTGAGTATTGGAATTTAATAGCTCTTCCTTTAACTGAATAATTCCATTTTTCATACCATTCATTCCATTTTTGCCGTTTGATGTCATTCTTCTCCATAGCTTGTTTAATTGCACATTCTGTAAATGTCAATCCTTCTAATCCTCCAAAAATATATTCATCCAAAACTTCCTCTATTGTGATAACATCTAAACTTAAATCTTTATGATATGTAGTTCCATCAAATTTGTTATTGCAGGATAAATTCAAGTGATATTTTCGATTAAAATATTCGACAATTTTACTTATAAAGGATGACTTCAAAGATATTAGTTTATCTCTTAAATCATTTACTCCGCAATCGCAATATTCCCAGATAAAGCCGCTATATTCTCCACCATCAAATTGCTTCTGCTTATCAAAAGCATCTTTAACACTGTTATAAGCAGTTGAATAAGCATTGTACGCATTCAAGAACATTTCTTCTTCAATCTTACAATGTTCCATATCTTCCGCTGATAATCTCTTTGAATTATCTACTTTTATATCTGTAAATTTATCTAATAAATTCATATTATTAAGCCTCCAATTTGCAGTACATATCAAAGAATTTCTGTGCTTCTTCCTCTGAAATAAACTTTACTTCCCACTTTCCGTTTTTATAAAATTTGAATGATTCAACCTTATTTCCGTATGCGGAATGCAAGCCGTAAATACCATCTATTTCTTTTTTATTGTAATAAATGAATGAGTAATACCAGCTATCATAAATGGAAATGTTATTTTCTCCGCTATCAAAGAATGATAAGGCTCTCATTATTGCCCTAAATGCCGAATTATCTGTGCTTGCTTTATATTCTTTCCATATACTACTAAAATGACTATCAAAACCTGTTTCGATTGAAATTTTATTCTTTTTTAATTCAGCATATTTTCTATATTGACTAAAACAAGCAGACTTGCAAGAATCAATGATTTCTTTCTTAGCTTTGTCAACAAAAGAATATCCGTCTAATTGGACGAAAATATCATCAATGATAGTATTAAAATCAATTTTTGCTGTAATAACTTTATCTCTGTATTTATCCAGAGATTTTTCATATTCTCTGTTTCTTTCTTTGATTTTATCAATTTCTTCATTGGTTAGGTTGCGATAACCCCAATAATTACCATCAATTTGCTCTGGCTTTTCAATTCCGAGTATTTCGTCAACAGATTTTACATTTAATTCTACACCGTATTTTTCAATAAAATAATCAACAATAGTTGTGATAAAAATTTTGTGAACTCCAGATATTATTTCTGCAAAATCTTCTTTATTTATTGATAAAAAATGATAATCGTATTTTTTATAAGAATATCCGTTTTTAGTAAAAGTATTTTCCATCTCAATTTCTTCAAATTGTGATTGTTCTTTTTGCTGTACCTTTAGCAAGTTGCTATAAATATTTTGATAATTTTTGAGAACTTTAAGATATAATCTTTGATTAGATTCACAAAATGCAAGGTCATCTTTTGCAATTCTTGTATCGTTTTTAATTTCAATATTTTCAAATTTACTTAATGTGCATTTTTTCATTTTGTTCATCCTCTTTTTTATCCAATCAAGTAGTTTTCTAATCCTATAATTTTAATCATAATCGTTACCTCCATATCCCACCGGCGAATTATCCACTGGTGGGATATTTTTCTTAACAGTTTATTTAGAATAAAACTTTTAGTTTCCCGCCACACTTGCCACAACTATACCAACTTGGATGTTTAACAGCATCACACATTCTGCTTCGTGTAAATGTTTTCCCACATTCTGTACACTGTATTTTGTGTTTAACTTTTTTCTTTGGCAATACTTCCGGAGCAACCATAGCAGCTTCTGCACTAGTGGCACATCTTTGAATTAGATAACCTAATTCATTATTGACTTTTTCGGCTAAAGCCTTCCATCTTGCACCGTGGTTCATACAACCATAGCAGCTATGTAATAATTCGTGAATGATGGTATTTTTCAGAACTTCAATATCATTTCTATCATCAAGAAGAAAATAACTTATGTTAATTGAATATCCATCTTTATTATTTCTACCGTTGAAATATTTGCATTGACCCCAACGGCTGGATGTTCTAGTGGCAATTTCCCACTTAACAATCTTTCCATACTCAATACCGATAGTATCAAGTTCCTTCATACATTCACCTGCAACCTTTAATAGATTTCTCATTTTCTGTTACTCCTTCAATAAAATGTGTTTGGTTTTGTTGGTAATTCATTTACCATTATCATAATAACATAGTGCTTATTAAATGTCAAGCATTTTTTCGTAACATTTTAAGATTTTTTTAATAATACCCATCGTGGCAGGTGTCACCACGATGGGCGAGAAATCTTATTAAGTTAATTTTCTTTTGACTGCCTTTCAATGTCATCTCTTATAAGTTTTTTAAGATAGGCAGCTTTATTATCTTGATTTTCCATCTGATTAATGATGTCGGTTTCTGTTAAGAAAACAGATAAAGAATATACCTTGCTAGGGTTTTTCTTTTTATATTTTGTTTGTGCTTTGTATTTATCTTTCTCCATAATATTATTTCCTCTTTCCTCTTCTTAAATCTTTTAGATATTTTTGTCTTGCCTTTTGATTTGGCAAGTTCTGAACAGTTCTTAAAAACTTTTCTGTGTCATCAATCGGTGGCATAGGTGGTTCAAGTTTTTCCTTGATGGTGTACACTGCCCATACTATTAAGATTAACACTACTACTACTAAGTGCATTTTATTGCCTCCTTAATAAAATTGGACTTTTATTTACACATTATCGTGTAAATCGTACCAAGTGCTTTCGTCACTTAGGTAAAGTACAACATCGTCATTGTTGTACAAGTCCATTAATTCTGTTTTATATTCCTTGTCGTCTAACCATAATATTCTCCAGCTAACCACTTCTGGAAAATCACCAGAAAATTTATCTGGGTATTCGTCAAATGACCAGTTAAAGTTGCAACTTTCCAAATCATAGCCCAAATTAAAATAACCTAAGTCGTCTTGTAACACATAAAAACCATCTTCAAAGTCATAACCGTCATAAGTTCTCTTATATGTTGGTAGGTATCCTAATTTAGCCCTATTTTCCATAGTTTGAAGAAATGCTTTATAAGTTGACACCACTTCAATTATATGTTGTTCATTGGCATATAAGTGATAATTACCATTGTGTTTAACAATAGCTTCATTTGTAAATCTAACATATAAAGCATTGCAACTTAATTCAATTTTATGTAGTACCTCATTAAAGAATCTGTTTCTCCAACATTCATCCGTTGGTGCTTTATAATAATTGATAATATACCAATCGGTAAAATCCATTGAAGTAATATCTTTAACACCAACAATCTCTGAATTTTCTAATAACTTAAATTTTGAATTAGTGATTAAACCTTTTTCATCAACTTGAAGTTTAATTACTTCATATTCTTTTTCATATTTCATATTATCACCCATTACATTATAGCTATTGGACTTTTATTAATATAATCACACAAATGCTATACTATAATTATCCATAAAACTTTCTTTAATAAAATTAACAACTCTAGCCTTGCTTATACAAGATGGCACATTGTCAAAATCTACATCCTTAAAGCAACCAACAATAGCTTGACCTAATTTTTTGTAACCTTCTTCATCAATGAGGTACTTTGATTTGGTTGTGTCAACGATGGCATAATCTTCATATCTTTTCTTGATATGCTCAGAAAAACCCGATTTAATTTCCATATCACCAAAATTCATAACGATGGCTTCTCTAACAGACTTACAAACTTTATAAATTTTCCTCGCTACCGTAGCATCAGTTTCAATATCAACCCATCTTATAGGGATTGTAATTACACCAACACATCTAGTCCAAATTTTCATTTTTCCTACGGTTTGGTCGTAAAAAACAGTATTGCTACCATAAAGATAATTTAAAGCTATTTCAGCAATATCAAATGTTCTATTTCTTGTCGCAAAATCAACAATAACTTTGCTTTCATCTTCATTATATCCATACTCTTTGATTTCATCTTTGAGTATTTCAATTAGTTCCTCATCATTGTGCCTTTTGCTAATGTTTGTCATATGTTATTCCTCACTTTCATTATCAATAATAGTAGTTCTTACTTCCTTATGTTTGGATAAAGTTTCTATCAATTTATCGGCTTTTTCTTGACCTAACTGTAATCTAACAATGGAATCTTCCTTTATTGTTAAATAAGTATCTTCTAATATGTCATATTCTTTACTATTGAATTGGCAATGAAACGAAATTTCACCGACAAAATCAATATTATCAAAGAATTTCCTATTCTTACAATCAAAGAATGGTATTCTGCCTGCCAGACTATATCTCTTATAAGGTGGTTCATAATATACTATTGAATAATCTGTTACATCTTGTAGAAATTTAATTTCTAAAATCCTTATAACATCAACATCCACATTGCCGTAAATAGATTTTACGATTTCTTGTACCTGTTCCAGATATTCCTTATTAACCATCCAGCAAGAGCCGTTCCATTTCGCACCATCAATCTTTTTGATTTCCGTTACAAAATCTGTGTTGTATGGCGTGTAAATTGCAAGTTTACCTTGCTCATATGTAATTTCACATTCTTTTTTACCGTACATCTTGTACCTCCTAAATTACAATGCCTTTCTTTGATAAAACCCTATCACAAAATTCCTTTTCTTTCATATTGATAAAATCATAAACCAATTCAGTTTTGTTTTTATCAATCCTTTTTTGTGATATAATCTTTTCCGTCTGGGTACTTCGGACTTTAGCACCCAGCATATAATTATTAACTATGTACTTTATTTTCATAAAATCATCCTATTAATAAAAGATAAATTTTATTTACATATGATGATTTCCAATAAAGAAAACCTCATCATCGTTTTTTATTTCTCCCTTTTCAGCTAATGCCTTTGCCTTATCAATTAACTCTTTTGCTTCTTTAATTGAATCAGCGAACCCTATTATTGCATTACGATAATGCCTTTTCTTTACAGTGTATCGAAACTCGGCATTAGGATTATATACCAAATCAAGATATAGTGGTAGTTCCAGATAGGCATAAGCACGACACTCATCTACTGTATTAAATACAAAATCCTTATCATCAAAGTTCTTGATTGATAAAAATTCAGTGAAGTTATCATCACTTCTTTCAAGAACTTCTCCATTGAATAAGTCTTTTATTTCCCTTTCAGTCATTCTAAAAAAGCCCTTTGTTAATTCCTGAAGAGTATCGGCTGAACAACGCCTAGCACCATCAAATGTCCACTTATGTGTGTTATCATTATAAGTGATATAAGCATTTCCATAACCTCCACCGTTGTTACTATAAGTTCTATAATAAAGTTTTTTCATAATTAAGCCTCCTCGCAATCTTGTTCATAATCTAGGGCATCAAATTGAACTTCTTTATCAACAAAGTTTAAAGAACAGAAAATACCGTCATACGGTGTTTCCATCATTCGAACCATTTTATAGTCCGGATGATTTTTTAAGAACTTATTTGCGATTTCCAAACACTCCTGTGTTTTTAGGTGCTTAATTCCACACGCATTGGCTTGTTCTCGCAAACTAATGATTATTTTATCTTCACTAGCTTCTTCAATCTTTTTCAGAACATCTATTTTATATTGTTTCATACTTAACACTCCCAAATCTCAACTAAACCATCTTGACTTTTAAACGGTGCGATATAATAATCAGCATCACCATAATATTCATCACCAATACAGATTTCTCCGTATTCTTCTTCGTAGTCAGCCTCAACTTCACACATACAAACCATATCAAAAGTAATATATGTAGTATGGTTCTTTCTCTTGCCTGAGGTACTGCAAGTAGTTTTTTCTTTCTCGAAACACTCTAATGCTTCTTGCTTATCATTGAAAATTCCAATGATTTTAAAGAAGTGTTCAAAACGATTTGCCTCCAAACCATCTGCAATAAAAGCAGTGGTCATTTGTTTCTCGTATGTTTCAACCTCGATGTCGTTTTCTCTTGTAATAATGTATTTCTTAAACATAGTAATCTCCTTTCACGGTGGGCTTGTGACCACCCTTTTGGCTCATTACCACCTGCTTTAGCAGGTGTCACTCTGAATTAAAAGATTTTACCACTTAATTAAATTTCCTTCAGTATCGACTTCAATACTTCCGCAACTTAAAATTGTGATTTTTTCTAAAAGGCAATTTCCATCAATCTTTTGCACTAACACTTTTGAGCCTATTTCAAGTATATTTGCTTCACCATTTTTTCCGCCATAATAAATATCTTTAATATTCACACTCTTTGCGTGTGGCACATTAGATAAACTCAATAATATGCAACAACCTTGAATCTTTATATCTTGAACAGTTGCAGTATAAACTGTTCTTTCCAATCCATCTTTTTTAATAAATCTACCTGTCATTAAAACACCTCATTCAAATTCATACAGTTTACAATTATCCATAATCCAGTTATTACAACTGAACTCTTCCACTAGTTTTTCACCAATATCTCTCCAATCAGATGGAGCATTAAATGTTCCGGCTAATGTTGATAAGATTTCATAAACATCATCAGCTAAATCAAAATCATTATTTTCTTTAGCTCTTATAATCATTCTTTTAATTACATCATACATAATATTTTCCTTTCTATTGTATCATTTATTATTAAAAATTACAACTAATATTGTAATAAAATATTAGTTTTATTAATTTTGACCTCCTGCCCGTATAGTCAGATAGCACATCTAAAAAAACACCTTATGTAAAAAAACTATTTGATTAGTTTAACTACCACAAATTTTACACCTTTTAAAAACCAAGCCGGTGAATAAAAGATATTAGCGGTAATTCTTCCGATGATACACTGACCATCAATAAACCTTTTCTTCATTCCTCTTGCTCCTAGAAGCCTAGCCACAATACAGTTAAATATTAGATATAACCCTAGAAGTGTAATCAATAATACTTTCATATTTTTCCCACCTTTTCTATTTCTTAAAAGTTGGTAATTCATTTACCACTATTATAATAACAAAGTCTTTACAAACTGTCAAGACTTTTTTCATAAAAGTTTTAGTTTTTTTAATCTCTTAAATAACTCCAAACTTTTATTTTAGATAATCCATATCTTTTTAAATAAGTAAAAAGTCTTTTTGTAAACTTTTCCTTTACTTCTTCATAACCTGCAAGAAGTTTTTCCAAAAGTTCAATATCATTGCAATATTCCGCCTTGTCAGAAATTTTAGTTGCGTAATCAACTATTTCAAAGTTTGCAAGTTTATAATCTTCCGTCTGGTCAATGTACTTGCTACAAATTGCTAATTGATAATCACCAGTGTTTCCAGCTTTTGCATTTTTCAAAATTTCCTTTAACAATTCAATCTTTCGATTGATTGATTTTAAATTCCTGTCAAGGAAATATTTCTTATCATTTTCCACTTTAGCCACCATTTTTGAGGCTTCCTCCTGCTCCTCGTCCGAGGAACTACCGTAAAATCCGTAACCAAAACAGAAATCTGTTTCAATGCTTGGCTTTTCAATATCATATATTTTTCCGTTGTGTTCGATGATAAAGGCAGTTTCTTTCATACAGTAATTAACCATCTTTTCATCTTTCCACACTTTTTCCAATTCAGCCTTATAAATAGGCTTTAATTCCTTTTGATTTAGCATATTTTCCTCCTTGTATAGATTATAAAAATCTTTTAAATGTAACTAAATCTTGGTACATTTTGGCTTGACTATAAGTATCAAAATATTTAGTTGTAGAAGTATCTTTCGGCTTTTCCGTTGCCTGTATTTCATTGATTTTCGAAACAATGTTTTCGCCAAGAAAACTTTCAACTTTTAGAAAATAAAAAGTTTTTAAATTTTCCATTCATTCTACCTCCCTTAATTTTCCAGAAGTTTCCACTTCTTCCGCCAAAAAGTCGTAGTAAGTATCAACTTCATAATCTTCAATGTTTCCGTTATCATTAACAACATAAATTTCTTGGTTATCAAAATCAATGGTGGCATCTGTAAAGTAACCCTCATTATTGTTTCTGATTGCATCAGCTATACACTCAAGTGCAATGTCGATAGCCTGTTCAGGATTTTCCGCTTCTATGTAGTCACCTACATAGTTAAATCTTCCATAGTCAAAATCATTGCTATTACTATAACATTCGCAAGTTACATTGTATTTCATTCAAATCTTCCTTTCTAGGCTGTCATCATCAGGTGGTGGCTGCCTACCTCACCACGACCGGCAATGCCGGTTTCGACTTTATGCAGTTAAATTTTCCGCTTGTAATACAAGTCCGTTTTGACCACATACATATTCAATTAATTCATTCACCAAATTTTCCGCCAGATTTTCCGCTTCCTTTTCGGCTTTCTGGCTTTTCCTTTTAACGCCCTTTACAAGCTGCTTAAGGCCTGTAAAAGCGGTGTAGCGTTCAGAAGTATATCCACTAGATACACACCTTTCAACGGGTGTTACTGATAGATAGTAACCACGGCTTTCTGCTCTGCTGGTGAAGTAGTTCATTCCGCCTAAACTGTAATATAATTCAATTTTCAAGTCTGTTACACTTGCAGGATTTTCCTGCACTTTTAGATATTTTGTCATAATTTTTCCTTTCCGCCCGGAGAAATCCGGGCTTTAAATCTTATACAATAGCAACCTGCATTTCAGGTTCTGCCTGTATAGTTTGACTTCCATACAAGTCCCTGATTTCATTCAGGCTATATGTTTTCTTACTTTTCTTTCGATAATCGGATGTGTGGTAATACCAAGCCTGTTTTGACTTGCTCCAGCGGAATTTCAAGGACTTGAAAATTTCCTTGTATTCCCTCGTATTCCCAGTTATCCATAGCCAAGAGCCACACACTTCAATGTTAATTCCCTTTAAGGAGATTAAAACATTGATAATGTTTCTAAACTCTTCCGGTGCTTCTTTGGTTTCCACAGTTGTGGTATATGTTTCACCTTTGGCGTTAGTGTGGGTATTCTTCAGTTGTTCAAATAATGAGTCATACTCATTATTGATTTCTTGCATTGTTGCAGTATCGCCGCCTAAATCTGGGTGATATTTCATTGCAAGTTTCTTATACTGTTTTTTCAATTCCTCAAGTGTCTGAGGATTCTGAAACCACTTCATAAGATTCCTCCTGTGTTTGGTATTATGGGGTTGTGACCATAGGGTATAGCCCTCCCGCATTACCACCTGCCAAGCCTAGGCAGGTGTCACTCTGCGTATTCTTTCTTTAGCTTTTCGAGTTCCTTTATATCCAAATAAGTCTGATGTCGTAAGGATGAGAAAGACCGTTCCTGCGGAGTTCCTTCCGCCACCCTTTGCTCATTGATATAGTACAAGTATTCTTCCCTAGCACCGTGTAAGGCGTATTCAATTATATCTAGTTTTGTCATATTCAGCCCTCCATACAAGATAGTTTACTCTGCAAACATTCCCAAAATTCCGGGATGGAATTTGCGGAACAACCCTTGACAGGATATATTGTTCCTGTTAAAAGTAGCACATACTTTTCACCGTTCGGAGCGTATGGCTTAATCGCTCTGTTGCGGTTCACGGCTAGAGTGTAGCCGTCCGGGATTCTGTTATTCAACTGTTTTAAAGTCATAGTATGACCTCCTTTATCGTGATAGACGCCTCCCGGCGTTTCGTCGCAATTCTCAGCGACTCATCAGTATCACTTATTTTCTAATTCAACTATAGCCTCGTGAATTTCGTCCATTTTGGCTGCGTATCTAGCACCTCTAGCTTCCGCTATTGGGTCGTGGCGTCCTTCCTTCTTTGCCTTTTCAACAAGAGTGTTTTCTCTAACCCATAGCCTTGTAAAGTAGTCCATAGCACCTCTGAGTATTTCATACTCAGTCACATTATTAAATTTTTTCATAGTTAATCCTCCTTGAATTTTTGCGGGGTTGTGACCGCCTAGGCGAACCTAGCCCACATTACGCCCACCCTTGCGAGTGGGTCACTCTGTGTTAGTGATGTACTGTTACTTTTCGTAACAGTTATAACAGATTAAAGAAAATCTATTTCCTTCTCTGTAAATTCAACCATAATGGACTCTTGATTCAATTTGCGTTTCAATACTTCACAAATCGCCGGAGTATCAACAGCATCTTCAGTAGCTATTTCAACGCGGATTGAGTTTTCAAAAACTGTGTTACCAGTTGATGCCATTGTGTAAACTCCTTCACAAGTAAACATTGTAAAAGCAAACAGACCAAACTCTTTTAACAGAGTATCTGCAATAATCATTTTCGCATCAGAAGTTTTCACTTCCTGCTTCTCTGTTAGTTTGTCATTTAAACCAACAGTTAGTTGAGTTTTAAACATTTTCATAAATACCTCCCGGGCTTGTCGCCCTTGATTAATTTGTTGATTTAAGTGTATCATAGATTTATCTATATGTCAACACTTTTTTCAAATTTTTTTCAATTTTTTTGATTAGCTAAATCAGACTTTTTTGTGTCGTCTGTTTTAACTATCTATATAATATCATAGATATATCTATATTGCAAGTGTTTTTTTATAATTTTCTTAATATTTTTATATGTTTGTATATTTTGTATAATTAATGCATATTTTATTAAAATCAGTTGTGCAATATGTGCATATAAAGTTGGTGATGTCATCACCTGCCGCTCAGACCGCCAAAAATGCCGTTTAAAATAATAGCCGTATAGCTTTAATATGCCTAAATTTAGCGTATATAAGATTTTTATATATAGCCCTTGCAATTATATTACTTGCAATAAAAGTCGCTTACAAGTCAAAATAAAGCATAACAGCCGCAACACTTGCATAATCTCAATTATGATGATATAATAACGCTGCTACCGTTAGCAGTATAACCACCGCCAGACTGTTATTATACTGTATATAGTTTAATATGTAATCTAACACCATTAGTTATATTAGTAAACTGTTTATTAATATAATATGTATCGTCTGCCCATTGGTATAGTTTAGATATTAATGATTTATTTGTATATTATCATAATAATAAACTTTAAACTAGTTAATCACATTGTTAATGTATCAATGTTTTAAAAGTATAATATATCGTGCTGCTCTATTGATGATTTACAGTGTAATTATTTATTTTTATATTGTTTATGTGTTGACTGTTTATTGATGTGACTTTTGTGGGATAGCTCTACATAATATCTATTAATATACATAGTGTAAGATAATAGACAGTGCGCTTATTATTATATGTTATGTTTATACTGAGTGTATTATTATACAGTGAGTATAAGTGAGCAGATGTGAGCAAATGTAAGCAACAAACGAGCAAAAACGAGCAACAAAAATCAACCTTTAATCCCGAAAAAATTGAAAATTAAATACTATACTTGTAAACAATATACCTCTTGCTGCACCAAAAAAGCAATAGAACAGATGTTCTATCAAGTCTATTTTTTGTACTTTTATAGACTTGTAACCATAATTTGGTAAAATATAGGGGGTATGTTTACATTTAAACTGTTTACAGTGACCGACCCAACGGGTCGATGTGTTCAATTCTACTCTCACCCGTCAATTTCCTACTCTCTTTTTATATCCCCTTTAACCCCTCAATTCTTGAGGCTTACCGAAAAATAACCTTTATTCTTGCAAAACCCCAATGTTTCGCATTTTGGACTAAAAATAATGGACTACCGAAAGCATATAAATTACAAATTATACCCTCAATGTTTCGAGGTTTGCCATTCAAATTTTCGGTACACCGAAAAATATCCTATTTTACCCGAATTTTTAGCATAAAAATGGCATTGCAAAATCTCAATGTTTCGAGGTTTACAAAAATCATTGATTACAATTATTTAGTATTAGAGATGTTTTCGGACTAAAAAATCGCTAAAATCTGCATTTAAAATTGGTATTTTCGTTCCGAAAAATTAGATTTATTAACATAAAATTCATCAAATTATAAAATATGTAACATCTGATAATAAAAATAAATATAAATTTATACTAATCAAATATTTAATTATACGCATATAGTTCTAAATAGTCGAGATTTAGCCTGTATGCGATTTTTTATTAAAGACTAGTAATTTCATTATTAATCTTTAA
>ERZ791923.2086-NODE-2086-length-19182-cov-3.474199_pt1 | contig 19182 bp, 12 predicted proteins | sample MGYA00510133_ERZ791923 | MGnify/ENA primary metagenome ERZ791923 (study PRJEB30046, sample SAMN00792106) | human gut metagenome | study: EMG produced TPA metagenomics assembly of the A metagenome-wide association study of gut microbiota in type 2... | reverse complement strand
GTGGGCATCGGCCCCTACATATCCGTAAGCGAACGAGGGCCGACAGAGTCAGGCCCGTCCCTGTAAGAGCATAATCCGTTATCTTCGCAAAAGAATTGCGATCAGATAAAATACCCACATTAAGAAAGGAAACCCAAAAACGAAAAAGTGACTTGCGCTTCTTCTCGTTCTGGTCATGGCGCTGAGCCTGTTGTTGAGGAACAGCCCGTTGAGACTGCCGAGCCCGTCGAGTTGACAGTCTTCGCTGCCGCCTCCCTGACCGAGTCCCTGACCGCCATCGGTGAGAAGTACATGCAGGAAAATCCGAACGTGACGATCAGCTTCAACTTCGATTCCTCCGGCAAGCTGCTCACCCAGATCAAGGAAGGTGCTGTGTGCGATCTGTTCATTTCCGCCGCTCCCAAGCAGATGAATGCGCTGGACGGCACACTCAAGGACGACGCTGACAAGAACCCTGACGGTCTTGATATGCTCGTCGAAGGCAATGGACTGGTATCCGCTTGTTAACTCTCTGCGCATCGCCGCCATCAGCGCGGTGGTCGTGTTCTTTGCGGGCATTGCCGCAGCGTATTACATTGCAAAACTCCCGCGTCTGGTCAAAGGCGTTTTAGACGTATTTCTTACACTTCCGCTGGTATTGCCGCCCACGGTTGTTGGGAATCTTCTGCTGCGCGTCCTGGGCCCGAAGCGCCTGATTGGCGCGTGGGTGCTGGAGACGTTCGGTATCCGGCTGGTGATGACCTGGTGGTCAGCCATTTTCGCCACAGTCGTGGTCGTGTTCCCGCTGATGTACCGCACAGTACGCGGCGCGTTTGAAGCCTTTGACGAGACGCTGGCCTATGCAGGCCAGACGCTCGGTCTGTCCAACACCTATATTTTCTGGCACATCCGCATGCCCTACTGCCGTCAGGGCGTTCTGGCAGGCGCGGTGCTGGCATTTGCCCGTGCGCTCGGCGAGTACGGCGCAACAAGCATGATTGCAGGCTACACGCCCGGCAAAACCGCAACCGTTTCCACCACGGTCTATCAGCTTTGGCAGATCAACAACGACGAATTGGCTCTCAAATGGGTCATGGTGAACGTTGGAATTTCCGCTATCATTCTGCTGGTTGTAAACATGCTGGAAAAGAAGAGTTTATCGGCGGCAGGCCGGAAAAGGAGGCAGTACGCATGAGTTTGCTCGTAGATATTGAAAAAAGGCTGGGGAATTTTATGCTCCGCTCCAAATTTGAAGCAAGCAGCGGCACTATGGCTCTGCTCGGCGCATCCGGCTGTGGAAAGAGTGTGACGCTGCGCTGCATTGCGGGCATCATGACACCGGACAGTGGCCGCATTGTCCTCGACGGCGAGACACTGTTTGACAGTGAAAAGCACATTGATCTCACGCCGCAGCAGCGGCGCGTCGCGCTGGCGCGTATTCTGGCCTCGGAACCGCGCGTGATTTTGCTTGAAGAGCCGTTTTCCGCACTGGATACGTTTCTCAAGTGGAATCTGGAGTTGGAGTTAGCCGATCTGCTTGCGGACTTTCCCGGCCCGATTCTGTGGGTCAGCCATGATCTCGGTGAATGCTATCGCAACTGCAAAACAGTCTGCGTCATGGAAAATGGCCGTTCCGGTGCAGTAACGGATATGCAGGCGCTGGTTCTCCATCCTGCAACACAGGACGCTGCACGGCTGGCCGGCTGCCGCAATTTTCTTCCGGCGCACCGCTGCGCAGAGGGCGTCCAACTGGACGGCTGGGCGCTCACACTGCCGCTGCAGGCAGAAACAGAGCAGGTTACTATCGCTGTCCCGGGCAGCGCAGTCACGCTGCACACAGGGCCTTACAGCGCCGTTGTCTCCCGCGTAATCCGCGATTTGGATGCGTCGATCGTCCTCCTGCGCCCGGAGCATCAGAACACCCCGCTGCTCCGTACCGCGCTGCCCAAGAACGCGCCCGCAGAACCGGGTCAGACCATCCGCTTTGACCTCCGCCCGGAAGCATGCCTCTGCTACCCGTCCGAGCAGGCACGAGCAGCCGCTTTCAAATAATCAAAGCAAACAAAAGCCGCCCCTTGCTGCGCATAGCGCAACAGGGGCGGCTTGGCGTTTCCAAGACACCAAATGGAGCCTTTTGTACGTCAGTCTGCCGACGTGCTGATATCGGCAGGGTTATAACTCAGCAGCACGTCGTCCTGACCGTCCACGTTTTTGGAGTACATGACGCCGTTTTTCATGTCTTCCAGAATGCCTTCATACAGCGCAATCGTCTCGTCGATCTTCTCCTGTGTCCAGATGAAGCTGCCGTCGCTGCTTGTCCATGCCTCTTCGCCGAGCAGGCTTTGCAGCTGCACCTTTTCGTTGTCGAGCCATGCCTTGTATTCGTCATACGTCCACCATTCGACGTCCGGTGTCGGGAAACGCGCTTCAAATTCCGCGTCCGTCATCGGCTCAAAGGTCTTGCTGCCATCGAAGCTGTAATACGTTTTGCCGTCCGACGGATCGACGTAGGACATGAGCGTGTTTTCTGCGGACTCGGGCTCTATAGCGTTCATGTGACGATCCGCCAGTTCACGGCACTGCTGCTTTGTGACGATGGTTACCTCTGAAATACTGCTGCGGCTGCCCCGTATGATATGCAGATAAATGCCGTCCGCGGCTTCCCCATCCATATAAATACCGCCGTTGTCGTCGTAAATCATGGCGATGGGCTGCTTCTGATAGTACCACATGGTTTCCTGTCTGCGAATGCCGGCGGCAGCATATTCCGCGCTCGGCTCCAGCGGTTCGCCGGTTTCGACGGCCACAGAGCTGCCGGAGCCAGCCGCGCTGTTTTGTTCCACAACTGCGCCTGTCCCCTTGACCGGCACACTGGGTTCCTCTGTTTTCGCTGAGGTTGCAAAAACCGTTACCGTTCCGGCTACGAGCAGTGCTGCCAGAAGCAGAGACATGACTGTAATTTTTTTCGTTTTCATAATTGCTGTGATCCTTTCTTCAATCGCATTTCTGCTGAAGTGATTGCAGAGCGGCGCGAAGCCGCTTCTTGTTTCTTCCATGCTAATCAGAATATTTGCATAGGAGGCTCTTGCGTCGCTGTCGAAACGGCGAACAACGGATTCATCGCAGGACAACTCCATGTCCCGGTTTGCCAGCACATACATGACCCAAACCAGCGGATTGAACCAGTGTACACATGCAGCCGCGATCAGAAGCAGCTTGGAAACCGCGTCGAACCGCCGGATGTGTACAAATTCGTGCTCCAAAACGTATTGCAGCGCCGTTTCGTCGTTCCAATCTGTCTTTTTGGGCATCAGAATGACCGGGTGCAGGACGCCGAAGGTCAGGGGCGACGAAATCTGGTCAGACTGCCGGATGCAGATCCCGCGCCGCAGCGGATGCGTTTGCAGCCACTGCCGGGACGCATCATTGTCCACTGGAAAAGACATGCGGAACTCCCGGCAGCATTTCCAGTAAACCGCCGCGAAAAAGGCTGCGCAGAGAACCACCCCGGCAATCCATACAATGCTCCATACGGAGATTGTCTGCACCGGTGCAGCGTCTATCTGCGGCAGGGCGGCGACAGCCTGCCCCGGCAAAAGGGCCGGAGTTGCCGCTGCGGGCACGTCTACCACGTTCAAGGCTGTCTTCTGCCCTAGCAGTGAATAGATGCTCAGGGTAGAGGACAGCGAGACCGGCAGCACCAGCCGCAGCAGCGCCGCGCCCCAAAGCGCCAGGAACGTCTTTTTCGGCACATGGTTCATCGCCAGCGCACGGAGGACCGTAATTGCAAGGATCATGACGCCGCCCGTGACGCTCATTTGCAGAAGGCTCATACCGGGCACCTCATTCCAGTTCCCCGACGATCTGCCGAAGCCGCTCGATCTGCTCGGCGGAGAGTTTTTTTCTGCCCAGCAGCGCGGCGAACAGCTTGTCGGCAGAACCGTCATAGACCTTGTTGATGAGTTCATCCGTCTCCGCCTCCTGCACCGCTGATTTCGGGATCAGCGCATGGCACAGAAAGCCCGGCTCACTGCGCTCGATCGCACCCTTTTTCATGCAGCGCTTGATGAGCGTATAAGTCGTATTGACATTCCAGCCCAATTCATTTGTCAGCTGCCGCGCGATCTCCTTGGCGGGGGTATCCCCCTCGCGCCAGATCACGTCCATCACCTTCAGTTCAGAATCAAATAATTTGATGTCCATATACATACCTCTTTTCATAAGACTCCAGTAGTGGCCACGCATACATAATACCACAGTCTTATTTTGTTGTCAATACTACTGGAGTCTTAAACACAAAATACGAAAAAAAGCCGCCCCGTTGCGAAGGGGCGGTGGTATCGGTGAAGTCGAGCCGGAGAGGTTGTGCAGCAGAGTGTTGCAGACTTCACGTTGTTTTTCGGCGAATCTGTATGTACTTGCATCTTCGGTTGTAGGGGCTGATTCCCACATTGGTCCGGCAAAACGTACCGATTTTACGGTAGTCTTCGGCAAATTCGTTACTCCCCAACAAGCCGAGCGGGCATTGCCCCCTATGACGAAACGGGTAAGTGCAGTACGAATTTTTCCTTGTTCCGTGGAGAGGCGGCAGTTACTTTTTGCGGTGATAGCCGCAGTCGCAGTAGGGGCCACCGGAGGCAAGGGTATATTCGCGCACGAAGTCGGACGCACCGCCGGCATCGCTCATGGTGTAGTCCAAGCGGCACATAGCAGATGTCAGGTCGTACAGACCCAACTCCTGCATCAGCGTACAGATGCCGCAGCGGTCAAAGCGCGCCTCATAGCCGCTGCCGTCCGGATATTCAAACAGTTCCATGTTCCACGAATAGGGGTTGCGGTCGGCAGCGCGTAGGGCTGCGGTCGCACGCATGGAGGCAAGATCCTTTTCGGAGAACTTGTTTTTCCCGCTCTTGCGGCAGAACCAGCGCATGGGGGCGGTTATCATAGACTTTGCATAGTAATCCGTCAGACGCTGCACGTCCGGGCGCTGCGGCATGCTGAGGACGAACGCGCACAGCATCGCACAGTTCACGATGTTCATTTTGAAGCGGTCAGCCTTTTCAAATTCCGGCAGACCGGCAATGATCTTCCGGTAGCGCGGCTTTGCGTTTTTCGTAATTTCTTTGGCCGCAGCCGCATCATAGCCGAAAACGGCGGTCAGTTCCCTCCGGAACGAACCGGCGAACAGCGCCCACATCCCCATGGGCATCCCTGCATATTTCATAGCTTCTTCTCTCCTTCCGCAAATTCCAGCTGAACGATCTGCATGCGCATCATGCCGTCGCCGACTTTTGCAAGAAACCGATAAAAGCCGGGAACCGACGGGTCATCCAGACTCTGATAGCCCAGCATATAGCCCCGGCTCGACACGCGCAGGCGCGGCGACCAGCCGGAAAGTTCCTTTTTCGCATCGGAAACAGCGAAATATGCGCCGACATCCTGAATTTCAGCGGTTTTGATCCAAGTTTTGAGCATCAGGCGCACCGCCTTTTGATTTGCCGCGTCGAAGACCAGCCTGCTGCCGGGGAACGCTTTCGTCATGGCCTGTACGAGCGCTCTGACCTGCTCCGTCAGGAAATAGTAGAATACGCCCGCGGCAAAGAATACCGCGCCGCCCGACGCGTCGATGCGGCGGAACCACGATGTGTCGTTCAGGTCGCAGGCGATGTTTTCCTCCTGATCCCCTGCGGGCAGGAGTGCGTCGCGCACGGCAATCACGCCGGAAAAGTCTAGATTGTAGATTTTACACGTTCCGTTATCGCAGCTGCGGCCCGTATCGTCCAGTCCGCAGCCGAGGTTAACAACCGCTGCGTTCGGATGCCGGCGCAGATAGTCCCGCACCTCCCACGCAAGGTCGTTTTGGTGCATGGCGGCCTCCAGAAAGCCGAACTGCTGCATGAGGCTCTTTGATTTTTTGGACAGAAGTGAAAAATCGTAATCGATCTGATTGATCAGGCGCAGGGCCGTCTCGTCACGGTAGAGATTCGGATATAATTCCGAGCACATTTTCCGCCCGTAGAGCGGAATAACGAGCGTTTCCTGCACGGTGTTTTTTCAATATGGTATTTCATGGATTCCTCCGCATCTGCCAGTTAGTTTTATCTAACCAGCATCCTGCTGAAAAGCCGCCGCAGCGGTTTTTTTATTTTGACACAAGCTTCGGCTTTTTTCAAGAGACTGGAACAAATGCGGCATATTTTTTTCAAATCGCTTGCAAATTACGCCCATATCGTGTATAGTAGCAGACGGAAAAGCACAAGATTTTGCTTTTTCCAGCGTCAACTGACGCACAATTTCATATTGCCATCCGATGTACAGTAACCGAGGCATGCCGCTGGGCAGGCTTTGGCGTAAGAGAAAGGGAAAACCACTCGACCGGAGCTGTGCGCACAAGACCGTTCCGAAGCAGCAAAAAGCTGTCTGGGCGAAAGCCAGTCATTGCGGATTGAACCGCGAGAAGACAGGAAACGGGCGCGGAAACAGAGATTCTGTTTCCAAAGTGCAAGTCAGAAGAACTGCTGTCAGCGCCGCATATTGCGGCGAAAAGGATGAATGCGTGGGACGAGCTCTGCCTGTAGCATTCGGGACATGTGCGCCGTTTTTCCTCACAAGAAAAGCAGCGTTTTTTTGTTTCTACAGAGATCCGCCCGCCATTTTGAAAAATGGCGGGTTTTCGTTTCTCCAAAAGCCGTCTGCGCTCCCTGTTTCCGCCCCTACATTGTATATAAGGGGCTCACGATAGATATTTTGATTCTGGAGGAAAAATGTATGAAGAAACGAATTCTGAGTCTGCTGCTCGTGTTTGTGATGCTGCTGAGCCTGCTGCCCGCAGGCGTTCTGGCAGCAGAGGGCGATGTCAGCGTCACACTGTCCGGTATGCACGACGCACAGGTCAAGTCCCTGAAGCTGTATACCTACATGGACGGCGTGAAGGGCGCGGACGATCTGCTGGCCGCGAAGGAAGCCGCAGACGGCGCGTATACCATCGACCTTGCGCCCGGCGCTTACTGGGCCGACGGTTACGACGCAAACGGCGACTGCAACGGCGGCGTGTCCATCAACGTCAGCAGTGAGAACAACAACTTCAAGCTGCAGCGGATGTACCAGATCTCCGTCAGCCCCAGCAAGTGGGTCAAGGACACAGACTATACCCTCTCGCTGCGCGTCACCGATGCTTCCGGTGCGGAGCGCAAGGCAGCGTTCGGCTATACCGTAAACGGTAAAGGTCAGTCTTGGGAAAGCACTTACATGAGCTGCCTGTTTGTCGTGGGCGATACGGTCAGCGTGACAACCACGCCGAACGCGGAAACGCATCCGAACTACAACCCGGCTACCGCTTCCAAGACCCCGACGATGAACGACAGCCTCAGCCTGACCTGCAAGGAATTCGTCACGGTTACGGTCACAGCGCCGAAGGGCTCGACCATCGACGCCGGTACGCTCGCAAAATACTATGTGTTCAGCTTCCTTGAGCCGTTCGCGCGTTCCGTCGAGGACGGCACGGCCACGTTCCATCTCGACAAGAACACGGATTACTTCTACCGTGTCCGCCATCCGCAGGGTGCAACATACTGGAACTACATCAGACTGAGCGCCGACGCAGCGTACACGGTCACGGAAGAGGATCTCGGCCTGACCGGTGATTTCAACAAGAGCACGATCTATCATTTTGAAAACAACATCTATGACCGCGCGGGCATTTACCTGAACATCAACACCAAGGGCTACAAGAACATGGCCGTTGGCGATACGTTCGAGCTCAACTCCTTCCGCAACTGGTTTGCGATCGAAAGCTTTATGAACGCCAAGGTCGCGCTGCCGGAGATGCACTATCAGGTCATCGATGTGAACGGCAATGCCAGCGACGTCGTGACCATCACGCCGAACGCGCTGAACAGCAACGTCGCTGTGATGGAGGCCAAGCACGAGGGCACGGCAATCGTGCTCGTAACCTATGACGCAATGACCCATATGGTTGGCCAGACCAGCACGGCCTCACATCGCTTCTCCGCCATCTGGCCGGAGTTGACGGGCGTGTTTGTCGTGAATGTCGGCGCGGACGGCAGCGCCATCCAGACCAATATGAATCTTGACCGCATGGACGCGGTCATCGAGAAGGATGAGGCGCGGCAACTCGATGCGGAGCATGACATTCTGTTCTACACTGGAACAGAGGGTGCAAGTTACAGCTTCAAGCCCGAAGCGGGCTGCACCGTGAGCGTCCTGCGCCCCACCGTGACCGCTGCGTCTATGACGTATTCCGGCGGCTTCACAAACACTGGCGTCACAACCGCTGAAGACGGCACTGTGACCGTCAGCGGTCTGATCACCGGCCGCAATATCATCAAGGTCACGAAGGGCGGCCTTTCGACCTATCAGGTCGTGACGGCACGCGGCGTGAGCTACAAGTTCGTCAACGCGGAGGGCACGGAGCTGACGCAGGAAGAGCTGGCTGCCATCAAGCCGGGCGATTCCGTCACGATCCAGTTCTCCAACCTGATCAGCCCCAAGGAAAAGCTTTCCGGCGCGTATAACTTCAACTTCTCCCTGTATATGCAGGGCCCGGACGGCACCTTCTTCAAGAGTGATCCCGGCGGAAACTTCGGCGTTTATGACTTCAGCGGCAACTCTGAGCGGCAGAAGCTGACTGTCACCATCCCGAAGTTCTGGGCTGAGGAGACCTACACGCTGAGCGGCGCGATCAAGCAGGCGGGCTGGCCCGGCGTTCCGACGCACCGCGGCATCACCTATGCTGTGGGCACGAATCCCGGCTTCGATGCGCCCAAGACGGCAGGCATTCTCAGCCGTCTGCCGGAGATCACGATCCCGGTCGTAAAGCTTGACTTCCTGACCGGCAAGCTGATTTTCCGGGATCAGAATGGCACATCCATTGACCGCAAGAACCTGACCGTCACGCTGGCGGACAGCGCAGGCAACGGCATTGCGGTCGCGGAAGACGGCACGTTCAAGGCTTATGCCGAGGAATACTTCTACACCGTTTCCGGCGCTGGCGTTGAATACGCCACTGGCAGCGTCACCATGAAGGAGGAAGACCCCAACGAATTCATCATCACGCTGCAAGCGACCGCAGCGGGCGCATGGGACGGCAAGACGCAGACCGAACCGCAGACCGACGAAAACGGCGTTTACCAGATCAGCACCGGCGCGGAGCTGGCATGGTTCGTTGCGAAGAGCAAGGACGCGGACGTTACGGGCGTTCTAACGGCCAATATCAACCTCGGCAAATACGCATGGCTGAACATCAGCTCCAGCAAGAAGGTCACGCTTGACGGCGCAGGCTTCGAGATCACCGGCCTGAACGCCACGGCTGGCCTGTTTGCGCAGATCGGCTCGAATTCCTACATCCATGATCTGACCATCCGCGGCGCAGTTTCCGGCAAGGGCAACGCAGGCGCGATCGCCGGCTATGCCAGCGGCACTGCTCCGAAAATTGCGAACTGCTTCAACTACGCAGTCATCACCTCTACCGGCAACAACGTCGGCGGTCTTGTGGGATACACCTATCAGAACGCCGTGATCGAGAACTGCGCGAACTTCGGCGCTGTCACCGGCGGCAGCAGCGTCGGCGGCATTATCGGCGGCACAGTCGGCAACGGCTCGACCATCACCGGCTGCTATAACACCGCAGAAATTTCCGCGACCGGCAGCAAGGCCGGCGGCATTATCGGCGGTACCAGCAGCGAAATGACTGTTACAAGCTGCTACAACACCGGCAAGATCTCCGGCACGGCCTCCGGCGGCATCGCGGGCGAGGTCAAGGGCAATGTGAACTGGAGCGGCACTGTGCAGGGGAAGATCACCATCTCCAGCTGCTACTCCACCGGCGAAGCGGGCAGCGCCGTATTCGGCACGGTTGACACTGCTTCCTCCGAGATCTCCAAGTGCTATTATCTGAACACGCTGAACGCGGACGCGAACGCCGAAGCGCTGAATGAAGCTGACCTCAAGGACGCCGACCTGTCCGACGCGTTCGGCCCGGTCTGCGGCGGCTATCCCGCGCTCAGATGGCAGACCGACGCGACCTTCCACAAGGCGAACGGCGAGGGCACGGTCGTTGACCCACTTTGCACCGTGAAGGGCTATACCCGCTTCACCTGCAGCGAGTGCGGCGAAAGTTACCGTACGGCCTATGTCGCGGCGCTCGGCCACGACTTCTGCGAGGATCTGGACGGCAGCGACAACAGCTGTGTCCTGACGGCTCCCACCTGCACGCAGCCGGGCAAGATCGTCCGTACCTGCCGCAGAGACGGCTGCTCAGAAACGAAGGAAGACATCGTTCCCGCCAAGGGCCATACGCCCAAGGACGGCACCGAGCAGGTCTTCACCGGCTATAAGACCTACGAATGCGCCGTCTGCGGCGAAACCTACACGGTCTGGGACGACGACCGCCTCGGCCACGTCTCCTACCCCGAGCAGACTGTCACCTCTATCAGCGTTTCCGACAACGGCAATTACCCTTGGGTCTACAATGCCGATCTGGACCGCTTTGAGAGCAGCAACCAGGAGCAGGACAAGACAAGTTCCACGACCTCGTTCGCCTTTACGCTGAGCGCCCCCACTGTTCTGCGCTTCGGCTACGGCGTTTCCTCGGAAAACGGCTATGACAAACTGACCATCACGCTCGCAGCCGACGGCGGCAGCACGGAAACGCTGGCTGACGCTGTCAGCGGCGAGAAGAGCGGCAGCATCAAGAAGCAGCTTGCAGCAGGCAGCTACACACTGACGCTGTCCTATGTGAAGGACGATGCCTCCAAGGGCGGCTCGGATATGGCGTATGTCAGCGTTCTGACGCTGGCCGGCATGGCCCGTGTGATCGTGGAGAACACCACGTTCCCGAAGGCGGAGGGCGCTGTCTGGGAAGGCACGCTGACCGACACCTGGATTGAACTGACCGACGAATCGACCATGATGGGCTGTGTTGTCGAAGCGCTGGACGGCCACACGATCGTCGGCGCGGAAAGCAACTACATCTCCTCCATTGACAACTTGAAGGCGTTTGACGGCGGTACCATGTCCGGCTGGATGGGCACACTCAACGACTGGTTCACAAACTTTGGCTTTGGTGAATTTACCGTTGCAAAGGGCACGCTCTGCGCGGGCGACGAGATCCGCATCATGTACACCCGTACCGTTGAGGATCTTGGCGGCAGCTGGAACAATTCCGACACCCGCCTCAAGGCGCTCACGTTCAGCGCAGGCAAGCTGACGCCCAAGTTCAGCGGCGACACCTTCACCTACACCCTGACTGTGCCGGAAGGCACGACCTCGCTGCTCGTCACGCCGACGGCGGCAAACAAGAACTATCAGGTCCGCGCCTATCTCGGCACGCAGGCTACGGGCCGCGAATATTCCCGCACGTCCCTGATCCCCATTGAAAACGGCAGCGTCATCACCGTCGTCTGTGCAGACGACAGCTGGCCCACCATGAATGAAACGAGCGACGGCAAGCGCACCTACACCATCAATGTGGTTTACGGCGAAGTCAAGTCCGACGACGCGGGCGTCACATCTGTCAAGGTTGCAGGCGTTTCTGCAGCAGCCGGTACGGCTGAAAACAGCTTCTCCGTAACGCTTCCGGCAGGCACGGAGGTCACGGCAGACAGCTTCGAGATCACACTTTCCGACAGCAAGGCCACGCTTACCGGCCCGGCCAAGGGTGAGGACGGCGTCTGGACGTTTACTGTGACCGCTGAGGACGGCACTGCCGTGACCTACTCCGTCACGGTCACGGTGAAAGAGGCCAAGACGATCCACACGACCATTTCCATGCAGGCAGAAAATATGTTTATCATGGTTCCGACCCGCGTGGAAGTCTCCAGCGATCTCGCCGAACGCTATGGCTACGCTGATGATGTCACAGACGGCGTTTCCGCGCTGGACGTGCTCGTCAAGTACCACGAGCTCACCTTCGGTGAGGACTTCACGAAGGACAGCAAGAGCGATTATCTCGTCGTCAGCAACGGCACGATCACCACGGTCAACGGAGAAAAAACCTCCGCGTTCAGTTTCGCGGTCAACGGCGAGTTCCCCTGCGACAAGAATGGCGAATATAACACGCAGTACGGCTACACCGGCTACACCATCAGCCAGGCGCCCATTGCAGAAGACAGCACCGTTGAGTTCTTCTTCTATCAGGACACCAGCATGTACATGGACTATTATACCTGGTTCACGGATGCGGATGGAAACCGGCTCAACACGCTTACAGTTCAGGCCGGAACGGACTTCACGCTCGGCATGGATGGCTATATGTACGCCTACGGCGGCAGCCTGAAGCCGGAAGACCGTAAGACGCACGGTGCAGCGCTTGATCCCGAAGATCTGCAGATCTGCACAGTCGGCGAAGATGGAACGCTCACGCCGGTCGAGGGCAAAACAATCGGTGAAGACGGTCAGGTCACGCTCTCGTTCGCAGCAGCAGGCAGCTATGTTCTGTCCGCAATCGGCGACGAGTACACCGATATTGTCTCCCCGTGGCTCCCCGTCACGGTCACAGCAGCGCCGAAGTCCAATGACGCGGGCGTCAGAAGCGTTACTGTCGCGGACATCGAAGCAGCAGGCGAAAACAACACCTACACTGTCACCGTTCCCTATGGCACAGACGTTACGGCGGACAGCTTCGTGATCGTCACGAGCGACTCCGGCGCGACCGTCGGCGCTCTGACGCATGACGGAAACGTCTGGTCCTTCACCATTACCGCTGAGGACGGCGTGACCTCCAGGACCTACACTGTCACCGTTTCGTTCACTGAAGCGCCGAAGTCCAATGATGCAGGTGTCAGAAGCATCACCGTTGCAGGCGTTAAGGCTAAGACCAGTGTGAATAACGAGTACACCGTCACCGTTCCCTACGGCACGAACGTCACAGCCAGCAACTTCGTAATCATCACGAACCATGCTCGCGCAACCGTCGGCGCTCTGACACACATCAAAAACGTCTGGTACTTTACTGTCACAGCTGAAGACGGCGTGACCACCGCATCCTACACCGTTACGGTCACGACCGCCGCGCTTCCGACACCGATCAAGCCGGCTGTTGACAACACCAAGCCCGCTTCGGACTCCAAGCCCAAGCTTCCGTTCACCGATGTCTCCACGTCCGATTGGTTCTACAGCGACGTCATGTTCGTCTACGAGAACGGCCTGTTCTCCGGCACGGACAGCAGAAGTTTCAGCCCGAACGCATCTATGACGCGCGCAATGCTCGTCACGGTTCTCTACCGCCTCGAGGGTGAACCCGCCGGCACCGGCAGCAGCAGCTTCTCCGATGTGTGCTCCGGTTCGTATTATGAAAAGGCCGTCGCATGGGCAGCCGCCAACGGCATCGTCACCGGCACGGGCAGTACATCCTTCTCCCCCGATGCAAAGGTCACGCGTGAACAGCTTGCCGCGATCCTGTACCGCTATGCGCAGTACAAGAAGCTGGACACCGATGCAGGCGCGAAACTGGATAGCTTCTCCGACGCAGGCAATGTTTCCGGCTATGCCAGCGAGGCGCTCAGCTGGGCTGTCTCGGAGGGTCTGATCAACGGCGCTTCCGGCAGACTCATGCCGAAGGGCGACGCAACCAGAGCACAGGTCGCCGCGATTCTCCACCGGTTTGTGGAAAACGTGATGGACTGATCGCATAACCCCAATTTGCAGTACAGGACTGCCCCCCTTCGGGGGCAGCCCTGCCTGCTGCATTTTAGGGTGCATCTGAAAACCGGCCGGCCGGCTTTCAGATACATCCTAGCAACACAAGACATGCGGAGTTGATTTGAATGATAATCCGGAAAACGAACAAACAGACAGCCGTTTGGGCGCTGCTTACACTGGTGCTGACAGCCGTACTTCTGACCGGGTGCGAAGCGCCGCAGGCCGGGCCGGCCTACAGCTGCACCGTCTCCATTTCCTGCGCTTCCATTCTGGAACATATGGATCTGTGCAGCCCGGATAAGGCGGATCTGGTACCGGAGGATGGCTGGCTGCTGGAGCCGGTGGAAGTCTCCTTTCAGGCAGGCCAGAGTGCCTTTGACGTTTTGCAGCAGGTCTGCCGGGATAAAAAACTCCATATGGAGTTTTCCGACACACCGGTCTATCACTCTGCTTACATAGAAGGCATCGGAAATCTCTACGAATTTGACTGCGGCGCGGAATCCGGCTGGATGTACGCGGTGAACAGCTGGTTTCCGAATTACGGGTGCAGTCAATATACGCTTCAGGATGGCGACGTGGTCGAATGGGTCTATACCTGTGAACTCGGCGCAGATGTCGGCGGCGGCGCTGCGGCAGGGGCGGAATCATGAGAAACCGCGACGCTTTTTCAGGGTATCACCCGACTGTCTGCTTTTTATATTTCACGCTTGTCCTGATGCTGTCCATGTGCCTGATGCACCCGGTTTATCTGGCGATCTCGCTGACCGGTGCGCTGGCATATGCCATCTTGCTCAAAGGCAGGAAAGCAGTTCGGTTCGCCGTCATGGGGCTTTTGCCCATGGCGGCGCTTGCCGCGCTTGTCAATCCGGCTTTCAATCACGAAGGCGCAACGATTTTGACGTATCTTCCCTCCGGAAACCCGCTGACGCTGGAGTCCATGCTCTACGGTGCGGCCGCTGCCGTGATGCTGGCATCGGTCGTGCTCTGGTTTTCCAGCTTCAACGAGGTCATAACCTCGGATAAATTTGTCTACCTGTTTGGCCGGATTCTCCCCGCCCTGTCGCTTGTTCTGTCCATGGCGCTGCGCTTTATCCCGAAATTCAAGGCACAGCTGCAAGTCGTATCAGAAGCGCAGACATGTATTGGAAGGGACACGAAAACCGGCAGCGTATTCCGCCGCGTCGGAAATGCCATTCGGATTTTTTCCATTATGGTCACATGGAGCCTGGAAAACGCGATTGAAACGGCAGATTCCATGCGTGCGCGCGGCTACGGCCTGCCGGGGCGCACCTCATTTTCGATCTACCGCTTTGACAGCCGTGACAGTTCTGCCCTTGCATGGCTGGTTTTCTGCGGCGCGTATCTGCTCTCCGGATGGATTGCCGGCGGAACAGCGTTCCGGTACTATCCCACGATCAAAGCCGCCCCGTGGACACCCTTGACCATAAGCTTTCTGCTTGTTTATCTCGCACTGGTGCTCACCCCAGTCATTCTCGACCGAAAGGAGGACAGACAATGGAACTCTTCACGCTCAACCACTTGAATTTTGCATACCCGGAGCAGGAAAAGCAGGCCGTTTCCGATCTCACGCTTTCTGTCCATGCCGGGGAATTTCTGGTACTCTGCGGCCCGTCCGGCTGCGGAAAATCGACGCTTCTGCGGCAGCTGAAGCCTGTGCTTGCCCCGCACGGGCGCAGGAGCGGCGAGATTCTGTTTGAGGGCAGACCCTTGGACAAGGTATCGCAGCGCGAACAGACAGAGAAAATCGGGTTTGTCCAGCAGAGTCCGGAAAACCAGATCGTAACCGACAAGGTCTGGCACGAACTTGCCTTTGGACTGGAGTCTCTCGGCTATGACACACCAACAATTCGCCGCAAAGTGGCAGAAATGGCAAGCTTCTTTGGGATCCAGACGTGGTTTCACCGCTCTGTTACGGAACTGTCCGGCGGGCAGAAGCAGCTTTTGAATCTTGCATCCGTGATGGTTCTGCAGCCAAAGGTTTTGATTCTCGACGAGCCGACAAGCCAGCTTGACCCCATTGCAGCTTCCGATTTTCTTGCCACACTCAGCAGGCTCAACCGGGAGTTGGGCACAACTGTCATTCTGACGGAGCACCGGCTGGAAGAGGCGTTCAGTCTCGCCTCGCGCGTGGCCGTGATGGATAAGGGCCAGCTTCTTTGCACCGGTACGCCTGCCGAAGTGGGCGCCGAGTTAAAGGCCAACGGCAGCACCATGTTTTTGGCAATGCCGGCCGCCATGCGGATTTGGAGCGCCGTGAATTCCGATACAAGCTGCCCCGTTTCCGTCTGCGACGGCCGGAACTGGCTGCTGGATTATGCAAAAACACATAAACTGTCCCCCATCCCAGAAGGAAGCAAACATGTGCCGCAGGCGGAAACTGTCGTGTCGGTACAGGGACTCTGGTTCAAATATGAAAAAGACCTGCCCGATGTGCTCAAAGGCTTGTCCCTAAAACTCCGCAAAGGCGAATTTTTGGCGCTCCTCGGCGGAAACGGCACGGGCAAGACCACCACGCTCAAGCTGCTGGCAAGCCTGAAAAAGCCGTATCGCGGAGAGTTGACTATCAGCGGCAGTGTTGGACTGCTTCCGCAGAATCCGCAGACGCTGTTTGTAAAGCCGACCGTGCGCGAGGATTTGCTGGAACTTCTGCCGAAAGCGGAACGCCGGTCTGCGCGTCTGGCGCAGATTGTTTCGCTGTGCGGTCTTGCAGACTTACTAGACCAACATCCCTATGATCTCTCCGGCGGAGAGCAGCAGCGCGCAGCGCTGGCAAAGATTCTGCTCCTGAACCCGGATATTCTGCTTCTCGACGAGCCGACAAAAGGCTTGGACGCAGAGTTCAAGCAGACGTTCGGGCAGATTCTCCGTACGCTCCAAGTGTCCGGCACAGCAATTTTAATGGTCAGCCACGATATCGAGTTCTGCGCAAAATATGCTGATCGCTGCGCGTTGTTTTTCGACGGAAGCATCGTTACAGAAGCGGCTCCCCGTACCTTCTTCAGCGGAAACAGCTTCTACTCGACCGCCGCAAACCGCATCGCGCGGGATGTGCTGCCCGAAGCTGTCACGCCCGAGGACGTGATCGCCGCCTGCGGTGGTACCGTTGAAGCAGAACTGGCCTTGCCGGAATGCAAGCATGTTCCGGCAGTACCGGAAAAAGAAACGCAGGTATTAAAAAAACTCCCGGTCTGGCGCAAGATTCTTGCCGCCGTGTCCGGTTTTGCATCGTTAGCCCTGACCGTTCAGGCCATTGGCGCAACAGACCTCACGAATCTCATTGACGCAGGCGGTTTGACCGCATTCGCAGACAGCCAGCTGCGCCTGTACGGCATTCTGCTTATCTGCCTGCTTGTGTTTGCGCTGTCTGTCAGCCGCAAAGCAGACTGGCCAGACGCTTTGATACAACCGCCCGCAAAAAAACGAAAGCTTCGCAAGCGGACAATCATTGCGACGCTGCTTATCCTGCTTTTGATTCCTCTGACGCTGTTTCTTGGCCTGTACTGCTTCGGCGGGCGAAAGTACTATTTTACGTCGCTGCTGATTCTGCTTGAATGTATGCTGCCGTTTTTCCTGATTTTTGAGGGCAGAAAGCCGCAGGCGCGCGAACTTGTCCTGATTGCCGTTCTCGTTGCGCTGAATGTGGCAGGCCGCGCCGCATTTTTCATGCTGCCGGAATTCAAGCCGGTCGTCGCCATGACGATTCTGGCTGGTGTGGCCTTTGGCGGCGAAACGGGCTTCCTCGTCGGCGCTATGACCATGCTGGTGTCTAATATGCTGTTTTCGCAGGGGCCGTGGACGCCATGGCAGATGTTTGCCATGGGCGCAATCGGCTGGTTGGCGGGAATCTTGTATCGCAAGGGCGTGCTGCGGCGTTCAAAACTCAGTCTGTGCATCTTCGGCGTGATCGCCTCGACCGTGATCTACGGCGGCATTATGAATCCAGCGTCGGCCCTCATGTGGGCACAGTCCGTCAACTGGAAGATCATTCTAAGCTATTATATTTCCGGCATCCCGGTCGATCTGGTGCGTGCAATCGCCACATTCTTCTTCCTCTGGCTCGGCGCAGAACCGATGCTGGAAAAGCTGGACAGAATAAAAACAAAATACGGCTTAGCGGAGTAGATTCCGCTAAGCCGTATACTCGCATTCTTAGTGACCGGCGGCGCTTGGAATATCCTGAAGTGCGAAGCGATATTCCTGCTCTGCGTCGGGATATTTCTCCCGGTCAACCTTGCTCAAAAACATGGCAAGTGGACGCACCCACAGGCCGCCATCTCCGTAAAGCTTCCGGTAAATTACGCAGGGTTCCCCACTCTCAGAGTTCTTCGCAAGCGCCTCTACAAGATAGTAATCACCTTTGAAATGACGGTAGACCCGCCCGATCTGAAGCTGCTGCATGCTGCTTCTCTCCTTTCGCAGTAAATGTCCCGCAGGCCGGTTTAACCGGCCTGCGGGCTTTTGGTTTTATTTTGTCAGCTTGTTTTTGTCGAAGAAATACTCTTTCGTCAGCTTCGCCACGACGCCGGACAGGGCAAACAGGGCGATAAAGTTCGGAATCGCCATGAGGCCGTTGAACGTATCGGCAATATCCCACACCACGTCGAGAGACGCGACCGCACCGATCACGACGACGATGATGAACACCACCTGATAAGCCTTCGAGACTTTGAGGCCGAACAGATACTGGACACAGCGGCTGCCGTAGAGCGACCATCCAAGAATCGTTGTAAACGCGAAAAGCATCAGCGCCAGCGCGACAAAGACGGAAGCGAATTTCTGGCCGAACATGGTGGCAAACGCGGCAGTGATGAGTTCGGAGCCGACTTTATGGCCGAAGGTGATGTCTACGCCGCTGCAAATGATAGTCAGGGCCGTCAGGGTGCAGATGACAATGGTATCGGCAAAGACCTCAAAAATGCCGTACAGGCCCTGTTGGACTGGACTCTTGGTATCAGCCGCCGCGTGGGCAATGGCTGCAGAACCGAGGCCGGCTTCGTTGGAGAATGCGCTTCTGCGCAGACCCCAGACAATCGTCTGCTTGAGCGCAATGCCACTAGCTGCGCCGCCGAGCGCCTTGGGTGTAAACGCTGTGGCAAAAATCTTGCCGAAAGCCGGGCCAATATTGCCGGCATGGCCGAAAATCACGGTCAGCGCGAAGATGATGTACAAAACGCTCATAACTGGGACAAGTTTTTCCGCCACGGCGCCGATGCGCTTGATGCCGCCGAAAAGGATTACACCGATCAGCGCGGCAATCACAACGCCGAACACGAAGTTCAGCAGCTTCCGCTCCCCTTCCGCTGCCGGGATAAAGGCGTCGATGGCGTCGTTCAGGGAGCCAACGATGGAGTTGACCTGCGACATGTTGCCGATGCCGAAGGAGGCGATGGCCGCAAAGACGCAGAACAGAATGCCGACCCACTGCCAATGCTTGCCGAGGCCGTTTTTGACGTAGTACATCGGGCCGCCGACCCAGTCGCCCTTCGCGTCGCGCTCACGGTACTGGATAGACAGTGTAACCTC
>ERZ791923.2050-NODE-2050-length-19423-cov-5.533664_pt1 | contig 19423 bp, 17 predicted proteins | sample MGYA00510133_ERZ791923 | MGnify/ENA primary metagenome ERZ791923 (study PRJEB30046, sample SAMN00792106) | human gut metagenome | study: EMG produced TPA metagenomics assembly of the A metagenome-wide association study of gut microbiota in type 2... | reverse complement strand
CTATTCCTCATACCCTTTTTATTCAATTGTCCAAGATGTATTGTAGTCCTACAGGAGAGCATTGCTTGAGCACCGGCGGAAATATTGCGCTGGGGTTCAAGGTAAATGAGCACAAGCAATTTGAAATCGACCCGGAGAAAGCGCCTCTTGTCCGTATGATATTTGAAATGTACGCCGACGGCAGGAAAGTTACCGAGATTGTAGAGCGCATGAATTCTATGGGTTACAGAACTGCTCATGGCGCACGGTTCAATAAAAATTCTCTGCACACGATTTTGAAAAATAAGCGCTATATTGGCACGTATACATATAAGGGTACAGAAATCCCCAACAGTATGCCCCGGATTATTTCGGACGAGCTGTTTAACAAGGTCGCAGACCGAATGAGCGCCAATAAGAAAGCTCCTGCCAGAGCGAGAGCCAAAGTTGAATACCTGCTGACTACAAAGCTGTTTTGTGGGCGGTGTAAGGAAATGATGACCGGCTTTTCGGCCACGGGAAAACAGGGAAAGGTCTATAATTACTATATCTGCAACGGCAGGAAAGCCAAAAAGTGTGAGAAGGGCATGGTCAAAAAAGACTATATTGAAGATATAGTGATATCTCAGTGCCGCAAGTTTTTGACCCCAGCCAATATTGCTAAAATTGCCCAGAAGGTTTCTGCCCTCTGTGAGGAAGATCGGGATACCAGCAATCTGCGTTTTCTGAAAAAGGACTTGGCTGACAATAAGAAGAAGCAGGAAAATGCCCTTAACGCAGTCATGGAGACGGATAACCCGACCATCCGTAAGGGGCTGTATGACAGGATTGCACAGTTAGAAGCAGCGCAAAAGGAAATAGAAGCAGCGATTGCACAGGAAGTGATTCCCTTCCCGTCATTGACCGAACCCAAAATCCGTTTCTTTTTAACGGCGCTGCGAGACGGCAGTGTGAAAGACATCAAGTACCGCAAAATGCTGATTCGGCTATTTGTAAATAGGATTTATCTATATGATGACCACCTGACAACCACCTTTAACACAGGAGAGGACACCGTTGAGATAAATGACAGACTATTAGCAGAGCTGGAAGAGAACAGTGATAAGGAAAGACTTTTGTTTAAGGGAAAGGATGGTCCACCATTGGACGTATATCCGAACCCTTCATCGTATGGGGAACGGTATTCGTCCAAACCAAAAGACACCCCTTGCCGTAATGGCAGGGGGGGTTTTCTTTGCATATAAGGCACCTTAGGTGAGTTAGGTGAGTAATCGGGCTAAAATCCCTATAACTTCTTCTTAGTACGCGCGTATATAGAATAGTTTATAGGAAAAACGCCCGATTACTCACCTTTATCACCTAAACTTTTTAAATTTAGGGGCAATTATAGTCTTACTTCTTTCCCTTCACCACAAACCCCGTGAACCCTGCCGCTTTCAGCTTTTCCAGCATCCTGTCGGCGTTGGCGCGGACGGCGAAGGCTCCCACCTGGACCCGGTACAGCACCTGTTCGGCGTCGGCCTTGGGTTCTTCGGCAGGCTTCTGCGTCTGAGCCGGGACGAAGGCCACGCCCAGGTACTTGCACAGACCCTTGGCGATGGCCTCGCCGATCTCCGTGGTGTGCTCCACGATCCACTTGGCACCCTCCACCGTGTCGTGGAATTCGCACTCACAGTATACCGTGGGAGCCGCCGGAGTCCGCACCTCGTAAAGGTTGGGGTTCTTCTGCACGTTCTCGGACGTTCCCGGCGTCAGCGGGGCCAGCTCCGCAAACACCGCCTTGCAGGCGTCATACCCCTTGCCGGGGATGGCGTAGCAGAACAGCCGGGTGCCCATGACCTTACGGTTGCAGGCGTTGGTGTGGACGCAGTTGTGGATGTCCGCCCTGAAAGCGTTGGACTGGGCGCAGCGCTGGGCCATGGTGGAACCCAGAGCCGCCACCTGCACCTCCACGCCGCTGCGGCGCAGGGCCGCCGCCTCCGCCTCGGCGATCTTCTGGCATTGAACGTGCTCGTTGGTGTTGCCCCAGGCGTAAGCGTTGCTCACCTGGTCGCTGGGGCTGATGTAGACCTTCTTACTCATCGCTGTTCTCCTCTCCCGGCAGGTTCTCCTCTGCCGTGTCCTCAGTGTGTACCTTCAGCTTTTTCAGCAGGGCCTGCATAAAGCCCGGCACCGGTGCACCAATGGCCGAAACATTCTCCAGGATGGACAGCAGCTCGTTGATGACCAGCCAGATGATGACGATGCTGGCAAACAGGAAGTCCACCGGCCAGTTCCAGCCCAGGCTGTCCGCTCCGTAGCGCAGCAGCCAGTCCACCACGCAGGCCACCCCGACAATCACCAGGTAGCCCACCTTTTTCAGGATGCCCCACAGGCCCACCCGGGAGGACAGCTCCCCGGCGTGCCAGGCCTTGGCCATGCCGGTGATGTAGTCCAGGACCATCACCACCACCAGCACCAGCACCGGCACCAGCAGCTGAATGCCGTAAGCGCACAGCGCCCCCAGCGCAGCCGCCAGCGCGGCCTTGATCGTGTTTTCTTTCATGTAAAATCTCCTTTCCTGCCGCTCTGGGCGGCGTGATTACTGATTATCGGCGCACCATGACAATCCACTGGATAGTCGCACCGTTTGCCCAACAGCGGGAAGCGGGACGTACTTCTGGGCCGCCTCGTCCCAAATCCACAAAATCGGTACGCTCATTTCACGCCTCCTGCAAAGAAATCTGGCTGAAGACGTTTTTAGTACCAACGCCGCCGCTTTTCTGGGAGAAACAGATAGCGTATCCCTTCCCAGCCTCTGGAGTTATGACATTGGAGCAAAGCTCCGTGGTGCTGTAGCAGACCCGAGCGTTGGACGCGTAGGTCCACACGCCGTCGCTTACGTTATAGGTCATCAGGTTCACGCCGCTGTTTGCGCTGGCACATTTTGCCGCGAAGGTGTAATTTTTCCCGACCTCCAGCGCCAGCGGAACCACGATGCCGTAGCCGGAGAGCTGGCTTGCGCTTGCACCTCCGGCCTTAATGGTGAATTCCAGTGTGTCCGTTCCGACCGCAAAGTCCGTCATCGATGCATTGGCCGGGCTTTGAGTGGTCCCGTTGAAGGACAGCGGATAATAGTACTTATCCACGCTGAAGCTCCTGCCCACGGCTCCGTCGGAATACTCCGGCCACTGAACGCCCGTCCGGGCGGGCATATCCCACAGGGAGGGCGTCTGGCCTCCGCCGCTGTCACCGTCGTGCACACCCAGCATTGTTTCGTAGATCATTTGCCCCAATTTTGCATAGCCGCCCTCCGTGGGATGTACGCCATCATTGATGTCCTGAGTCGGATTCAGCACACAGTTGTTGGGTGAGACAACCACGGATGCGTTACCGGCAAAGTGCTCCATCAGCGCCTTGGACAGGCGTATCGTGTTCAAGCGATAGACGAAGTCGATCTGACTGGTGCCGTATTTCTCTGTGAAAACGGAGGTGTTCCCATTGGGCGGCGTAAGCAGATCAACGATGACCTTGATGCTGCTGTCGTAAGCCAGGATGGAGGTCACCATGGCGTCCATGTATCCAATCGTTTCGGCAGCAGAGAAAGAATCAAGCCCTGCATAGAAGATATCGTTGATGCCCAGCTGGATGACCACCACGCCCACGCCGGTGTAGCCCTGAGTGGCCATGTAGTGGCTGAAATCGAAGCCGTTGTCGTAAAATGGGTTTGTGTAGGTGCCGTCCGCCGCCTTAGTGCAGTAGTCAGAGGCTTTCCACCCGGCCCGGCCCTCGTGTTTGGCCGGAGCCGTGCCACGTGTCCCGAGCAGCGTTAGCGCACCGCCCGCGGCGGAAAAGCAGCTCAGTAGCTTCTGGCAGATGTAGCCGCCCTGGGTCACGGTGCTATCGCCGATGACCAGCGCCGAAGCGGTAACAGCCTTGTTGTCTACGGCGATGATCGTGCACGTGCCGCTTGCCAGCAGGCTGTAACCAGAACTGTACACTTTCCACTGCAGCGGATACGTCCCGGCTGCATTGGCCGTTACGGACAAATGATCGTCATACCGCCGTGTGGTCAGCCCACTGACTGAGCCGCACCAAAAAATGGCGTTCTGCCGGGAAATCACATTGGCGTAGTAGATACTGAATTCGCCACCGGTCAGGACCCTGACCACTGGGGGAATGGCCACGGTGATGGCCGGGTCGGTATCACCCGGGTCTCCTTTGGGACCCTGGGGGCCAGTGGCGCCGGTATCTCCTTTGGGACCCTGGGGGCCGGTGGCGCCGGTATCGCCCTTGGGACCCTTCAGTCCGGCCAGCGCCACCACATTGTCCCAGTTTTCCCCATCGCCGGAAAACTGGATGTATCCGTCCTCCACCCGCATGGACGAGACGGCCGGGTGCTCCGTCAGATAATCCGCCACCGCCTGGGCGACGCTCTCCGGCTGCACCGCAATCAGCTGATTGAGCTTTTCCGTGATCTGAGCATACACATCCTCCGCCGGGTCTGCCGGAGCGCCGCCGGGGGTGGTGACGGACGGCAGCACCCGCAGATCCGCCGCCCGGCTGGTGTGCAGATCCCCGGCGTACAGGCCCACGGACGCCCACCCCGGCGTGCTGAGCACCGGCAGAGCCGCCGTATTGCCGGTGAATACCACGTCCTGATAGGTGCCGTCCGCCAGGTTCACCCGCATGGTTTTTGTGCCATAGGGGGTCCACTCGTCGTCCAGGTCCCACACCACCATGTAGTCGCTGTTGCCGCAGATCACGGTCCCCGTGCCTCCGGCCCGCTTGTCCCGAATTTTGATCTTGATTTCAGGCATTTGCTTCATCTCCCTTCGGATACGCCCGTACGCGGCGGAAAAGTTGCACCCGCTGTTGCCGTCTCCGTTTTCGCTGATAGTTGACAGCATGGCCCTGCGATGCTACAGCTTCGCCCGCACCGGCGAGGACGCCGCCTATCTGGCCTTTGACATCCCCCTGGAGCAGGTGGAGCAGGGCCTGGCCGCGCTGAAAACCCTGGGCGTCGGCGGCTTCAACGTCACCATGCCCTGCAAGACCGCCGTGGCGGGGCTGGTGGACGAGCTGTCCCCCGCCGCCAGACTCATCGGCGCCTGCAACACCGTTACCGTCAGCCAGGACGGCAGACTCACCGGTCACAACACCGACGGCATCGGCTTTGTCCGCAATCTCCACGAAAACGGCGTGGAGGTCCGGGGCAAGCGTCTGGTGGTGCTGGGCGCAGGCGGCGCGGCTACCGCTATCTGCGTGCAGGCCGCTTTGGACGGCGCGGCGGAGATCGCCATCTTCAACCGTGATGACGAATTTTTCGCCAACGGACGGCACACCGTGGAGAAGCTGGCCCAGGCCGTGCCCGGCTGCAAGGCGTCCATTACCCCGCTGGAGGACGGCGCAGCCCTGGCCGATGCGGTGCAGCACTGCGACATCCTGGTGAACGCCACCCGTGTGGGCATGAAGCCCCTGGACGGCGAGACGTTGGTTGATCCCGCCCTGTTCCGCGCCGATCTGGTGGTGGCGGACACGGTGTATAACCCCCGGGAGACCCGGATGATCCGGGAAGCCAGGGCCACAGGCTGCCAGGCCGCCGTGGGCGGCATCGGCATGCTGCTGTGGCAGGGCGTGGCCGCCTTCAAGCTGTTCACCGGCAAGGATATGCCCGCCCAGGAGGTTCTGGAGAAGTTCTTCTCCTACTCCTATTACCAGGCCCGGGCCAAGGGCGGCTTCGGCCTGATCACCATCGAGTCCACGGTGGAGAAGGACAGCGAACTGGGCGGTAACTTCCGCATTGCCTCCTATCCCACCGGCAAGGGGCAGATCTCCGAGGCCATCCGCTCCATGATCGTCCGGGCGGAGCAGGCCGGGGTGAACATCCGGCTGAACACCGAGGCCACGGAGGAGCCCCTGCGGGCCCTGGCTCCCGACGCTGTGATCCTGGCCACCGGCTCCGTGCCGCTGGTACTGCCCATTCCGGGGCTGGCCGACTGCGGCTATGTCACCGCTCAGGACCTGCTGCTGGGCAAGACCGCCGCAGGCAGGCGCGTCCTGGTGGTGGGCGGCGGCATGGTGGGCTGTGAGGCCGCCGTGTATCTGGCTGAGCGGGGCCATCAGGTGGCCATCGTGGAGATGAAGGACGTCATCGCCGCCGACGTGACTCCGGAAAACCGCCGCTATATGTTCCGGAACTTCGAGGAGAACCATGTGCTGCTGCAGCCCGGCGCCAAGGTGACCCGGTTCTATGCCGACGGCGTGGACTACGCCCTGGCAGACGGCACCGCCGGTTCCCTGCGGGGTATGACACCGTTGTGCTGGCCATGGGCTCCCGGTCTAACGCCGGGCTGAAGGAGACCGCCGGGAAGGTGGCCGGTCAGATACTGGTCATCGGCGAGGCCGCCAAGGCCCCCGGCAATGCCGTTCTGGCCACCGGCGACGCCCTGGAGACGGCGCTGGCCATCTGAGGCCCACAGAACCGGCAAATTATGACGTGCTGTGTCTTGGAGCGCAGCGGAAAGGAGTCGTCCAAAATGGTGGAAAATCCCAACAGAAAAGTGGAGAAGCTGCTGCCGGAGGAGCGGCTGGGAGGCAATGGTCTCTTTGCCCGCATTACTGTTTTCCCCGGCAGGGAGATCAACTATCATGAGCACCACGGCGAAACCGAAACCTATCACATCATCGCCGGCGAGGGCGTATACAGCGACAACGGCGCGGAGCGTGCCATTCACGCCGGTGACACGTTTTTCTGTGACGATGGCGGCGGACACGGCATCCGCAACACCGGGGCGGATGATCTGGTGTTCATCGCGCTCATTATCAGGAAGTGAAATTTGATATGGCAGGCATAAAAGGCACGCTTTTGCGTGCCTTTTATGCTGAGACTGGCTCTTTGACAGACAGAAAAAAGCCCGCGAAATCCTATGATTTCGCGGACTTTTTGGTACGCCCGACTGGATTCGAACCAGCGGCCTTTAGAGTCGGAGTTATCAGACCGTCAAGCCGGAAAGCCTTGCAGGGCAACGGTTTGGTTGGTATTGCACAATTTTCCGGCATTTTGAAGAAAAACCTCGGAAGCCTTGCAAGGCAGGGCTTCCGAGGTTTTTCGCGGTAGTAGTCAAACAGTAGTCCGAGCGCTTCGCAGGTCATGCGGCTCGGTTCATTTGTGTGACCTTAATCCAATAGCGTGGCGCGGGACGATTCTACATATTTTTTCCAGCGGCGGATAATCGCATCCTTCAATTCAAAGCCGTGGGGATAAACGGCAACATCTTGGATATTCGCCTGCCGCAGTGCCTGCGCTACCTTCTTCGAGCAGCCGTAGGGACTACATCCGTCTCCGCAGTCCAAGAGAAATGTTTCCTTCGCTTCTTTCACATAGCTGACTTTTTGAATCTGCGCTACGCTGGGGTCGAACTTCGGTTTCATGCCTGTACCTCCTCGTATCAGTCTCTGTTTTCTCTTTTTTCATGTAGCTTTGAGTACATTGAACCGCCAGACACACCAGCAGCAAAATTCCCAGATATCCCGTATATGGGTAAATAATGCCCACCAGAGTGCCAAAGGGCAGCTGCCCCAACCCAAAGGCCGCGGCTGTAAGTATGGCCGCAACAAGAATAGATTTTTTTGTTCCTACCGGTGCCAGCTTGCTGCATACCGTCCACATCATAGGAGCGGCAGTGGAAAAGATCCCGCACAGCAGTACCACGGAAAACACCCCTCCCAACACAGGGGATATGTCCTTCGCCAGCTGCAATGTCGGCACTGCATACTGGGCGATCTCGTCTACCCGCAGCAATAGAGCCGCGTTCATGAACAGCACAGCTGTCATCAGCACAACGCCGCCCAGAATCCTTCCATCTGCTTGGCTTCATCAGGATACAATTCGCTATACAGCTTCTTGTTTTCCGGATATGGTATCCAGAAGCTTTCTTTTCAGGGTGTTCGGGTAGTTTCTCATCGGCGTGGTCTCCTTGAAATTCCTCTTAAGGCGAAGCTTCCGATTTTTTTCAAATTGTCAAGTGTTTTTTTGATTTTTTTGCAAAAATAATCCAGACCGCCCTATCGGCGGTCTGGATTATTGCTTATCTTAATGAGATTACGGATAAGCCAGAGGTTTTGATTTTAAGCCTTGCCGCCGTTATGCAGTCTTCATATCTTGACTATTACCATTTAACGGCTGGTAAAAAAAGGCTGTGGGCCACCCAGATGGGCTCCGCTTTCTGGATCAGCTCCGTGGTCGGAGGCCACCACAATCTCATGCTCAGACGCCAACAGCCGGGAGAGCACCCGATCATCGACCCGGCGCAGGAAAGCCTCCTTTTCCGCCGAATCGTGGCGATGGGCCGCTTCATCCGCCCCGTTGATATGCAGCAGCACAAAGGGGCAGCGTTCCGCCGCTCGAAGGGCTGCCTCTGTCTTGGCGTCCAGATCCGTATCCACATCGCCAGTAGCCCCCTTTACCGGGAAAAGCTCCATGTGCAGCAGCCGGGCAATCCCCTTTACCAACTCCTTGCCGCAGATCACGGCGCTCTTCTGGGGAAATGGCGGCAGTGCTACCGGAACAGACTGTCCCCACAGAAGCATACATCGTTCTTTCGTCAGCAGTCTTTCAAAGGCATGGCGCAGTACCAGGCTTCCCTGCGGGCACAGTGCCCGCTGCCCGCCGGAAGGAATCTGCGTTACAATGTTATTCACAGTATGCGCCATGTGGGGAAATACCAGCAGTGCCTGATAGCCGCCCAGCCGATAATAGGTAAATGCAGGATCCTCTACCTTTGCCGGGGCACAGCAAGGCATGGTACAGCAGCCCTCTCCATCCAGCGTGTAGCAGCTGCCCCGCAGCAGCAGGTCATCGGGCCGGACGGGGATTCCGGCCCCCAGCGCCTCTACATAGCCTCGGAGATGTACCGGCAGATCCGTTACCCCCAACAGGCGCAGTACGCAGTGCAGTGTTTCCGGTGGGAAGCCGCCGCAGGTATCCACATACCGCACAGAACCCATGGACGCCAGATGGCCATATCGCTCCACCTGAAAGTGGGGATCCGTCATGCCGTCAATCACGCATAATATCCTGCTCAAGTCTCTCCCCCTTTTTCCATTGGAACTTGTTTCGTTATACTTCCCGGCGCAGCACCCGGTAGACAAAGGACATATCCAGTCCGCCGCGTACCACGTCCGCCAGCAGGTCGTACTGCCGTTCCTTGTAGCCGCAGGCGTCAAAGGTTGCCAGCGCGTCAAAGGACACACCCTTTCTGGCGCACAGTGCTTTCAGGATCGTATCCGTGATGCCCGGCGCGTCAAAAATGCCGTGGACATAACTGCCGTATACGTTTCTGCTGCCGGTGAGGGCGGGCATCTGCTGCTGACTGCGGCCCATGTGGATCTCGTACCCCTCGTAGGCGAGTCCGTTCAGGCCGGAGAGCATTCCCTCCACACCGTGAAAGACGCCTTGCGTCTGGGTCTGCACCTTTTCACCCCGAAATTCGGTGTCCATCTCCAGCAGACCCAAACCGTTGATTTCCGTGACACCGGCGGCCTCCACATGCTCCGGGTCGGACACGGTGCGCCCCAGCATCTGATAGCCGCCGCAGATGCCGAAAACCAGCGTGCCGGCGTCAGCCGCCTTCAAAATGGCCGCCTCCAGACCGGACTGCCGCAGCCACCGCAGGTCGGCAATGGTGCTCTTGGTACCCGGCAGCAGGATCATGTCCGGCTGGTGCAGGTCACTCACCTGATCCACATAGCGCAGCGACACGTTTCCGTAATGTTCGAAGGGGCTGAAATCCGTGAAATTGGAGATGCGCGGCACACGGATTACCGCGATATCCAAGAGCTTTCGCTCTTTGGAGCGGTCAAACCGCTCGGTCAGGCTGTCTTCATCGTCGATGTCTACGTGGGCGTAGGGGATGACCCCCGCCACTGGGATGCCGCACAGCTGCTCCAGCGTCTTCAGTCCCGGCTCCAGAATGGCCCGGTCACCCCGGAATTTGTTGACCACCACGCCCTTGATGCGGCGGCGCTCGTCCTCCTCCAGCAGTGCCACCGTACCGTAGAGCTGGGCGAACACGCCGCCCCGGTCGATGTCGCCTACCAGCAGCACCGGCGCGTCCACCAGCTTGGCAAGGCCCATATTGACGATATCATCCTGCTTGAGGTTGATCTCCGCAGGGCTGCCTGCCCCCTCAATGACGATCACGTCATACTCTGAGTTCAGACTGTTGTAGGCCTCTAGCACAGCGGGGATGTAGTCCCGCTTGCGGTGGAAGTACTCCATGGCCTGCATATTGCCCCGCACCTGTCCGTTGACGATGACCTGACTGCCCACGTCGGTGGTGGGCTTGAGCAGGATGGGATTCATGCGGGTGTCCGGCTCGATCCCGGCGGCCTCTGCCTGCACTACCTGCGCCCGGCCCATCTCGCCGCCGTCCTTGGTGATGAAGGAGTTCAGCGCCATGTTCTGGCTCTTGAACGGTGCCACGCGGTAGCCGTCCTGCTTCAAAACGCGGCAGAGTCCCGCCGCCAGCAGGCTCTTTCCCGCATTGGACATGGTCCCCTGAATCATAATATTCATTGCCATAGTGATTTCTCCTTGCAGAATTGCCGGATGGCCGTTATCAATGCTTCATTTTCCCCGTGAGGCCTCACCGCAATGCGATACCACCCGTCGCCCAGCCCGTTGTAATTCCCACAGCCACGGATGGCGATACCCTGCTGCAGCAGGCCCTCCCGCAGCCACAGCGGCCCGCGGAACAGCAGGTAATTGGCATGGGACGGGCATACCCAGAAGCCCAGCGCCGTCAGGTTATCCGTGAGCCACCGCCGCTCCGTGTGGACGAGGGACAGCGTCCTTTGCAGGAAGTCCCGCCCCGCCAGCGCCGCCACACCGGCACTCTGGGCCGGCGAGGACACGTTCCACGGCGGGGACGCGGCCGCCATGCGGCGCAGTAACGCATTGTCGGCGCACAGGCAGTACCCCAGCCGGATGCCCGCCATGCCGTAGCTTTTGGTGAATGCCTTCAGGATCAGCAGCTCTGGGTGCGCTGCCAGAAGGGACTTGGCGCTGACGCCGTCCTCCGTGAGATCGAGAAAGCACTCATCCAGAAACAGCCGCACCCCTTGTGCCGCGCAGTATTGCAGGATCTGCTCCAGCAGAGGGAGCGGGATCAGCCGCCCGGTGGGGTTGTTGGGGTTACAGAGGAATACCCCCTCCGGTTTTTTCTCTTCCAAAAAGGACAGAAACCTCTCGTCCAAATCGAAATTCTGCGCCTGATGCAGGAAATACCGCTCTACGCGGCAACCCACCTGCGCCAGTCCCGCCCCATATTCCACAAAGGTGGGGGCCAGTTCCACCGCCGTCCGGGGCCACAGGGCGGCGCAGTATGTGTAGATCAGGTCTGCCGCGCCGTTTCCGCAGAGAATATAGGACGCCGGCACCTGCTCATGGCCCGCGATAGCCTGCACCAGCCGGCGGCAGTAGGGGTCGGGGTAGCGGTGCAGCCGGGGCAGAGCCCGGCACACCGCCTCCAGTACGCCGGGAGGCGTACCCAGGGGGTTGGTGTTGGCGGAAAAATCCAGCGTGATACCGCCGCCGTATACATCGCCGCCGTGTTGATTTTCTGTTTGATACAGCATCTATGTCTCCTTTATAGCGCAAAGGACAGCTTGACCCCGCAGCTCAAAAGCAGGGTGAGGATCGCTGTGACGGTCATCAGGCGGCACACACGGGGGATGTCCTCGTGGGTGATCTCCCGCGATGCGTCGCCGATATACTCCTTTTTGTGCAGTACACCGTGGTACCACGCATCCCCAGCCAGACGCAGGCCCAGAAGCCCCGCGCAGACAGATTCCGTCTGCGCCGAGTTGGGACTGGCGTGCTTCCGGCGGTCACGGCGGAAGATCCGCCAGCCCGCTGAAATATCCAGTCCCATCAGGCCGCCCGCCGTCAGCATCAGCAGGGCGGACAGCCGCGCCGGGATATAATTCACCACATCGTCCGCCTTGGCGGGTACAAGACCGATGTTCTTATAGGGCGGCTCCACATACCCCAGCATGGAGTCCATGGTGTTCACTGCCTTGTAGAAAAATCCCAGCGGCGCGCCGCCGATGGCCAGAAACAGCAGCGGCGCCACCACGCCGTCGGAGGTGTTCTCCGCCACCGTTTCCACGGCGGCACGGGTCACGGCGGCATCGTCCAGCCGGTCGGTATCCCGCCCCACGATCATGGAAACAGCATGGCGGGAGGCGGCCAAATCCCCGCTTTCCAGCGCGTCATAGACCTTCATGCTCTCGTCCCGCAGGGACTTGACGGCCAAGATCTGCCAGCACATCACGCTTTCCAGCGCCAGACGCAGCCACGGGCTGACCAGACCGCTCAGCCACAGCAGCAGAGCCGGGACGGCGGTGGATACGATGACCACCGCTCCCCACAGGATGGCGCCCGCCGCCCGCTCACCGGAGGGCGTTTTGGGGCATATGCACCGCAGCCCCCGCTCCAACACACTGATACATTTTCCAATCAGAACTACCGGATGGGGAAAGCCGTGGGGGTCGCCCACCAGAAGGTCTATGCAAAAGCCGATAACAAGTGCCGCAAGCGACCACATCATGCCGTTTCTCCTCCGCCCTGCATCGTAAAAATATAAATGGGATTTTGTCCGCTCATCAGGTGGTAGCTTCCGGCTTTTCTGTCCCGCGCCGCTTGCAGGGACACCACCTCCGTCTCCGCAAAGGGGAACGTCGTCAGGCAGTCTGTCAGCTCAGCCACGGACTCCAGCGAAACGGCCGTGGCCACGATGCGGACATGAGGATTTTTTTCCAGCAGCAGCGCCACGATCTCGTGCATATTGCCGGCACTGCCGCCGATGAATGCGTGAGTGGGGGCTGGCAGGCCGACGCAGGCCTCCGGCGCGCTGCCGCAGACCACCTGTAAGTTTTCCAATGCAAACCGATTACGGTTTTGCCCCAGCAGCGCTGCGGCATCCTCTCGCCGCTCTACGGCGCAGACAAGCCCTTGCTTTGCCTGTAAGGCCATTTCCACCGACACTGAGCCGGTACCGGCGCCGATGTCCCAGCAGACGCTCCGCTCCGTCAGCCGCAGCTTGGAAAGGCACACCGCCCGCACCTCACTTTTGGTCATGGGAACCACGGGCATTCCCTCCGCACTGCGGAGAAAGGCGTCATCCGGCAGACCCGGTGTGACCACCGCGTCGGGATGGGGGTTTTCGATAAGCGCCACGCTCAGAGGGGCATAGACACCATCCGTCAGTTCCGCCGCTGTGCCGCGCACGATGCGCTCATCTGGGTAGCCCAGCCGCTGGCCCACATACACAGAGACATGGCCCAGATCACCCTCTGTCAGCGTACGGCACAGATCGTTGATGCCGCGCTCGCCGCCTACCAGCGCAAAGAGGCGGCTGGTTGCCCGCACCTCCGGCAGAATGTTGTGCTGCCGCCCGTGGAGACTCACCACCCGGACATTCTCATAGGAGGTCCGGAGCCGGGCGCACAGATAGGACAACGAGCTCAAACCCGGCAACACCGCCGTGTCGCAGCCCTCCAGCAGGGGCAGCAGCTTTTTCGTGCCGCTGAAGAAGCCGGTATCGCCGGACATGACCACCGCGAAGCGGCGGTACTCCCAGTGGGTGCGGATAAAGTCCGCAATATCCTGCGGCGCAATGGCGTCGCAGGTGTGCTGTCCCGGCCGCGCCACAGCCTCCAGCATCCGTTTTGCACCGATGAGACAGTCCGCCGCCTCAATGGTTTCACTGACCTCACGGGTCATAGCCTCCCGGCTGCCGGGGCCGATGCCGACGATCCGCACCTGCGGCCGGACGGTGCAGCCAAACCGCTTACACAGCACATCCAGCACCGCCGCAAAGGGAAGCCCCTCCCGCTGAGGCGGGCGGCCAATGACCACCAGACCTGCGCCCGCCTTCCGGGCGGCGGATGCCTTAGCGGGAAAGCCGCCGGCTTCGCCGCCGTCCTTGGTCACCATCCATGCGGCGTCGGCAAACTGCAGTGTGGCCAGATCCATCTCCTCGGAGAAAGGCCCCTGCATGGCGATGATATGGGCGGCCTTCAGCCCTGCTGCGCGGCAGGCCTCCAGCGAGGCATCCATGGGCAGCACCCGGGCGTATACCCGCTGGGTAAAATCGGGGATGCCGCTATACGCCGCCAGCTCCTTACTGCCGGTGGTCAGCAGGATATTGCCTCGCGTACTCTCCAGAAATGCGGCGGCCGCCGCCGCATTCTCCACGCAGACCACATCCTCCGTCTGTTCGGAGGATTGCCGCAGCAGGCGCAGATACTCCGTCTCCGTTTCCCGACAGGCTGTGCAGATGCTCTCGGTGATGGAGGTGGCATAGGGGTGGGTAGCGTCGATGACCAGATCGAACCGCATCCTTTGCAGCATCCGGATGATGTCCTCTACCGGGATGCGTCCCGCCAGAACCGTAATGTTTTCCGCCTCCGGCAGCAGCGTTTCACCGTACTCCGTGGCCACGCATACCGTAGCCTGCACCGGCTGTCCGGTCAGGAATTCCACCAGCTCCCGGCCCTCCGTGGTGCCGGCAAACACGCAGATATTACACATTGCGGTATCCTCTGGGTGTGACCAGTTGACCGGCCACCGTTTTGACGACGGCGCTGCCGATCAGCACGGTGCAGAACATATCCACCTCCGCCTCCCGCAGCTCTGCCAGCGTCAGGATGCGGCTGCTCTGCCCCTCACGGCCAATATTGCGCACGATGCCGCACAGCCGCTCTCCCGGCAGACGGCGCAACAGGATATCGCAGGCCCGCTTCAGGTGGTCGGGTCTGCCGTGGCTGGCGGGGTTGTACAGGGCGATGGTCAGATCCGCCGCCGCCGCGCAGTCCAGCCGCTTTTCGATGGTTTCCCACGGCGTCAGCCGATCGCTGAGGCTGATGACCGCAAAGTCGTGGGTCAGCGGCGCACCCAGCACCGCTGCGGCGCTGCAAGCCGCCGTCAGACCAGGCACCACCTGAATTTCAGGCTCCTGCGCCTCGCCCCGCAGCTCATAGACCAGCGCCGCCATGCCGTAGATGCCGCTGTCACCGGAGCAGACCATGGCAACGGTCTTACCGCTGCGCGCCAGCTCCAGCGCCAGCTGGCAGCGCTCGGCCTCCCGTGTCATGGGGGTGGAGTGAAGCTCCTTGCCGGGGTAGCGATCCCGCACCAGATCCACATACACCGGGTAGCCTACGATGGCGTCACACGCCCGCAGGGCGGTATCCGCCCGAATGGTCATATCCTCATAGCTGCCCGGCCCGATACCTACTACAGTTACCTTACCCAAAGCGCACCTCCCAATGCTCCGCCGCAACGGCGACGGTCACGCCGTCCCGCGCTGTTTTTTGTACGATCAGTTTTTCGGCATCCAGCAGCGCCGCCCGCTCACAGACATTGTCCACGCCGGTAACGGAGCAGACGAAGTCGGAGGGAGTGAAGTCACCCGCCACATCCCGCAGCTGCTGCGCCGTGTAAAAATGCACCGGCCAGTTGTTTTTCTCACAGGCGGCCAGCAGGCCTGCCTCGTCCTGCTTCAGGTCGATGGAACAGACGCCGCAGATGGCCGCCGTGTCCAGCCCATTTTCCGCGAACACTGTCTGCACCGCACGCACCACCGCCTCGGCGGAGATGCCCCGCCGGCAGCCTACACCTACCCGCAGTACGCGAGGGATAAGCCGCAGGGTGCGGGCGAAGTGTGCCTTTGTGCGCCAGCCAATGAAAACGCCCAGCGGGCCACTCTCCCCGGCAAACGTACCCTCCGGCAGGGGGGCGGGCAGAGAAAACTGGCTGCAAAGGGGGATATCCTCCTCTAAGATCGCCGCCGAAACCGCCTTGGCAAGCCCCATGTCGGAGATGACGCAGCCGTGCCGGGCAGCCCATGCGTCCACGGAAAATTTGCCGCGGACATCGGTGGCGGTGGTGACTACCGCCGTGGCCCCCAGCTTTTCCGCCAGCTCCACCGCCAGCGCGTTGGCGCCGCCGATGTGGCCGGAGAGCAGGGGGATCACAAACCGCCCCGCCTCGTCGATGCACAGCACCGCCGGGTCGGTCTTTTTACTCTGTACATAGGGGGCAATCTCCCGCACGGCGATGCCGCAGGCCCCCACGAAGATCAGTGCGTCCATGGAGGAAAAGCACGCGCCGTACACCGCCTTGTCCAGCGGCAGAAACTCCGGTTCCTCAAACCGCTCCATGGTGTAGCACACGAACACTGCCTCCGGGAGCGCTGTCATCACCCGCCGCGCCGTGGCGCAGCCGCCCCGGCTGAAGGCAAACAGGGCGGCTCTCATTGCGCCCCCTTGCGGAACTCCGTTGTAAAGTTGGGGTGATACAGCAGCGAGCGCAGATAGGTGTCACCCAGACAGTTGCCCACCACGATCAGCGAGGTCTTGGTCAGACCGTTGCCTGTCACCGTCTCGTGGAGCGTCCCCACCGTGCAGCGGAAGATATGCTCCTCCGGCCAAGTGGCCTTGTAGACCACCGCCGCCGGGGTGTCAGCGGTATAGCCTCCCGCCAGCAGCTGGGCTTGCAGAAGCTCTGTCAGTGAGGTGCTGAGAAACAGCACCATGGTGGCCTGATGGGCCGCCAGCGAGCGGATGGACTCCCGCTCCGGCACCGGGGTGCGGCCCGGGGCGCGGGTGATGATGACGGTCTGGCTCACATCGGGCAGGGTGTACTCCGCCCGCAGCGCGGACGCTGCGCCGCAGAAGGCACTTACGCCGGGGCAGACATCGTAGACAATGTCCCGCTTTTCCAGCTCGTCGAACTGCTCCCGCACCGCACCATAGATGCTGGAATCCCCCGTGTGCAGACGCACCGTGGTCTTTCCCTCCGCCTCCGCTTTCTCGATGAGGGCGATAACCTCCTCCAGCGTCAGCTTGGCGCTGTCGTGGATCTCGCAGCCCTCCCTGGTGTAGTCCAGCAGCGACGGATTCACCAGTGAGCCGGCGTAGATCACCACGTCGGCCTCGCCCAGCAGCTTGGCGCCTCGGACGGTGATGAGGTCGGCAGCGCCGCTGCCCGCTCCCACAAAATGTACCATTGTCAGTCCTCCTTTATCCGGCGCAGCAGCTTGGATGCGCCCTTCGTCTCACAAAGATAGCCATATTCCTTGGAAAAGAGGATGGCTCCCGTCTCTATATCACTGCATTTATAGTGCATCATGTCGTCAATGCGCCCGGCCAGCCGGTGCAGCACTGCGTCATAAAGTCCCTGCTCCTTCAACAGCCGCAGGGCGTCGTCACAGGTGGCGCAGCAGAGCATCTCCGCCGCCGCACCGCCTTGCAGCCCCTCTGCGGCGGCACAGGCCGTCAGGATGTCCATGCGGCAGTCGCCGTAGCGGGAGTGGGTGTTCCACATACCGCCCGCCAGCTTTACCAGCTTGCCGATATGACCGATGAGCAGCGCCCCTCTGAAGCCCAGCTCCCGGCATATCTCCAGCGCGTCGCCGATGAAGTTGGAGGTCATCACCGCCGTGGCGGGGTCGATGCCCATGGCACCCTTGATATAGTCCGCGCCGTAGTTGCCGGGGGCAAGCAGTACATAATCCGCGCCGCCCTCCCGCCGCTGCCGCAGCTCTACATGGATGGTGTCCACCAGCGCCTGCTCGCTCATAGGCTCTACGATCCCCGTGGTGCCTAAGATGGAGATGCCGCCCTCAATGCCCAACCGGGGATTGAAGGTCTTTTTCGCCAGCGTCTCGCCATCGGGAGCGGAGATTACCACATACAGGCCGCCGGTGTATCCCAGCAGGCCGCAGACCTCCTCCACATTCTCCCGGATCATCCGGCGGGGTACAGAGTTGATGGCCGCCGCGCCCACCGGCTGGTCAAGACCCGGCTTGGTTACCCGGCCCACGCCCTGTCCGCCGTCGATGACAATGCCAACAGTCTCTGTTTTCCGCACCTCGGCATAGATCAGGGTGTCACGGGTGATATCCGGGTCATCGCCGCTGTCCTTCCGGATGGCGCAGCGCACACAGTCCGGGGACAGATAGATGTCCTCCACCGCCAATGCCAGCTCCATGCCCTTGGGTGTCAGCAGGCGGATGGACTCCTTTTTGCTGCCGCTCAGCAGCATCCATGCGGCGGCCTTGGCCGCCGCCGCGGCACAGGAGCCGGTGGTGTAGCCCAGACGGAGCTTTTTTCCGTCCCGTATGATAAATTCCTTCATAACCTACCGCCTGATCTGGTAGAGCATGGCGTTGCAGATGGCCGCCGCCACGTTGCTGCCGCCCTTGCGGCCCCGGGACACGATGTAGGGTGCGGCAGCGGCCTGGATGATGCGCTCCTTGCTTTCCACCACATTCACAAAGCCCACCGGTACCCCGATGATGAGGGCGGGACGGAGCTTGCCGGCCTCCATCAGCTCCTCCAGCGAAAAAAGTGCCGTAGGGGCGTTGCCGATGGCGAAGATGCAGGGCTTGGGCAGGGCTGCCGCCCGCTCCATGGATACAAAGGCACGGGTCACGCCCCGCTCCTTAGCCTCCGCCGCCACGTCCGCGTCCGACATGAAGCAGTGTACCTCTCCGCCCAGCGAAGCGAGGATCGTCTTATTGATCCCGGCCTTGACCATCTGGGTATCGGTGACGATGTCGCAGCCCGCCCGTAGAGCGGCGATGGCCTTTTGCACCGCGTGGCCGGAAAAGGCCAGATTGTCCACATAGTCAAAATCCGCCGTGGTGTGGATGACCCGTTTGATAACCAGCTCGTTTTCCGGGTCCAGCCGCCGGTCGCCCAGCAACTCTGTGATGATGGCGAAGCTGCGCTTCTCAATGTCCATAGGCTTCATTTGCTCCATCATAGCGTCTCCTTTCTGCAAGCCGCCAAAAAGCGCTGTGCCATGACCGGCTTGGCGTAAAAATGGAAGTGGGGGAAGCCCGCGTACAGCGTATCGGTGGCGTGTACGCAGGTCCACTGCTTTCCGGAGGGCTTTTCCGCCAAAAAAGCGCCGCCGGGCTGGGGGGTGTCCCAGTGGTGGAATTCATGCATGGGTACCTGTTCTCCGGCGCGGCAGAGGAGATTGTCCTTCCGGGCCGTGGCGGTGATATAGCCGAACCGGGTCAGCCTCCCCGTATCAAAGCAGTCCCCCGGCAGCGCACCCACCATGGTGCGACCTGCGATGGACTGCGTCAGATACATGAAGCCGCCGCACTCGGCGATACAGGGCATCCCCGCGTATACAACGTCTCGGATTTGCCTGCGCAGGGCGTGGTTTTCCTCCAACTGCGCCGCGTAAAGTTCCGGGTAGCCGCCGCCTAAGTACAGACCCTGTACGCCGTTGGGAAGCCGTTCATCCGTCAGGGGGCTGAAGGGCACCAGCTCCGCGCCCAGCTGCCGCAGCAGGTCGAGGCTGTCCTCATAGTAAAAGCAGAACGCCCGGTCACGGGCCACGCCGATCCGCACCGGCGCGCCCGCCTCCGGCAGCACC
>ERZ791923.2044-NODE-2044-length-19449-cov-4.239662_pt1 | contig 19449 bp, 15 predicted proteins | sample MGYA00510133_ERZ791923 | MGnify/ENA primary metagenome ERZ791923 (study PRJEB30046, sample SAMN00792106) | human gut metagenome | study: EMG produced TPA metagenomics assembly of the A metagenome-wide association study of gut microbiota in type 2... | reverse complement strand
ATTCGATCTCCAAGTTGTTTTATTTTGGTAACAAGAAATCCGCCATTCATTTTCACACAAAAACTCCTATATAGTATTTTATCAAATAATACTATATAGGAGCTTTACTGTCAACAGTTTGTATGTCTAAGTAGAAGTAAATTCCGATTTATTATACTCTTTCTTTCTCCCATCTTCTTGCCCTTCGGTCAAAAAGCATCCCCCTGTCATGAAATCCGATATAATTGATGACAGCAAACTTATAATAGGATACCGCCTGCTCATAAGTCCGGAACAAATCCTCTGCAGATGTCATATTCTTTTCATGGCCTATCTCCCTCAAAAAACTATTTTTTCTTACTGATAGTTTAACAAAATATCAGCTACTTTTCAACGACAGCCTCTTTCTTCTCCATCAGGGCGTCCACTGCCCACCGGAGAAAAACGGTGTAATATAGGACATAATAAAGCCCAAACCATTGATAATTGCCCATGTAATCGCAATCCTTTTCAGCCATGCTCTCGATTCGTCAACCGTTCTGCCGCTCCGAGAAAAATTCATTAAAAGAAGTGCTATTGCCGCCGTCACAATCGCTGCAATCGTAGAAATCCCTATAATTTGCTTATAGACATCCTTCATAATCTCAGACGCTTTTTCCCAAACAGTAACGGCATAAACCGGTCGAATCCAATATGCCTGCATCGTAACCACACAGAAAAATAAATATCCAAGCTGTGGAATACTGATATACTTCTTCTCTTTACTGTTCTTTTTCATAAGCTGCCTCCTTATTTCAGGTACAAAAAAACACCCAAATCAAGATAATTCAGGTGTTCTTTGCTATCTGTATATTTTTCGATACTATCATTATATAATAGAAGAAATTCATTGTAAATTCCAGAGATGTTCCAATTTCGTTCCAATCATATGCCAAAAATGTCTCTGCAGAACGAAAATCCGCTCCACACATTTGCAATGGTTCGCAAAACTTAAAATATTTCGTATTTACGCATTTCCTCACAGTTTTCGGAACGGCGCAAATAGTCCTTAATACACATTCAGCAGTTCTGTCACAACATCAGAATGATTCTTCTTCAAATCAGACAGTTTCCATTCCGGATAATTCTGATAAATGCGTATGGAATTCGGGAACATTTCGATATTCTTCTCGAAATATTTTTCCTTTTTCTCTACATAATCTCTGTTGCCCTGAGAGGTATTCTTTCTTCTCGATATTAAGACAAGGTTCCCCAGCTTATTTGTCCATTCTTCTCGTTCCGCTTCAGAAAAGTCCTTTACCCATTGACTATCTGCGGAAGGATTGCGAGGAAGAATATGTTCTATGCTTGCGATTGCCTGCGGAATCATAGGTGTAGAAGAACCTCTATAAATGAGGTCTAATTTTAGAAGCAGATACTTTGCAAATGATCTTCCATAAATATCTCCATTGATGACTCTTTCAAAATCGCTTTTGTTTATGGTAAAAATCTTTGATTGTAGCAATGCTGCGGAATCCTGACTTGCTTCAATCTCACGCAGAATGGCGTTTACATTTTCCATTCTCACAGTTGGAGTGGCAGCAGTAATCCAATCCGCCGATAACTTGCGGTCCAGTGCTTTCAGAAATGCAACAAAGCCCCGTCTGCGGTATTTCCGATAATAATCTAAAACGGGTGCGATCCAGTAATCCGCACCAAATCCCGTTTCCATCAGCTTCAGATAGTTTGTAATTTCGTAATCGCCGGTTACCACAGAATGATCCGTATCAAATACCTCCTGATATGTATGATAATAAGAATAAAGCAGCTCGAAGGTATCCTTCCCTCGGCGCAGAATTGGAGTTCTGGGGACATATTTTTTCTGTGTACGGTCATATTCCTGATTAGAATAAACAAACTCATCAAATTCCTTTAATAATGTCGTTGTCTGCTTTTTCTTAACAAGAATTGTTCTGATATGCGAAAGAAATTTATCGAAGTCCTCGCCAAAGTACGTCTCCATTTCTTCCCATCTTGTTGCCCAGGATGTTCTATCTGCAGCAGAGAGTTCTTTCAGATTTTCTGCCTTCAGAATATCACTGCTCGAAAGCTTAACCCCTCTGTTATTTAACACCGTAAACAGCTGAAAGGCATCCTGCAGTTCTTCTGTCGCAACATAAATCATCAGAACCTTATTTAAAAAATAAGACAGGTATCCAATAATTTCATTCTTGTTTTCTTCAAGGAATTCATGGGCAACTAGCATGGCATTCGCCATATTTCGGATAGATATATTGACATCCTTCGCCTGCATCTTATCTTTCAGAAGCACATCGTCACATGTGCCATGTAGCGGCTTTATATGCTCGTTCACAAAATCTCTGACATCCGAACGGATATTAAATATAATCCGCATCCGTTCCGGCTGCTGTAAAATGGCATCCTCCGCCTGATAAACAAAACCGGCTAACGAATTCTGATATTGCGGATAATCTGTAAGCATATCTCTCATGCACGCTAAAATCAGAAAAACCGTTGTGATTCTTTGCTGGCCATCCAGCAATTCATATTCCGTATAAGAAACATTATTCTCAGATTTCTCATTTATTTTCAATACCATGGAGCCGAGAAAATACTGCGCCTCCTTATTTTCCCGATAAGCAGATATTGTATCATCCAGAAGATCTCTTACCTGATCGGTATCCCAGACATACGCCCTCTGGTAATCCGGAATACAGTACCACATATTGAATATCTCTCGAATCACCTTTTTCTCACATTTGATTTCAGTTGCCATATCCGCCTTCTCCTTCCGGTAAATCAGCTATGCTCGTAATTTTCTTATTCTATTTATTCAAAAAGCTCTGGCTCGTTCTCTTTCTCAAAAGATAATACCTTGAAATTATCCCATTCTTCAGATAATTCATAAATATTAACTATTGCAACCTTTCCCGTCTCATGCCCTTTCGAACTGTCCATTTCTTTGCCTGGTTCTCAAAAGTTGTGATGTAAAGACCTCGACCAAAATCCAAATATTTTTTCGAATGTATTACATCCGAATTTTTTATAATTTCTGTTGATCCATGATATACAATCATACATTAACTCCTTTTTCTCTCACATAATCAGTAATATCTTCTACCAGATATTCCTTTCCCTGTGTATGAAGAACATCGTAACATTTAATAATGTAATTATCTAAAATTCCTGTTGTGTTTAATATTTTATACACTTCGGCTGGAGACATCTTTCATTTTTCCGCAAGACTATATAACATGAATATCGAAAAACTCAATTCTTTTTTCTCACACATAATCACTACCATCCTTTCTCTCATATTTATACTTAGATTATAACAAGTATTTTAAGTTATCGTTCAAGTTATTATCATAAAATAACAGATATCTATAAGAATCCGCCCACTATTCACCTTACCATTGGTTGCGATAATTATCATTATCTGAGCGTTCTGATTTTTCATAGCCAAGGTATTCATCCATTTCAGCTTCCATCATTTCCTTGATGGTGCCGCCCAAAAGATCCTTGAGTGCATCCTGAATGTCTTCTACAGACGGGATATCGTACTCTTCAAGGAACTGATAGATGATGTTTCGTTTTCCTTCTGTCATTTGTACGCGATGTACAGGTTTCTTTTGCCTTGCCATAATAAAAGGTTCTCCTAATGATATTTATTGTATCATAGAAGAACCTTCTAAACACTATTTTATAAAAAAAAGCTCACATGCCCAAAACTGCCACAAAAAATTGTGCTTAGCAGCCCATAAGCTGTTGCTCCTTAAAAGCTGCTACGAGGAGTGCCTCTCATGTGTCATAACTATCTTGGTGGTATATATCTCCACACCTTTAGTAAAAAACCTGCACCCGACACAGTTCCCTCTGTGGTTATATTATCAAAAAAAACCTGTTCAAGCAAGCAATCCTGATAATTTATTTATTGCCAGTTAAGTATGGAATTGTCCCTATGGAAAAGTTGCCTACTCCGCATAGAAAAGAATATCATCAGATTTTAGTGTTAAATTACCGCCAAACCACTTTCCTATCAAAAAAACCTGATATTTTCCCGTATCAAGCCCTATCTCTGTATCTCCATTTTCTAAAGGGACACTACAAATCTCACCACTTTCTTGGTTTTTCAGCAATAATCTTCCTTTGCCCCAATTTCTTTCAACAGATAATTCCATTGTTGCTTGTTGTGTAGAGGTAAGATTGCAGATACTGCTATTTCCACACATCAATAACATACGCGCTTCGAATTCTCTATTATCAAGTATGGAGGATGAGTAAAACGTTGTATGATGTACCTCCGGGTAGTCAGCCAAGATTTCCTCATCGGCAAGATTATACATATTACCGTATTTTACATTTTGCATACATAACACAATCATACAAACAATTAGTAGTATGACAGTCGCAATTCTGAATTTTTTTCTCCCCATTTTCATCTCAACCTCCTTAAATGAACTAATTAAAGTTCCCCCGTAGCAAAGCTACAGGGGGTAAAACTGCTGAATTTAATATACTCCCATGGAGGCCCCTGTAATATCCCAACCATACATATCATGTCCCTCTTTATGGATGTAAACGCTTTTCTTCCATTTCTCACTTCATCCATATCCACATGCGGCATCTGGATCGGTGTCAGCTTACGGATACGGATTGGCTGTGTATTTTTCTTGTCTTCTTCAATAAATTCGTATTCCATCTGCAGAATACACCAGATACCACCACAGAGCAGACGATCATAGTCTTTCACATAATCCGGATGGATTGGAATCCCTTTCACACCCAGATTTGAGAATGTCGCTTCGTATCGATCTTCCTTTGTATTTAGTACAACTGTGATACGGTCAATCACTGTATAGCTGCCTCTTTCACGCAAAAGAGAGAGAATCTTCTGTGCCTCATCCGGACGCACATAGTTGTCTCTCAAAATATGCTTTACATTCTCTACACCTTCTTCAATGATCTCTTCATCATCGGAATTACAGTATTGTCCGAGGAGATATTCCAGTACATAAACTGGAACATTAGCACCTTCTCGGATGGATTTCGTTAAATCCTTCCGAACAATACGACCGTCATAGTATTGACGGAGCTTTTGCTTTATTTCTTCTCGCTTGTCTTCTGTTGCATTTAATCCATCTGATTTAATATTTTCCATTTCTATCCCCTATTCTTTATACCTCTTCTTCGTCTTTTAGATAAACATTCTCAATATTGGTTGAACCACATATTGGACATTTATTTACATTTGCAATAATCGCATCATAATCTCTTGATAAACAATTTTTGCAAAAGATATAATCTTTCATAGAAGTTCCTTTTCTCTTTCCATCTATTTGTCGCCGAATTTCTATTTTAGATGGATTATTACCTAAAATAAAATCAGGTAATAAAAAAATTGATGTTTTCAATTTTAACCACCCATCATCTATTTCCATTTCTTTATAATCGTATTCTAAATATATGAACAAAACATACCTACGTTCTCGTTCTTTTTCCCATTCGGAATCTTTAACTGATAATATCCAGTATTGTAATATTCCCTCTAAAAATTTCTTTTTATCTTGATTTGACATTTTAAACTTGTCGATAACATCCATCAAGAAATTCAATTCCTGCTTTGCAGCATCCCGATCATATAAAACATCAAATGCAATTACCTGTGACAGAAATGGTCTTGTTGTTTTTAACGGCAGCCTTACATCAGCATTATCTTTCCTTTTTAAATGGTGTATACCTATTGGAGCTAAAAGCTCCACCAAACGATCTCCTTTGTATCCATATACACACTTACCATAATCCTCCTGCATATCTGGATTATCATATGATTTACTAAATGAGGAAACATAATATGTTCTTGTCGCTGTAAAATCAATGTCTTTGGCCCAATTCACCTTAATCCATGATGAATCTTCAAATAACTCAGGAATAACCTTCTGTTCTCTCTCATCATTAAGATCTTGAGTCTTTCGCATCCAAATCTCATGGTTTTTTATAGATTCTCGTGCAACATCCTCTGATATATACTTACAAATATAGTCCTCATTATAGTTATTTCTCGATTTCAATATAAAGTTACTTAATTGTGTCATAAGAACACCTTTTAAAGGTCTTACAACTGGAGACTGCTTATTTAATTCAATAAGTCTTGCTTCTAATGTGAAAAGTTTCTTCAGCTCATCTCGTTCAAATTTCCATATTCCATCTCTTAAATTTCCGTGCATATAACTTATATCATTTAACAAATTGACATATGAATTAGTTATAGTGTCAATTTCTTCTGCTGTTTTTGAAAGATTCATGCTATCCTCTACTACAGAAATCAATTGTTCAGAGAAACTCTTATTTTTTTCTACCGTAAATTTTAGATACGCAAAATAATACAATTTAAGCTGCAACATTAATCCTTGTTCATATGCCGCAATACCGATTCCTTCTTTTTCATTAATAACTTCTGACATATAAGCCATATTTTTTTGCAATCTAGCAGTTTCACCAACCAATTCATATAAATATGCTTTCAACGCATTTATATTGGACATTGCTCCATAAAAATAAAGTGTATTGATTATGGATACTTCATATTCTGTTACTCTATATCGTCCTAAATAGGAGCGCTGATTCAAATCATAATCACTAATCCACGAAAGCAACCGTTCTTTCGTAATATAACTCGGATTATCACGAAATTCTTCTGTTGCCTTCAACACTCTATCTAATACATATTCTCTAGCATTATCTGGCCATTTTTCTGGTTTCTCAGCATACTTAATTTCCATAAATTCACCTCTTAGGGATGTACTCCAATATTCCTTAATCAAACAATATGAACCGCATAAAAATGCACACGGATTTTTTTATCATTCCTTAGTAATACAGTTTGAGCATGTTTTAATTCTGCATATTCAACATCGACATCTGCAATTTCCGTTAAACGTTCATATGGAAATTGAAATTCATTCAAATGTACAATAAGCCTATCGTAAAATCCTTTTAAATTTTTACCCTTATAATAAATTATCACAAATGCATATGGACAACCATTGGGATCATAATTTACAAGCACTTTTCTAATATGATTATCTAAATATTCTTTTGACACTGAGTCTAAGATTAATCCCTCTATCATTACTCCCGGAATTCCATCTATATAGAGTTGAATATCTACTTCACCCGCATCAGTTTCCTCTTCTGATTTTCCTTGCCTTGTTTGATCTTTTGTTTCATAACTTTCGTCCAAAATATCACGAATATAATCATTCATTTCATTTTCACTACTCTGTAAATTGTATGAATGATTTTTTTGTAATTTTGAAACAGCTCTCAATACTTTATTTAATAACTCTTTCTCCTGAACTCGTTCATCAACGATTGTTAAATTATTTGAATTTATTATGTATTCGTCAATATGCTCCTTCAATACGCTAAGTTTAGATTCCACTTGTTCAAATTTTGTCTTATCTGTAAGACCATCAAATTTTTTAAGTAGCTTTATCACTTCATCAATATAATCATCTTTTTTTAATTGTGCCAAAGATAATACTAATTCATCGCGCCATCTCATAAACTCAGGATCATCATTTATTTTTTCAACCTGCATATAGTTTATCTTTTTTTCTCTTTTTCTCCAATCGTAAGAAGAAAAACTAAGACTATTTTCCAAGTGAAAATTTGCTTTAATTGTTGCAGTTTGTTCTATAAGTTCTCTAATTTTATCAGCCGTACCCATTTTTATCCTTTCAAACACCATTTATTAAAATCCAAAATCATCCACAAATGCAATATCAATCATAAATTCATATTGCTGTAAAATATTCTTCTCATCATTCGCATCTGCCAGTACCAGATAATACTTGTTTCCATACTTATATTCTCTGGACTTCAATGTAAATTTCTCATGGAATGTTCTCTTCTCTGGTGCATCTTCTCGGTTGTTTGCAACAATTGGTACATCAAAGGATATTTTTTCTCCATCTTCCGTCGTAAAGTATGCCACCAGACTTCTGGCTTTCATGGTATCAGTTACTTTCTCTGTCTGGATAAAATCAAAGTAAGTAATCAGGTTCGTCACTTTTCGATTCACGGAAGTCAGAATCACATCTACATAATCGTAAGCAACCGCTCTGGTATTCGTTGTCAGTTCAATTACTGGAATCAGCATCTCCTGAAGAGAAGAACCACCATGCACATAGTTCTGCCCACCACCGGCTACCTTGAAAATGTCTGCTCCGATTGGTGTTGTCACATATAAATTGTTCATATATGCCATCAATCTGGATTTCATTCCTGGTTCGTTTACCTTCTGTGTTGTAAGCAGGAACCGTTTATTGGAATATGTACAAATTTCCCGATCATAAGATACTTTATCGAATTCATGAAGCTTGTCTCTCTTATACAAGAAACCATGATCAGCCGTGATAAAGAATTTCGGTGCTGATATATAACTGGTCAGTTTCTTGATCAGCTTATGAATTTCTTCGATTGCTTCTGAACACGCCGTAAATACTTCATTTTCACTGACAGGCTTATCACCACGAGCATCCACCTGATTGTGATAAATATATACGATATTCTTCTTCTGCAGTAATTTACGAATTTTCTCTTTATTGGCACTTGCTACCTCATCAAAAGCTAATGCCACATTATTTTCATTCTGTGCTTTTAAAATCTTATCTCTGGATGCCAGATCACCACAACTCTGTCCATCTACTGTAACATTCAATTTATCGTCTACCTGCAACTCATTGTGCGGTAAAAGGCTTGCCATTCCCACTGATGTTACCGAAGGTAGACTGCTTATCATACAATCTAATTTCGGAGTACATTTTTCATCCAGTTCCAATCGATCCATCAATTCTTTTGCACATTCATACCGGAAAGCATCCGAAATAATAACGATGACACGGTTCTTTCCTTCATAAGCCTTCAGATAATTGCGATAAAAGTCTTCCTGACGTTTTAATCCAGTATCTGCCATCAGATTATCTGTCAATTCCTGATTCCACTTCGGTGTTACTTTCTGCAGATAAGTAAAAGAATACATATTCTCGATGCGTTCTCTTACCTGTGAAAATCTCTCTGCATCTTCTATACAGTCATAGGCACTGTAAAACCATCTATAATAAGAATCAACCAAATATGTTTGTTTCTGATAATCTGCTACCATAGCCTTGATATCACTGATCACTTCTAAAACAGAGACTGCCTTCATCATCTGATAAGCATATTTGATTGCATGATATTCGTTTTTATATACATTTCCAAAATGACAGGACTTTGCTGTTCGCTGCTCTGCGATTTGAGCAAGGTTCATGCCATCAATCTGAGCATCCAGAATTTCGTCATTCAACTGATCTAATGCCCAGTCAATTAAAATACCATCCAGTCCCCGGAAGGCATCGCAGTTCGCAATATCCGACAGCTGTGTAGAGTGATTTTTTGCCTTGCCTGCATCCTTTTTCAGCTCATCCCGGATTCTGCTCACAACTCGTAACATTTTGTCTACTTTTTCTGATAGAGCATCAAACGCATCCTGATAAAGTACATTGTCCATCATATTTCGGACAAATACGATGACATCATTTTTCTTTTTCAATACATAAGATTTCAAAACAGTTGGCAATGTATCTTTCAACGCCACTGATGCATAAGTCAAGAGCATACATACTGCCAAATCATCTACATTCGGATTTTCAGACTGATATCCGAAATACTTCTCACATAATTTCCAGAACTTTTCTATAAGCCCGTAATCTGCTAAGGAGTTCATGTATGCCTCGCTGTTGTTTAATACTAAATGCCTTGTAATCTCTTCAAAATTCGGTGCCTTCACATCTGTAAGCACGGCAATAAGACCAATATCAATGCTTTCCACATTGAAATGGTCTATGCCAAGTTCTTTAAACTTTTCAATACGATTCTTGTTTTTCCAGAAGTTCCTATACTGCGCCAGATGCTCTTTAAATCGATTATCAATTCCTATTTCTTGTGCCATCTGGGATACTCGGTCCGTATAATACGGAACCGAGTAATAATACATATCTGCTAATGGATTCTCTGCATCTCTTGGTTTTGGAAATGGTGCATATACAAGATACTTGCTCTCTGTATCTGATTCATTTAATAACCATTTGGAGTAAAGCCAGTTCGTTCCATCCAAAATATGTAATTTTGCATGATCCAACTGTAACTCAGATACCTCGTCTTCGTATTCCCCTTTATCATCAAACCAGAATATAACACGAGTCTCTTCCTTGCAAAACTCTGTGTTTAACTGTTCTTGTATATTCAATAAATCCATCTACGTTTACATCCTCTCCATATAGTTAAATGCCATTTTACTCAAATCATATTTCTCTATCGTACACTATAATTATTGCTCACATTAATATCCGGAAATAAATACTCACGTGTTATTCCTTTTTTCGCCAAATGGCTTAAAATCTGCGGTTTTAAGCTCTTATTTATATGAATTTTCCAGCAAACGCTACCCGCTTTTAACGAATCTGGAATATTAATAGAATGGCTAATAAATTCATTAAAACCGGCTTGTGATTCAAATCTCATTTGTGTTGTTATATCTTTTGTAAACTCTACTCCACAAATAAAAAACACACCTTCTTGATTCCTTATCCGTATATTGTGTATTTTTACATCCTCAGTTGGCAAAACCATATATCCATGATCTAAATATGCCATAAGAAACATATTTAATTCTGCTGTTCTTACAAATCTTTGCGATAAAATCGGATACTTCTTTAACAGTTGTTCTGAAAAAGAATTTATTTTTATAGTGTTATACCCTTTCATCTGCATAAGTTCTGTGAACATAAGCGTATCAATCCATTCTGCTTTATGGGCATTATATGTATACAAGTAAAGTGCAGCATCTAACAAAGGATCTTTCTCACATGCAAAATACATGGCAACTTCTGGATTTGTTGTAAAATCAATCATTCTTGTTCCTGTCCCATAATGTTGTAAGAACGCAAATTGAGCAAATAAATCTTTCCCTTCTAAATTCGACTGATTTTTTCTATATAATACACCTTCATCTTCCGAACATCGTAAAATACTTGGCTCTATCTTCCATGCAAAATTGGACTGTCCACGATAAAATGCCCGTGTTTCCGTATTGCCACCTTTTCTTGGTGAATGAAATTCTTGATTATATTTGTCGATCACAGCATATACTTCTTCTACAGAATTAACAATAATATCGGAAGTGTCTTTTTCCTCAAATTTACTCATAAAAGAATCTCTCACATCTTTCTTACTTAATCTTTGCTAACAAATCTACTTTTAATGCTTTCTTGCCCTCCTGGGCAACTTCCACTCTCTGGAATTTCTCATAATTTACTTTCGCACCATCATCCAGATCAATCTCAATTCTCTTATTTGCAATATGTACAATATGCTTTTTTAACTCACAATCTGAAATAATTTCGTATTATATGTATCGGAATCAACCACAGATACTCTGCAATTAATCCACTTTAGTTTTTTATTTATGCTATCTTGTAATGCCTTCATAATCATCTTTTTTGACCGGGTTTTTCCGCCAAAATCACCTTCTAAAAACAAAATCACATATTTCTTTTTTGAATTATCTGAAAATGTATCTTGCGACAAGAACTGAATATATTCCCTTAACTCACACAAACATTCTTTTGTATCCCCAAAGGATTTTGCGCCAATCAAAGCTGCTATCGTCATTGCTACTTTCTGTGCCATTTCAATATCCAGACTGTCTCGCCCTTCCACATTGACAGAAGTATGTGTCTTGTTGCGTTTCTGATTATTAGGTGCAATTCGCCACCTACAATTCCCTTCATCACCAATACAATTCTTTACTTCTATAAAAGCAATCTTATTTTTATCAACAGAAATAAAATCTACACCTTTTGCCTTTGGTAGTTTATTAAAATAGTCTCTATAGAATTTTGTATCATCAAATTTTATCACGGTATCATTTTCTGGAAACTGAAACTTTAATCCACTTTCTTCCCTAACATTATTCTCCATAAATAATCCTCTGCTCCCTATCATACATCGCATCAAATTCCTGCATAATTGCATTATGCTCCAAATCAGATGCTAAATTTCTCATTTCATAATGAACATCATGTGTAGCCTCATCTCTGAATAATGAAATAAACCGAATGTCCATTTTTTTAGGATTTAACTCTGGATATGCAGCAATCATGTTAAATTCTTGTTGAATAAAGTAATCGTGTGTTGATACAAAAATCTGTACTCCCATCTGGGCTAATGCAACCATTGCCTGTACAATCGGGCGAATCATTTTGGGGTTCATATTTGTTTCCGGCTCATCCCAAAATAGAATGGTATTCTTATTCAAACTCCCTGAAAGAATCATATAGATAATCATAGATAATTTTCTATAACCATCAGAAAGTAATCCCATTTCAAATTCTCCCTCGCCTTTTATTTTGAAATAAAATTTCTTGTTTTTTTGAACAATTTGTCCTTTCATGATGTCTTCAAGATTACTTAAAACCTGGTTTTGCTCTATTGTGTTAGGACCTTTTGAAAGAGGACGATCCAAAAGTTTGGCAAGATCATAGTACATTTCCTCAAAATCAATATGATATTCATCATATAATGATACGAAATGTTCTACCGTAGAAATCATTTCTTTTGTAGGAATATAAATGACATCATATTTTTTGGCTTTTTCACCTTGTTCTATAGAAACATCGGCATGATTCTCCTGCCTGTTACCAAATCCAACCGTAATTTTTTGTTGCTTCTCCATATCAACAGAAAACTCTGTTCTGTTACTTCCTTGTTTCCGGCTTACCAGTCTGCCAATCTTCATTTCATCTGGGCGAAACACTCCCTGAAGCTTTTTAACAAAGAGTTGTTCTTCCATCTCTTTTGTTAAATTTTCTCTATTTATATTACTAAAAGGTTTTATTACAGAATACATTACCTTCAAAAGTGTGGTTTTCCCTGTACTATTTTCACCACAAATAATATTGATGTTATCAGCCCAATTCATTTCTGCATTTCCAAATGCCATAAAATTGTTTAATGTCAACTTTTTGATTTTCATATCTATTTGTCACCTTATTTCCTTTATTTCAGGTTTGCCAACAAATCCACTTTTAATGCTTTCTTGCCTTCCTGTGCAACTTCTACACCCTGGAATTTCTCATAATTTATTTTCACACCATCATCCAGATCGATCTCAGTTCTCTTATTTGCAATATGTGCAATGGCTTCATCGTAAATCTTCATTTCTGCAAGCTGCTTGGTATACTTGGTTACAGCTTTTGTTGCCTTTGATTTTTCTGAAGCGGATGTTGCATTTTCAATGATATACTGCGCACTCTGCATCGCTGTTTCAACATATTTCTGCGCTCGGTGTAAGTAATCCGTTCTGACACGACCAACAGTATCCGCATCATAACGGTGCATATAAATCAGTGCTTTAAATCCGTTCTGCTTTCCACTGTCAAATAACCAGTAAATAGGACGCTTCTGATATACTTTCAGATGGTCTGCATAAAAATCTTTCAAGAAATAATTACGAATGACTTCTCTGGAAGTATCGCCTTTGTTTCCTAATGCACTTGCAATAAAATCAAGGTTTTCTTCTAATGTGTCTGCGCCGTAAACAGTTTTCACAAATTTCACGAACAGACTGACAATATCATCCTCGAAGTATTCATCGTCACAGATGGGGATTATGTTATCTCTGTCAGGATAAAATTCGTTTTCTGGAAATCGAGATTTTCCTTGCGCATGAAGACAATCTTGTATTTTATCAACAATGCTTCCAAAATCTCTACCTGCACCGCCTGCATATAAAATTCCTTCATTATACAGCGAATACCGACCAAACATACAACCAACCACATAGGAAAGGAAGGAGCGAATATCTCTGCCAAGGTCAGCCTTGCGAACAGTAACATCCTTATCCTCAACCTCTGGGGTCAGTTCATCCTGCAAACCATAAATATCAATAAAAATACGATTCAGTTCTTCCTCATTCGCTTTCAGCTGATTGAAGCGTTCATTACATTCAGCCTGCCACTGGTCAAAGGCTTCGGCAATGGTAGGGACTTTCCGAAGCAACGGATGATGTTGGAAATCCCATGAAGTTTCAAAGGAATCCCAATCTCTTTTTGCAATTTTTAACGAACCAATCCCATACTCTGTAACTTCACTCCTCACGTCCTGTAATTGCTTAGGTACTGGAATTGCACAAATATCTTGAAGTTGAAAATTCACAGTTGGTGCTAAAAATTTCAAAAAGAACTCTGGAATTTTTGTGTTCAATATAGTCAGTACAAAATATGAATCTTCTATATTCCTTTGCAAAACAGCTGTTTCTTGATACATCTGTTTTTGTTCTAAAATTCTAAAGCTCGGTGATCCAGAACTAATTTTTCCCCAAGTTACACCAGGCAAATCCCAAAATTCTTCTCTAATTATACGTCCAGCAGGTGTTTTCTTATAAAAAGTCCTCGCTTCATCTGACCAATCAATCACATTGACAATATTTCCATACCATTTTCGCCTTTCTCCACCCATAGCACATGGTAACCACTTATAATCAAAAGCTCCTATTTTCTTATTTGAAACTTCCCAAATAAAAAGAATATACCGAGCGTTATTCGTAGTTACGTTCTTCCCTTCACCTAAAGCATAGTTTCCTATATGTTTTTCACTTGTAGCAAATATATTAAATACTGTGTCTGATAGCCAATATGCAACTGGACTTCCTGGAATTTTAGAAAAATTGTCTGTACTTATCTGTGCAAAGCGATTTCCTTGAATTGGAAATTCTTTTGGAGTATCTCCTACAATGTCCTCATATTTCACATGGTTATATGTTCCTTTATATTGAGTTATACAGCAATTTCTAAATGCTGTTACCGCAGTACCAAAGGCAATTCCCATAACCATATTTTCCATGTGCATCAAATTGGTTATATTTTTATTCTGCAAAATATTTATTCTCATTTTTTCAAAGCTGGATAAGAACATCCAACTTTGCATTGTAACCATACAGTTAATACCGTTATGAGCAACCATCTGATTACCACGCTCTATACACACAGCAAATAAGTCACTTTTGCTATCAGGATAATTCTTTTTGACAAAATCCGACAATTTCACGCTCATGCCAGATGCGCCCATATACGGCGGGTTCGTCACAACCACATCATATTTATGTGCCAGTGCTTCCGCCGCTTGTACCAGTGGCAGTAATCCTCTCAGTGCTGCTTCACGAGAGATATGAATATCCTCCTTGATTTCCGCAAAGCGGGCATACAGCGCAGACCAGTCCTGCGGTGTTACGGTCAGAATCGAGCCGTATTCCTTTGCATCATGCAGTTCGCTGATGATGGTATCCATAGCCTTTTTCCGCTTGGTATTCCCATCACAGAAATACTCAAGTGCATATTCATCATAATTTTTATGCTTTTTCCCATCCTTATCAGTATGTCCGCTCTCTGCAATGGCATACGCATGGGGCTGAATGTCACGGCTGAAAAAGCGGCGGTCATACTGACGGGCTTTCATCATTACCGCAAAGTATGCCAGCTGATAGGCTCTCTGGTCAATATCCAGTCCATGAATATTGTGTTCTACAATCTCAAATGCTGCTTCTCGCTTATCATATCCGGTGCTTTCATAGATATCCATCAGCACATCGAACATTGCAATCAGGATATGTCCACTTCCCATACATGGATCAATACAGGTAATATCTGTAGGTTTTAAATCCTTATATGTAGTACGGATTTCTGCCAGTTTTACATTAACAGCTTCTTCCTGCTCTGCCTCCGGAAGGTAATATTTCCATCCAAATCTTTCTGCAGTTACTTTTTCATCTGTGCTTGGATCTACTGCCCGTAAATGTTCAATCCAGATTCTTCCCACAGAGTTTTCCACCATATAACGCACAATCCAGTCCGGTGTAAACAGCTGGGTTGCTGCCGGAATTCTCTCTTTTGTAATCTTTATATTTTTTTTCAGTTTTGCAAAGGTATCATCTTTTAATTCTGTATTGTAATACTGGTACAGCCATCCAATGATCTCCACCTGTCCGGTTGGATTTCCTTCTTCGTCCAGTGTGGATACATTAAAATCAGCTTCCGGAATACCTGTCTCTGGATTTACCAACATATAGATAACGTCGTCTTTATTCGTATAGGAAATGCCAAACAGCAATTCCATATAATCAGAATTTGCTTCAAAAAGTCCCGGCAGGATATCATGTAGCTGATGGCACTGTTTCAGGAATAATTTGCAATACAGCTTATCCGTATCTTCAGATGTACCGCTCATTTTCCAATTGATAATCTCTTCTTTTTCCTGTACAGTCAGGTTTAAATCAACATCCGGTGCCAGTGTCACGAGATCCGGTTCCATCTTCCCTTCTTTTTCAGAGGAGAGTACACGAACTCTGTTTGGAAGATAGTCATTCACTTCCATAAAACGGATCGCACAGATTCGATTGAACCAGGTATAAGCCACTTCTTCTACAACAGCTTCAAAGCCATGGGATTCAATCTGTGATACCAGTTTCTTCCTTTGTTCACACTGGTTTTTATTTAGTGTAACTTCTGTTCCCGCAATGGTCTGATATATTTCAAAGTCTGGCCCCTTAGTAATCGGTTCACTACAGGATTTCTCTGTGATACCGAGTATGCCTGCTTTATCCGTAACCGAATCAATCAGTTTTTTTCTTGCTTCTATGGCAAATTTTTTTATCGTGTTCTTGTTCATGTACTACTTCCTCCCACCGGAATATTTAGCTCAATGTGATAATCGTATTTTCATCCAGCTCGTTTAATAATTTTTCCTTCATCTCTGCCAGGAAATTGTCGATATCCTGTTCATTTTCAATGGAATAGGTTCTCGCACCTGCCACGTTACTGATGGATACATTCTTACGTTTCTTTGGTTTTGGCTGTACCGGCGATACAGGGCCTTCACTTGTAGATGGTGTTTCCGGATTTACAGATGGTTCCGGATTTACTTTCGGACGATGTGCTTCCTCATATTCCGTAATCTCATCCAAACAGCGAAGCTTCAAGGTATCACTTTCTAATCTAATATTTTTTACCGTAGCAATCTCGTTAGAAGTATCCAGCTTTTCTTTTAATTCTTCAAAAACACTTGAGAATCTGTCCCTAAACACTGATACAAACCCTTTTTCATCCAGTATATGTAAAACCTTTCTCTGATCATCTTCTACGATTGGACGCATTTCTTCTGCTTCTTTTTCCAGTAATTCTCCATACTGCTGTACAAACCTCATAGACATATCGGGCAACTTCTGAATCTGCCTAAAAGGATTCTTTGCAGTTACAATGGCTTCCATCCGGGCTACGTTGTCAATAATTTCTTGTTCCCTGACATAAATCTTACTATTTTCAAACATCTGAATTTGTTCCTGTGCTTTTTCAAAAATTTTTTTCTGATCACCATTAAAGAAGTCAAGCACCGGTGCAGTATCATCCGCATCGTCTAACAGGTCATCTCGTTTTTTATCCACTGTTTTAAAGAATTCTGCCGGCTCTTTAATGGTCAGAAGTTCTTCCAGATTCTTCTTTGCCTGTTCCATTAAGGATTTGCATGGCAACTTTGGATTTACACGATATTCAATCATGATTTCGCTGAATAATTCCAGCTTATCCTGTGCTTTTTTCTTAAAGGTTCTCATAATCATATCGTCATCATCACTGGATACTGAGAAACCAAAATAGTCTTTTATTACTTCTTTCGCCGAGCGAATTTGTCCATCTGTTGCTCTTTCTCTAATACTAATCAGCAGTTTCTCGACAAATTCACGTTTTGTCAGGTAGCGTACCAACTCTTCTTTTGTATTGGATAGCATAGATAAACTCTGGCTGTTATAGGTCAGGGATACTCTTCCCATCTTAAAGAGCATGGCAACCAGCCACTGCACGTCTTTCGGATCAAAGCCATACGGAGCAGCCCCAAATTTATCCTGCAGGGATTTCAGAGAAGTTTTCATGTGTCGTGCGTTGTTAAGACCGATGACCTGAATGACTTCTTCCAATGCTAATTTATTCGGTGTTGTATCACTGGTTCCAAGGAAGGAAAGCTGTCCATCGCTTCCATTGAATACCGCAGCAATATCAGAAAGCTCAGGAGCTGTTTCCATATAGGTCAGCTTGTTATACTGCATAGCTACTAACTTGCCAAGTGCTTCGTTAATACGGCTTGCCGGCTCTTTGGCTGAGATATTTGCTTTATCACCATTCACATAAATATCTGCATGTTTCAGAGCATCCTCGATAAAGATACAGATACGATCTTTCTTTTCAAGGCGTTCATTTTCTTTTGCACGACGGATACTGTCAAAGCTTCCTCTTGCACCTAGTGTATTTAGGAATTTATAAATCTTGAGGGAGTCTGTAATCTCATCTAAGAAGGTGCTATCGTTCGGTAATTTTACAATCACACTATGTTCTTGTACGGAAAGCATGCGCAGGGCAGAATCCGGATAATCTTCTCCATAGGGTGTGATGATTGATACTCCGATATCATTGGACTGATTCCCCTTGAAATAACGCCCATCCACTTTCTGGTTAAACGGAAATAAATAACGGTTGCTGTAACGGTATTTCTTATCTGTAAAGATATCCTCGAAGATTACTGTAGATGCCTCTCCAATAATCTCACCCATTTCTACCGATTCGTTATTGATCGCATTATTGATTTCCTGTTCTTCATTAGTCAGGAAGCTATAGATTTCTCCATTCTTCTGTACCAGTGTCTCTCGGATCAGTTTCTTTAAGGATTCTTCTATCCTTCCACGGATTTCAATACGGTCATCGTCAATATTAGAGATCATTAACGTAGTAAGATTATCTACCTTTGCTTTGAATTCTTTGACGTATTTAATCATAAACAGCACTTTCAACAGTTCTACATCAAACTCATCCAATCTACTATTGTCTTCTGCATCGGTAATTACCTGGCTGTGCTGATGGTCAATGAATTTATGTAGAGGATCATAGAAATAGCTAAATGGTACCAGTACACCTTCTTGACTGTCTTTTAAACGAATTGCCGACTCTTGGAACAGTGCTAACATAGAACGGGACTGATCAGATAAGTGCTTTCCACTGGCTCCATAAGTACGCACAGCTGTCAATACCTGTCCAAGCAAATTGAACTGATATGGAATAAACGGATAACAGTCTGCAAAATCAGTCTTGTCTGTATATAATTTCTTATCTGCGATATCTGTAGTAAATGTAATAAGATTCTTGATAATAGATTCTTTCTGCTCATAGAGAAGGCTGAGTGTCTGTGTTGCTGTCTCGTTCTTTGCAAGCACACGCTTACGAATTACTTCGTCAACATTTGATGCTGAAAGAGAAAGTCTCGTATCAAATCGTCCCTGAATCTTAGAGAAGTCATTTCCCTTTGTCTTTGTAATAGAGTCAATAT